>Ga0224747_10166_pt1 | contig 13037 bp, 15 predicted proteins | sample LIM_F_Water_Pos_FD_182999 | JGI IMG/M metagenome (GOLD analysis project Ga0224747, IMG submission 182999) | Enriched cells from gastrointestinal tract of the lab mouse from Pacific Northwest National Laboratory (PNNL), Richland, Washington... | ecosystem: Host-associated > Mammals > Digestive... | reverse complement strand
ATGACGTTTTTCTGCTCGCAGACCCGCTCTACCTTTTCTTTAAGCAGTTCCTCGTCAAAAAGCTCGCTCACCTGGAAACCGATCTTGGCATATTTATCTGAATAGAAAGGCGCAATGCCGGATTTGGTGGAACCAAAAGACTTTCCGCCCAGCCGTTCTTCTTCGTATTGATCAAACAGAATATGGTACGGCATCACCATCTGCGCCCTGTCTGAAACCAGAATCTTAGGCATCGGCACATTCCTGTCTGTGATCGATTTAATCTCGTTAAAAAGCACCGGAATATTTAACGCCACTCCATTGCCGATGATGCTGGTGGTGTGACTGTAGAACACACCCGACGGCAGCGTATGCAGCGCAAACTTGCCATACTCATTTACAATCGTGTGTCCTGCATTGGCGCCTCCCTGAAAACGGACGATGATATCCGCCTGCTGTGCCAGCATATCTGTAATCTTACCTTTTCCTTCGTCGCCCCAATTGGCGCCCACTACTGCTTTAACCATTTTCTCCTCCATCCCGAAGCGTTTTACGCTGAGAGGGCGAGCGAAATGTCAGATTTCGCTCTGCACAAGCCTGCGCTGCACTTCGCATTGCATTCTTAATGATTGTGATAATAAAAAGCAGGTTCGTAAAAACCTGCTTTTTATTATCAGTTTCTTACTTTATGATTATACATAAAGAATAGTCATAAGTAAAATCGTTCTTTTTTATACATGATATAATTTTCGTTTATATTATGTGTTTCTATTAAAATCTCAGCAAAGGCAGCAATCTTCCTTTTCAATGATCAGCTTACATAATTGTCAAAATATCCCTGAATCAGGATTACCGGCGTTCCCTTATCACCGGAACCGCTGGTCAGGTCGCACAAGGAGCCAATCAGATCTGTCAGCCTTCTCGGCGTGGTTCCCTGGGATGCCATATCGCCTACCAGATTTTCTTTCTTTTCTCTGATGCGGTTGGAAATCGCTTCCTTCAATGCCTCGCCGGACAAATCCTTGAAATCATTGTCGGCAAGGTATTTCAGCTTCACTTCATTGGGCGTCCCCTCAAGTCCCGGTGTGCTTGCCGGAGATACGCAAGGGTCCGCCAGCTCCCAAATCTTTCCTACCGGATCTTTAAATGCGCCGTCGCCGTATACCATGACTTCCACATGCTTGCCGGTTCTGTCTAAGATTTCTTTCTGAATATCCAGCACCAGATCCGTACACTCTCTGGGGAATAATTTGATTGTGTCTTCTGTAGACTTATTGGAACCGAGCAGACCATATTTCTCATTGCAGCCGCTTCCGTCTACAGGACTGGTAAGAATATCATCCATCCCCACTACCGCCTCGGCGCCTGCCGCCTTTAAAAGCCTCTTAGTCCGCACCCTTGTGTGAATATCACAGTTCAGAACCTTTTTCGCATAGGGGAGGATGCTGCGGCAGTCATTTGCAAAGATGATTTCCACCTCCGCGCCTGCCTCCTTGATCAGCTCTCCATAATACGCCACATAGTCTACTCCTGTAAAGGGATGTTTGTTTTCACCGAACAATTCTCTATATCTTTCCAATGTAAGAACATCGCTGTAAGGATTGATGCCTGCCTCATCCAACTGATCCAGAGAAACGAGTTCATTGCCTACCTCGTCACTGGGATAGCTTAGCATCAGGACTACTTTCTTTGCGCCCATGGCAATTCCGCGAAGGCAGATTGCAAAACGGTTCCTGGATAAAATAGGGAAAATGACGCCTATGGTCTCTCCTCCCAGCTTCGCGCGTACATCCTTGGCAATGGCTTCCACCGATGCATAGTTGCCCTGTGACCTGGCTACCACCGATTCTGTCACTGCAATGACGTCTCTGTCACGAATCTCAAAACCTTCCGCCTGTGCCGCCTCCAACACGCTGTCTGTCACAATCTTTACCAGATCGTCGCCCTTGCGGATAATCGGACAACGGATTCCTCTTGATACGGTTCCTACTCTTCTTTCCATCTTCATTTCTCCCTTAGTCGTATTTCTGCTGCGATTGCCAATACCTATCCTCCACATATTCCACCAGTACCGGCGCCGCCTTTTTTATTATAATATATGAAGTGGAAAAACAAAAGGATTTTCCAGTTGATTCAATATAAACTTTTCAAGTAAAGGATTTAATTCTTTGGAATTACGCATCGGGAAGTCGTGACCTGCCTTTTTTAATATTATGGTTTGGCAGTTTGGATTTTCAGCAAGCAGTGTGAGAGATGTCTTCATATCTCCAGTTTCCCTGCTCCCGCAAACAGCCATCATAGGGAGCTTTACCATCTGATATTCAGGTATCTTTGACAAATCTAATGTGTTCGCAAAAAAGGAACGATATATTTGCGGTGTAATCAATTTTGAGTACTCTGACATAGTATCGGTTTGTTGTGCCGTGTAATGCCAATATTTCCCCTGAAGTCTCACCAGATATTTGCAGTGAAGCATTTGGGCAGCTAATCCTGCAAGAGAACAATAGTTGCGAATCGTTTTGGGTCTGGGATTTACCCATGCACTTAAGAAAACGGCAAAATAAAATAACTCAGGTCTTCTGCTGACAAGCATTATTGCTATCTGACCTCCAAGGGAGTGACCGACTACGCCAATCCTCTTTTTCTGCAGGGCATTTATAAGCACAAAGAGTTCCTCTACGGTCTTTTCCGGATCATAGATTTCATCCGCCGTCTTTCCTGCGCCTGCCAGATGCGGCACAACAAGATGGTATTTATCTGAAAAGCAATACTGCCTGCAAAAGGTATCAAGCGCGCCTGCGCCGTGCAGCAGCAGGATTGTTGTATTATCACGATTTCCATATTCGTCATATTGCAGCATCTTATTTTATCCCCATATGAATTGTCCTGCAGATGAAATTCTCTATCTCGCTGTTTACCTGCTCTGGATTGTCGCCATTGGAAAAATGCTTTGCCCTGCTTATTATATGTAAAGGATAGCCTGTCTGTTTTGCCCATTCTTTACAATATGCTTTTACCTTGCCTGTACTGTCATTATCTCCCACCAATATCAATACGGGAAATGGGAAATCAACATCTTTATTCTCCATAATAAAATATTCATATGCAATCTTCATTTGCATGATAATTTCTGCTTTTGAAAGCGGCTTTAACATCGAAAGCATTTTTTGATAAGAGTATCTGCTCATAGATACCGACCATGCCATACTCTTTCGTAAAATATTGGTTGGAAAACATTTTGCCATAGGAGCAACTTGCCTAAGCCACCATAAATCAGATTTTGAATAATATCTAAATCCCAATGGCGTTGTGTCTAAAGCCACTAATCCTTTTACCATATCAGGATAACTATCGGCAAAATGCTGACTTGGATAGCCGCCCATGGACATTCCGACTAAAAATGTTTTTTCGATGCCTTCTTTACGCAGAATGCTGTGCAATATTTCTGCCGTATCACGATAGGAAAAGCTCTGATAGGGTCTTGACAATCCATGCATGGGAACATCCCAAACAAGAACCGTATAGTTATTAGAAAAGTAAGATACCTGCCGTTCAAACATGGTATGATCTGCCGTTAGTCCATGGGTAAAAACAATACTGTCTGCCATATTTTCCTTTTTGTCAATCCAATAGTGTACAGTTCCGCCCTGCGCCATGATTGTCTTGTGCTGCATTTTATACCTCCTGCGTGTAAACCTTTTTCCATAAATCAATGAGAGCAATAATCTCCCGCTCAATTTCGTCTGGAATAATACAATCAGAGCGATATTTTTTGAGCATATATCCATCGACGGCATAGAGGATTTCATCATACATTATCTTTAAATCAATGTCTTTGCGAAATACTGACGTATCCATTTTTTTAAATACTGTCATTTCGCTTGCCTTGCTGACATCGGTAAAATTTCTCTGAATGGAATTTTGTATTTCTGGAGCCGTTTCATAATATGCCCTGAGTGAAAAAGCATACATATGCGGATAGCGACGCATAAGCGCGCATTTCGATAACAGACTTCTTTTCAGCATCTCAAAAAAATCAGCCGTTTCCAAAGTCTTATACTCGGAAATTGCTTTCCTTGTCATTTCAATCGCATTCGTCCATAAATACATATATAATTCTTTCTTGTTTATAAAATAATGGAAAAGCAATGCCTTTGAAATGCCGCTCTCATATGCAATTTCCGACATGGGCGCTTTTTTATAGCTGTTCTCTGAAAACACCTTGTAAGCAGCGTTTATGATCCGCTGCTGTTTTTCTGGCGGGAGTTTAAAAAATTTGTCATTCATATATAATCCTTATTGACCTTTTCGGTTAATACGGTTGTATTATATATCTGTTGACCGTTTTTGAGAAGACCCTGCCTCAATTTTTTCCCAAATGGGCAGCAGTTGATTTATATGGAAATTCATTCCAAGATTCCATAAATCACATGCATTTTGCTCACGACCACCACCTTCAGCTTGTCCCCCTCCTTGGCACGCCGGAATTGCCTTTGGGAAATCGGCGTAATCTCCCCATTGATTTCCGGGCATTTGTAAAAATCCACTCTGTACTTATGCTTGCCAGAGCCTTGGTATCGAAAGTTTATTTCCGAAATGGAACTGACAACAAGAGTATATTCGCCATTTTTCAGGCACTGATAAATTTTATTATTTCTTCTGTTAATGGCTGTCCTGCACACCAAAAATATAGCTGCCATGACACAGAATACAAACACAGGGACAATGAATGACCTTATCATTTCTGCATTGGTTTTTTCACCATTCCTCGCTTCACAAAAAAGATGATAGCAAAGAAAAACCAACACGGCTCCACTCCCTGCGAAGAATGCCGCTGTCAATGCATTCAAAATCTTCCTGTCCCCCGGAAGACCATACTTAAAATTATCAATTTCCGCTTTGGTCAGTTGATTTTCCCCCATACTCCCTCCTGTTTTTACGCTTTTTTCTCCAAAGGCAATAGGGCAGCTCATTTGCTCCGGTTCTCCTGAAAGATACAAAAGTGTGTCTGCATATGCCTTCTTGTTTTCATATCCTGTCTTTTTCAACACCGCTTCGTCACAGGACAGCCCATATCGCTTTCCATAAAGTGAAACGCCGCCCAGACAAAGGGATTGAACCAGTGCAGGCATACCCTGGCAAAGGCTATGGACTTTATCAGATGGTCTCTCCGCCTGATATGCATCAGTTCATGCTCCCAAACCAGCTCCTGCTGCTCTTTGGACAATCCTTGGGGAAAATAAACTACAGGCTTGATGATTCCGAAAACGAAAGGCGCTTTTATCCCCTTCGCCACAATCCTCCTGCATATCCTTCCATACCTCTCCTCTTCGCCAATTTCCATGCTTTTCAGCCTCTTCCGCGTCGTCAATAAACTCCCCAGACAGTATAAAAACAGCAGACATGCCCCTGTAAAATAAATACCGATTACAGCCATCCATCCCCTTGCCGCCGATATGCTCATATTCAATATTGTAATAAAAAATTTGATCATTCCCTTCCCTCCCCTGCATCTCCCCCCAAATTTTCATCGATAAGCCTTCGCATCTCCTCCGCTTCCTGCAAAGACAATTTTCTTCCGCTGCAGAACGCCGTCAGAAAACGGGGCAGGGAACCTGCAAACATATGCTCCACATACTCCCTGCTCTGCGCCCCGTAAAATTCCTCTTTGCTCATCTTCGCGCGCACCAATGCGTTTTCATTTTGAAAAATCCCCTTATCACACAGTTTTTTCAATACTGTATATGTGGTTGATTTCTTCCAGTTCATTTCCTTTTCACAGATTTTTACCAGCTCCGGGGATGGAATCGGCTCCCTGTCCCAGATGATCTCTGCAAATCTCTTTTCCGTATCCGCTAATTTATATCCTCCCATATACCCGTTCCTTCCCTGCATAAATCTTTCGGCATTGCCGATAGTCTATTCTTTATAGACCAACGTATACGAATAGTCTATCGCTTATAGACTGCATTGTCAAGGAAAAGTTCATTCTCCATCTGCGGAATTATAACAGTTCGGTGAAAAACGATATGAATATTCCGTCCTCTCCGTTAATTGAAAAACTGAAAAAAGGGCTTATGTCGGTTGATATTTTATACTCTCATTTGCGCACAAAAGAAGGATCCATCACTCATTATGATGAACCCTTCCAACTTCAAGAACATCTTGCAGACTAAACTGTTACAAATACTGTCCTAAATCGGGATTTTTCAATTTTCCAAATCAACAGGCACTACCACCGCGCCTTCCCACCCTTTCTGCTGTTCAAATAACTCTCTGGTAATGCAGGTATAGCCGGATAATCCATTGGTATCATAGTAAAACGCAACCTGATCAAAATTTCCATCCGTTTTCTCAAAAAAGTAAGTGATGTCGCTTGAAAGCAGTTCGCCGTTTTCGGCTATATAAAAGGCATAAACCGCCTTATACTCCTCATGGATTCCAAGCTGCTCTTCCAAAAAACGCTGCGCATCCCGGCGCCCCTGCGGCGTCCTCTCCTTTGCCTGCTCTTCCGTCAGCCTGGGCGTATTCCGCATAGAAGGTATGCTTACACTTATATACATAATGCTGCCGTCCACCGTACTGATAGAAAAATAGTAATAGCAAACGCTTTGAATCTCATAAGTAATATGATAGGTCGGGACATCGAACCATTCTTCATCCAGATAAATTATCTCCTCCATGCCGTCGGTAGATACCCCGAAGAAAGCATTCATCCACTCCTGCGCCACTGCAACAGCCTCCGCTTCGCTGATGCCGCCGCCTACCTGCACCTGTGTCTTAATCTCATTTTGCTCTTTCTCATAGTTTTCTATCACCGCCTGCACTTCGGGGTCTAATGTCAGCGCATATTCCCGCTTATAATTAAATTCAATGATTTCCAGAATCTCTTCGTCGGTCAGCTCACGGTCCGGAAGATAAAAGCACCCCGTACTTTCCAGATAGCAAAGGATACCTTCCGTCACTTGTTCTTCCTCCTCTACTATAGGCAGCTGCCTCTCGGGAAAAATACCATTCTGATAGTCCCTAAAAAGCGCTTCCATCCGCTGCTTTTCGTTTGGAGAATACTCCCTGGAAAAGAGATCTGCACCATTCGTCTGCTCTTTCTGCATTTCCAGCGTCTCTTCCATCTCCTCTTTGGGAATGCTTTCCATTCTCTCCTTTATCAGATAGCGGATACCCGCCTGAACCGGGATACTGACAATTCCCACTGCCAGAAGAATCGCTGCCACTGCCGAAAGGCTTCTTTTAATGGAATGAGGTTTATGATGATATCGATACCGTCCCTGCTCTTCCTGCCTGCGAAGGTTCTGTATCATCTCTTGCTGCACAGCCTCCGAAATATTTATCTGTTCTATAGCTTCTTTCAATTGCATGTCTTCCATCTACCCTCTTCCTCCTTCCATGACAGCCGCAGATATTCCCTGCCCCGCTGCATCCTCTTTTTCACTGCACTTTCTGTAATCTTCAGGATATCTGCAATTTCCTTTACACTGTAGCCATCTACATAGTGAAGATAAATAACCGCTTTCTGCTTAGGCGGCAATTCCATCAGCTCTGTCAGAACATCCCTTTGCGCCGGCGCTGCAAGAACATTTGACAGATTGTCTATGGAAACCTTTGGATGCCGGCTCCTCGCACGGAGCATGTCCCGGCAGATGTTGGACGCCACACGGATCAGCCAGGCTTTCCCATGCTCCTCATTTGTAAAGTCCGGTCTCTTTTCCAGATACCTGCAGAAGGTATCCTGAACGGCGTCCTTTGCATCCTGCTCGTTACACAACATAACGATGCAGATTTTATAAAGCGTGTTGCTGTACTTAAGTACAAGTTCCTCTATACACATAGTTCCTCCCTTCTTGATGCTTCCTGCTTCTTATGTGTCTAATACGTATAAAGCCGGGGAATGGTGACATTTTCTATTTCACGGACAACACTCAAACTTTCCGATTTGCAAGATAAACACCCCCACACGCAAGTCGCGCAGGCAGCACTTGTGGATTTAAGCCGGTTCTGTATAATGACTGTTATAGGAGGTGCACACGTTGAAAGTACAATACTTAAAGGAGCCATTACTAAAAGAGGATTACGTGGATGTCCATTACCGGGAAGAGACTGAATCCATTGCGCTGGTCAAAGACTTTTTTCAATCTCTGCACAGTATCATCGGAAAAAAGGATGACTGCATGCAAAAACTGCATCCCGGCAGTATCTACTACTTGGAAGTGGTAGACCGGAAACTCTTTGCCTATCAGGAAAAGGAGGTCTACCAGCTGGATTACAGCCTGCGGAGTTTCCTTGCCTGTTTTGAAAACAGCGGATTTGTGAGAATAGGAAAGTCCACGGCAGTAAATCTCTATAAAGTCAATAAAGTGAAAGCAGATTTAAATATGAGGCTCCATCTTGTGATGAAGAACGGAGAGATGCTGATTCTCAACAGGAGCTATAAAAAATCATTTTTGGATGCACTGCATCATATACAGGAGGTTTGTCATGAAAGTGATTCATAAACAAAATTTTTTCCCCATCGTCTGTATCTGTTTTACCCTGCTGTCAATCGGCAATGTAATTTTGGAAGCTATTGTCCTTGGGAAATTTGGACACGACCAGCAGAATCTGCTGTTGATGCTGCTGTTGTCTGTGCTTGCAGTAGCCGTTCTTTCCCAGCACTACCGCTTTGGCAGCGTTCCCCTTACGCTGGTCATTCTGGTGCAATATCTGCTGGCAATCGGCGTTGTCATGCTGCTTACATGGATTTCTTCTTTTTTTGAAACTCTGCACGAAAACGCTTACCGGGATATGTTTTTATCTTTTACCATTCCCTATGCCATCGGCGCAGTAGTCTACTACGTCTCGCTATTTGTTGAAATCAAACATGCCAACAAAACTTTAGAAGAAATACGGAGGTATCAAGTTGAAAAAACAATCTGAAACAAAAAACCAAAACAAGGAGCCGCTTGGCTCATTGCCCGCTGGAATAAAAGGCGGCAGTTATCTAAATCTTGGGTTATATGCCTTTGCTGGTCTGGGAATGGAAGCTGTTTACGCATTCCTGCTGGAACCTGTCCTTTATGGAACTGCTATGGAAAACTGGAACGCCGGACAGACGATTGCGCACTGGCTCCTCACCTGCGCCACATGGGGAATCATTGCTTTCGCTCTCATAAAAAGTGCACGGGAGCGATACGGATTTGACCTGCTGGAAAAAAGAAAGCCCTTGCGGCTATGGCAATGGGGCTTAAGCCTGCTTTTTGTTTTGCTTGCATTCTGGCAGAGCTACCATTCCTGGGGCGGTTTTAAAGTATATCTGGAATGCGCTGGCAAGGGACCTTTGCTGTTTGCCTTTCAATATCTTTACTATGCATTTGAGACTATGCTGTTTTTACTGATTATTGTCTTTGGGCAAAAAGCCTGCGAAACCTGGTTCCACAAGGAAAACTTCCCCTACGGCGGCATCATCTGCGCTCTCACTTGGGGTCTTGGGCATATCCTCACCAAAGATTTTACCACCGGTCTCATGAGTGCCGCCCTTGGATTTGCCTTTGGCTGTGTATTCCTTTTAGCAAACAGAGATTTAAAGAAAGCATACCTCATCCTGTTTTTCATGTTCGTGCTATAAGACAGCAACAGTTCCGCCTTCTGCCGAAAGCGGAACTGCCTTTCTTATTTAACGGTTCTTTTATCTTTATAGAGGGAAAACAAGAGCAAAATTCCCGCTATAGCTCCCATAAACAGGAAGGACTGGATAAACGGCATGAACTGATAGGTTCCTCCCTGCCAGAAATCCGCAAACTCATTGGCGATATACGTCATGGGAAAGGCAGCTGCAATTTTTTGCATCACATTCGGCAGTGCGCTTGTCTTTATCCCCATCATTCCGCATAAGATAATCATTAAAAAGTAAATTCCCATTTCCACTCCAAAGACAATGCTGAATTTTTTGAAGAGGTTGGCAAGCGCATGGGATATGACCAGTAAAATAACCCCTATCAAATATAATGATATTACAAGGCATAAAAAGGAAGAAACTGCAGGCGCTGATACCTTCGTCACTGCCATCTGAAAAACCGCAAAAATCACAAAAGCAATCGTAAGCAGAATCAAATGCGCGAAGACCTTTGCCATGATCGCACTCTTTTCTTCAAATCCAAAAAGACGCATTCTAAGAGGAATCCCTCTTTCAACCTCCTGTGCATACACAGCGCCGTATCCCAAAAACATGATTGACATGGGAATCACGATTGCCATTGAAAGCATAATCGAATCGGTCACCTTCTGCTGTATATCCGCCGGCAGCCCGCTTGCCACCGCCCTGGGCAGAAGCATGCACATCAGATTAGGAAAAATAATCCCAAAAAAGTGAGGCATGAGATTCCCGTTTAAGTTTCTCAATTCATATAAAACCATCTTCAAGGTACATTTCTTTTTCACGCTTCCATTCCTCCCTGCTTCTTATAAAACTGTTCCCTTGCATTGACAAATATCATTTCAATATCCGAATGACTTCTCTTGAAATCTACATTGTTCTTGATCAGCACTGCTGCCAGTTTTTCTTCCTCTCTTTCGTCCTTACAGGAGAGAGCAAGCTGGTGATCTGTGGATTTCAATATTTTGATTCCCTGTGAAAAGGTTCGGTTTGCCGGTGTGTTTTCCAATAAGAACACCGCTTTGCCGCAATACGTCTCAAATAACTCTTCCTTTTTCCCATAGGCAATCACTTTTCCCTGATCCAGAATCAAAAGCTTATCCGCCATCTGTTCCAGTTCCTCATAGTAGTGGGAAATGATTACCAGCGTATCATCTTTGTCCTTGTACCACTCCACCAGTTTTTCCACCAATTTCTGTCTGGTCTCAAAGTCCAGACCTGAAGTGACCTCATCGTAAAAAGTCAGCTCTGCATTCTGCATCATGACCATAATGATCGTGAACTTCTGCTTCTGCCCACCGGAAAGGGTGTTATACCTTTTTTTTAGACAGTCTTCAAAATCAAAGAAGACAATCAGTTCCTTAAGCTTTTCATCTTCTTTTATCTTTGTATTTAATATAGTTTCCATAATGCATTTTACCGGGACGGTGGTCACATATTCATTTTGCTGCATATGTACTGCCATCTGTTCCGGTGTAAGCTGAGTGATCACCCTTCCCTCATAAGGGATCAGCCCAAGCAGGGCGTTTACCATGGTGGTCTTTCCCGCACCGTTAGAACCGATTACGCCAATCCGTTCCCCTTTTTCAAAGGCAATCGGCTCATTAATATTAAGAGCTGTCTGCTCTCCATATTTTACCCGCATTTGTTTGATCGTCATCAACATGTTTCTATTCCTTTCTCTTCAAAACTTTTGCCTGCAGCCATTATTTTGTCTCCTTAAAGATGAGCCTTGTGCGCACGCCGTTTTCTATATTGTCAATCTTCAGTTCAAATCCCATAAGCCTGCTGTAATAGGACGCCACATACAGTCCCAGTCCTTTCCCCTTCCTACTCTCGTCACTGCTGACAAAAGGATCAAAGACATTCGGAAGCAGGGCTTCATCTATGGTGCCACCGCTGTTTTCTATTTGGATTTCGCTATCTGAAAGCATAATCGTAATCTGTTCTCCCTCCGGCGTATATCCTGCCGCATTGGAACATAGATTATCCAATATCTTCTTCATCATTTCCCGGTCTGCCTGAACAATTCCATTTCCTGTGACAGTCAGGTTCAACTTCTTATTCTCCAGCTGAACCATGTAAGCCTTTAAAAGTTCTTCCGTCAATTCCTTGAGGGAAACCGGTTCCCTCTGCATATGACCTGCATGATAATTCAGATACAGGATATCCTCCACAATCTTTCTCATGGATAAAAGCTGCTTTTTTACTTCCGGAAGATATTCCTTGGTGTTCTTATATTTCCCCACCTCGTTTATCATGCCTTCTACCAGCAAAAGCGCCGCTGAAATCGGTGTCTTGAGCTGATGGGAAGAGGCTCTTAAGAAAACCTCCTGTCTGGTATTTTCCTCTTGCAGGGCATTGTTCTTCTGCTCCAGCTCCAGATACTTATCCCTAAGCTCCTCATATAATTCCTGCAAAGCCCTTCCCAAGGCGCCAATCTCGTCTTCACCGCCTCCGTCAAAGGCTTCCACATCAAAATTCTTGGCAAACTTTGCACTTTCCGCATACCCTGCCAGACGGATAATGGGATTTACAATCTTGCCTGAAAAAAAGCGGGAGGAAATCAAAATCAGCAGAAAAGTAACTGCAATGATCATAGGCAGGCTTCCCACCACCACCGGTCTGATTTCATCCATTCTGGGCGTCAATGTTGGAACGACCGTAATGATATAGGCGTCCTGCGTGCCAGAAAGTGCCGTATAAGTCGTATACCCATAGTTTCCGTCTGAGGCTCCCGCCTCATAGACCAGAACCTGATCTGATACCGCATGGACCTTCATATACTCTTCCGTGAACTCGCCCATGCTCTCTTTCTTTTCTACCTGTACTTCTACGAAATCCTCTCCTGAAAACAGATCTGCATCTGCAAATTTTTCCTTAATCGTGTCCCATTGTTCCTGAAATTCTTCTTCCCCAAATTCCTCCGAAACTTCCTCTTCTTCAAGACTTTCATGGGATTGCGCTTCTTCTGAAAAAGTCTGCTCGCCCATGCCCTTCATTCTGTTTCTGAGGTTATCCAGCATAGTGATCAATTCTGTGTCCTTTATGTCTGCAGTAAGTTTAAAGAATTTTCCTGACAGATAAAGCTTCGTCCCTTCATAGGGCACCTCCAGGGTATAAGCTGACGAAGGGTTTTTAACCTCCAAACTATCATAACTGCGGCTTTCTATATATCCTTCCTGAATCGCCACCACATTTTTAAAATTGCTTTCTTTCACATAATCCACATATAGCGAAGGCAGCATAAGGACAAAATATCCTATGATAAAGACGACCATAATCGCTGCAATCGCCATGCTGTATAGAAACGTTTTTTTAGACAGTCCCATCTTTTCCTCCATTCTGAAACTGATAACCGACTCCGATTACTGTTTTGATATAATTCCCGGGAAGTTTCTTCCGCAGATTT
>Ga0224747_10163_pt1 | contig 13136 bp, 14 predicted proteins | sample LIM_F_Water_Pos_FD_182999 | JGI IMG/M metagenome (GOLD analysis project Ga0224747, IMG submission 182999) | Enriched cells from gastrointestinal tract of the lab mouse from Pacific Northwest National Laboratory (PNNL), Richland, Washington... | ecosystem: Host-associated > Mammals > Digestive... | reverse complement strand
AAGGTTAAGTCGATCTTTCCAGACTACTGGGAACCGGATATCTTCCCAAGCAATGAAGGCGATATCCTGGTAGACGTGGGGGCGTACATCGGGGACTCCATTGCGCAGTATATCAATATGTATGGGACAGGCTATAAGAAAATATACGCATATGAGATTTCCCCGGGCAGCTATGCGCAGCTTTGCGAAAATATCCGGAAAAACAAACTGCATGATATTCTGCCCGTCCGCAAAGGCCTAGGAGCGTCCCGGGGCGAGATGTTTATTGAGGACAACCGTACAGACGCTTCGGCCAACCAACTGCAAAGCCAGGGGAGTGCCCAGGCCCGGGTGGAGGTAGTCCCCCTGGACGAAGACATAGAAGGAGCCACCTTTATCAAAATGGATATCGAAGGGGCCGAGCAGGGCGCCCTGCTCGGTTGTGAGCGTATGATACGCTCACAACATCCCAACCTGGCTGTCTGTACATACCACGGGTATGAAGATATCTGGAAAATCCCATTGATGATTGACAGCATGTACCCAGAGTACCGTTTTTATCTGCGGCATTACGGCGGCAATCTGATTCCCACAGAGTTCGTGCTGCTGTGCAAAGCTGGGGGATAGAGGCAGGCCTACCGGTTCCGCTCCTTTAAACCTCTCTCTATATCCCTCTGGGCATCCCTCTTGGCTGCGTCTGCCCTCTTGTCATAGAGCTTCTTGCCCTTGCATAACCCCACCTGCACCTTCACCCGGGAATCCTTAAAATAGAGGGAAAGGGGGATAAGGGAGTAGCCCTGCTGTTTGACAACGCCGTAAAGCCGCTGGATCTCCCGCTTGTGCAGCAACAGGCGGCGCACCCGCATAGGATCCCGGTTAAAAAATGTTGCCGAAATCATAGGGGCTGATGTGGCAGCCGTTTAAGAGCATTTCCCCGTCCACCACAGAGCACCAGGCGTCCTTCAGGTTCACCCGGCCTTGGCGCAGGGATTTTACCTCTGTACCCACCAGTTCAATGCCGGCCTCATAGCTTTCCTCCACGAAATAGTCATGATACGCTTTCTTGTTCTGGGCAATAGTTTTTGTGTTCGATTTCGCGGACATGGGACGCCTCCTTTTAATTTGTTGCGGCTAAAGCTTGTCAGCGGCAAAAAGACAGTGTTTGCGGTTTTCAAGCAAGCCCTAAGCCAAAATGCTTTTCCAGCACAGCCAGCGTTTCTTCTATTGTGCGTGTGCCGTCGCGCAGCAGCGTGAAAAAGCCGCTGCTTTCAAACGCGCGGTACACAGCAGGGCTGTTAATCTCTGCCAGGCATTCCCGATAATTCTCCATGGCCTTTTCCGGATTCTCCGCCTGCTGTATCTGCGACAGGATAAACTGCTTTTCCGGATCCTCCCGGTCAAAAAAGCTTTCCACAGAAAGGCTCTGGGGAGCCAGCAGGAAAGCCACATGGTGGTAGTCGGAGATTCCTTTCAGCCACGCGGGAGAAATATTGGTGTCCACAAACACCTTTTTCCCCTCCCCCGCCAACTGGATCAGGCGGGCAATCTCCAGGCCCGCCGCTTCCTGGCTGCAGTCAGCGATCCACTGGGCATACGCCTGGGGCGTCCGGCTGATAAATTCCTGCCAGCTTCCCATGGTCTGAAAATAGGAAAGTGCCGGCTGGTTCTCCGGGTCAACAGCATCCATCAAAACATCGTGGTAGTTTTCGCCGCAGCAGATACCGCCATGCTTTTCCGCCAGCAGCCGCACCATGGTGGATTTCCCGGCGCAGGCCGTTCCGTTGATAAAGTAACAGTCCCGGAAAAGGGTGCGCAGAATATTGCTTTTTATGGGGATTTCCATTTTTCCCTCCTAAAGGCCCAACGCCCCAGCAGCCAAAAGGCCAGGATACACAAAAACAAGGCGGCCACATTATACTGTATCGGGGCCAAAAAGGATACGTTGAAAAACATGTGGCACAGTGCGGCAGAAAGCAAATTCCCATGCCGCAGGTAGAGCCATCCCAGCACAAAAGAGACCAGCACTGCCCAGAGCAGCAGGAACGGGATGTCTTTTGCCCCCATCCCATTACGGGCAACCCACATGGGGATATGCCAGAAGGCCCAGGCCAGGCCCGCCAGCAGCAATGGCCCGGCCTTTTTCCCGCCTGCTGCCAGGCTTTTCAGGAAAAACGCGCGCCATGCCAGTTCCTCCGCAAAGGCGGTGGCGTAAAGGTACACGCAGCTAGTCGCAAGGCCCCCAATGGACCCGTAAGAGTCCCGGAACAGATGGGCCTCTGTGGCAAGGGCGTAGGCCAGCGACACCAAACACCCCAGCACTGCGACGCCCAGGCAGGCCACTGCCTCTTGGCGGGAAAAGGCCCGGCAGTTTTCCAGGATGTGGGATTTCGCCTTGCCGGCAGGCAGCAGGAACCCTAAGGTGGCCAGGGGCGGCACAAGGACAAAGGCCCCCGCCAAGCCTGCCAGGGCCTTGGGGACTGCCATGCCGCCCAGCTCCAGCAGGCGGGGCAGGTAAAGGGAGATGGAAAAAACATAGACCAATACCAGCCACAGGGCGGCTTTCCTTTTATCCGTCATAATTCCTGCCGGCCCTCCATAGCCCTTTGCAATGTGACCTCGTCGGCGTATTCCAGGTCGCCGCCCACAGGGATGCCATAGGCAAGCCTTGTCACCTTCACCCCCAAAGGCTTTAAAAGCCGGGAAAGGTACATGGCGGTGGCCTCCCCCTCCACAGTGGGGTTGGTGGCCATAATCACCTCCTGCACTCCGCCGTCTATCCGGGGCAGCAGCTCCTTGATTTTCAACTGCTCCGGCCCAATGCCGGACAGCGGCGAAATGGCCCCATGGAGCACGTGGTACAGCCCGTTATACTCCCCGGCCCGCTCCAGGGCAAACACATCCTTTGGCTCCTCCACCACGCAGATTAAGGCTTTATCCCGCACAGGGCTGCGGCACACCGGGCACAGCTCATCGTCCGTCAGGTTGCAGCAGACCGCGCAGTAATGTATTTTCTCGTGGGCCTCCAAAATGGCCCCCGCAAAGCCTTCCGCCTGCTCCTTTGGCATGTCCAGCACAAAATAAGCCAGCCGCTGGGCGGTTTTGTGGCCTATGCCGGGCAGGCTTTCAAATTTTTCCACCAGGCTTTCCAGGGGCGGGACATGGTATCCCGCCATTACATCAGCCCCGGTATGCTCATGCCGCCGGAAAGGGCGCCCATGCGCTCTTCCCGTTCAGCGGCGGCAGCCCGCAGCGCCCCGTTGACAGCGGCGGTCACCAGATCTCCCAGCATTTCCGCGTCCTCGGGATCAATCACCTCTGGCTTTATCTCCACAGCCTTCACTTCCAGCTTGCCGGAAACCACAGCCTTCACCGCGTCTCCCCCGGCTGTGGCGCTGTACTCCTTCTCGTCCAGCTCAGCGGAAATCACTTCCATCTGCTCCTGCATTTTCTGGGCCTGCCGGGCAAGCTGCTGCAAATTGGCAGCCCCTCCGCCGCCATATCCCTGGGGTAATCTTGCTTTCATAAAGCTGTCATCCTTTCAAAATCAAAATATTATAGTGTCAAATCCTGAACTTCTCCCCGCTCACTCCTCCACCTGGGTGGGGATGCCCGCTTCTTCCGCCCGGCGGAGCAAATCCTCCAGCGGGTCTGCGGCAGCGCTTTCCTTAGAGGCGGGGGGCCGGTAGGGGCCAAGCTTATAGGCCCGGCCTGTCACCTGGAAAACCGCCTCCCGCATACGCTGGCGCTGCTCTGCCTTCTTTAAAAGCTCAAAGGCGATTTCCGGGGCCTCAATCAGCAGGTATTCCCCACTGGTGTAGGCGGCAGAGCCGTCAAAGGCCATGGCAACGCTTTTAGTGGTGCCCCGTATCACCTGCAGAATCTCCGGCCACTGGCGGAAGCGCTGGGCCTCGGCGGAAAGGGCCTCCACGTCCACTGGGGGGCTGGCTTTTAGGGGCCGCGGGCTTTTTAGGCGCCGGGGCTGGGACAGGCTTTTCCGCCGGCGGGGCGGGGGGGCCGTCGAACACCGGAGGAATTTCCTCTGGCTCCGGCTCAGCCGCCGGGCTGGCGGGCGCGGCTTCCTCCGCCCGGGCAGGGGCTTCCTCCTCCAAAGGGGGCAAGGCCCTGGAGGGCACACCGCTTTCAAGCTGTTCAATCCGCCGCAGCAGGGCGGCAGTGCTGTCGTCCAGCTCCGGGGAGCACAGCCGCACAAAGGCCATTTCCAACTGGGTGCGCTGGTTCATGTACCGCATTTTGTGCAGCGTGTCCTCCAGGGTGTCCAGCCCGTGAAGGATGGCGGAAAGGCTCATGCCATAAGCCTGCTGCTCCAGGGCCGCTATCTGGGTGGGGGGCAGGGTGAGAAGCTTTCCCGGATCCCGCATGGTTTTAAACAGCATCAGGCTGCGGAAATATTCCGCCATCTCCTCGCACAGCCGCACCATGTCCTTTGACTCCTTGTGCAGGCCGTCCAGGGTTTCCAGGGCCTTGGCCGCGTCCCGTTCCGCCACAGCCTGGGCCAGGGTGGTGAGATACCCCTGGGCCGCCACCCCGGCGGTAAGGCCCACCACCTCCAGGGTGACGTGCCGCCCTCTTCCCAGGCACTGATCCAAAAGAGACAGGGCGTCCCGCAAAGCGCCGTCTGCAATGCGGGCAATAAGCAAAGCCGCGTCCTCGTCCAGCTCCGCCTCCTCCAGCCCCGCCACCTGGATAAGCCGCCCCGCCATGGCCTGGGGATCGATGCGGTGGAAATCGAACCGCTGGCACCGGGAAAGGATGGTGGGCAGCAGCTTGTGAACCTCGGTGGTTGCCAAAATGAAAATTACGTGGGCAGGAGGCTCCTCCAGGGTTTTCAAAAGGGCGTTAAAGGCAGAGGCCGAAAGCATATGCACCTCGTCGATGATATACACCCGGTATTTGGCGGTGGTGGGGGTGAAGTTTGCCTCCTCAATCAGCCCCCGGATGTTGTCCACGCCGTTGTTGCTGGCAGCGTCAATCTCCACCACGTCCAGGATGGACCCTTCCTCCAGCCCTCTGCACACCGGGCACTCCCCGCAAGGGTCTCCTTCCCTCGGATCAAGGCAGTTGACGGCCCGGGAAAGGATTTTGGCGCAGGTGGTTTTCCCTGTCCCCCGGGAGCCGGTGAACAGGTAGGCATGGGCAATGCGCCCCCGGGTCAGCTCGTTTTTCAGGGTTACGGTAACCTGGGGCTGGCCCACCACGTCCGCGAAAAACCGGGGCCTGTATTTCCGGTACAGCACCTTATACACAAACGCCGCCTCCCTTCATACGTTTATCTTTATTTTATAGAAAAACAACAGCCCGATAAGATATGAGAACGGACAGGCGACCTGCATCGCCCGGGAACATCCGCTTAATGCTGCTCGGTTCCCCGCCTGACATGGTTCACGGCGTCCCGCCGCGCAGACCTGTCCGCTCCCATATTCTATCGGGCCATTTGGCCGCCTGTCCACTATTATAAACGCTTTCTCTTGAAAAAACAAGAGGGAAATGCTATTATAAGAGAAAATGCATCGTGTAAAAAACCTGGAAGCTGTACCAATAGACGCCTGCACAAACCTTTTCGGGAAATTTAGCGGGCTTTAGTGTTGGAAATCCTCGAAATACGAAAGTAATCCTTGCGGTTTCCGCCTTGAACCCCACAAAATTTCCTCGAAAATCTTCCCACCAATCCTATCGGTACAACTTCTTAGAGAAAGGAACGATACCGGGCACAAAAGGGGAGGCTTCCCCGCTTTTTGTGGAAATCCCGTATCGAATGGCGATTTTTATGCAGATTCGTAGAACCACCCCCGCAGACCTTCCCGCTGTGGCAGCCCTGTATGACGAGGCCCGGGCCGCCCTCCGCGCAGCCGGGGTAGACCAGTGGCAGGACGGCTATCCAGACGGGGCCTCTGCCAGGGCCGACATGGAAAAGGGCGCAGGCTTTGTGCTGGAGGACGGCGGGGAAGTGATTGCCACAGCCTGCCTGGCCTTTGGCCGCGAACCCACCTATGACGTAATAGAGCAGGGCGCCTGGCAGGCCCAGGGAGAGCCTTACGGCTTCCTGCACCGGATAGCCGTTTCCCCCAGGGCAAAGGGAAAGGGCGCGGCAGGGCTTTTCTTTGAAGAGCTGAAACGGCAGGCCCGGGAAAGGGGTATCCGCGTCCTGCGGGGGGACACCCACCGGGACAACAAGGCCATGCAGCGGGTGATGGCAAAAAGCGGCCTCTCTTACCGGGGCATTATCCATATAGAGGACGGCACCGAGCGGCTGGCCTATGAGATCATCCTGCCCTGACGCGAAAAGCCCGGCCCACAGGAAGAGAACCTGCGGGCCGGACTTTTTTGTGCTTGCTTTGTTAAGGCAGCTTGTTCCCTGCTGCCAGATAGAGAGCGTACCAGTCCTCCCTGGCAAGATCCACGTCGCACCCGGCGCAGATTTCCTGCAGGCGGGCCGCGTTGGTGCTGCCGCTTATCACCTGCATCCCTGCCGGATGGCGCAGAATCCAGGCAGTGGCAAGGGCCTGGGGGGTAGAGCCATACTTTTCAGCCAGCTCCTCCAGCTTTTCATTCAGGGCCGGGAACTTGGGGCTGCCCAGGAACACACCCTCAAAGAAGCCATACTGGAAGGGGGACCAGGCCTGGATGGTTAAGCCCTTCAGGCGGCAGTAATCCAGCACCTCCCCGTCCCGGTCGGCGGCATGGGGGAACTCCGTATTGGCGCAGATGGCGTGATCCACAAGGCCCGTAAAGGTCAGGCCGAACTGAAGCTGGTTTACGGCCAGCTTCTGCTTTAACCCGGACTGGAGCAGCTCCGCCTGCCGGGCGTTAAAATTGCTGACGCCGAAATGCAGCACCTTGCCGCTGGTTTCCAGGCGGCTGAAGGCCTCCGCAACCTCCTCCGGCTCCATCAGCGCGTCCGGGCGGTGGAGCAGCAGGAAATCCAGCCTGTCCGTACCCAGCCGGGAAAGGATGCCCTCCACGCTTTCCAGGATGTGCTCTTTGGAAAAATCATACATATTTTTGCGGATGCCGCACTTGCTCTGGAGAACCATCCTGTCCCGCAGGCCCGGCTCCGCTGCCAGCAGCCTGCCAAAGGCGGTTTCGCATTCCCCGCCCCCGTAAATGTCCGCATGGTCGAAAAAGTTCACGCCATTGTCCAAAGCCGTATGGACAAACCGGGAAAGCGCCTCCGGCTCCATGCTGCCAATGCGCATACAGCCCGCCACAATGGCGGAGGCATCCACCCCGCTGATATCCAAATATTTCATAGCCGCATCCTCCTGTTTTCCGCCCGCTTTGCAGGCATGTTTGCAAATAGTATAGCATGGATGGTATACTATTTACAAGCCGGCAGGCGGCGTATGCTGCCAGAAACAGCGCAAAGGAGGCGGCCTATGGCGGAGAAATGGGAATTTGACGGGATTCTCCATGAAATACCGGAGAAGGGCGGGGCCTATGTGGCCTTTCCCTGGGACATCCGGCAGGTGTTTGGGAAGGGGCGGGTGAAGGTACACGCCCTGTTTGATGGCCTGCCCTATGACGGCAGCATTGTAAACATGGGGCTGAAAGGCCCAAAAGGCGAAACCGTCTATATTATCGGGGTGCTGAAATCCATCCGGCGGAAGCTGGGGAAAAGGGAAGGGGATTGTATCCACGTTGTGATAGAGGAACGGCAGTGACCGTTCCCCTGCAAACCAGCAAAATTTTGTCGAGTTGGACTCCCGCCCGGCAGGGCGACAGCATTTAACTTTTTGTCGGAACATGGTAAAATAGAGGAATGGAAATAGAAAGATTAAAAACAGCACTGGAAAAGGTAGAGGACCCGAGAAGAACGGACCGAGGCCATGTACTGCACAAATTGGAGGACATTTTAATAATCGGATTGTGTACTCTGGTATGCAACGGCAGTGATTTTTCGGATATGGAGGATTTCGGAAGGGAACGGGAGGAATGGCTAAGGAACTTCCTGGAACTGCCAAATGGGATACCAGACAGTGACACATTCCGGCGAATTTTCGAGCGATTGAACCCTAAAATGCTGGCCGAAAGTCTGTATGACTGGCTGGCCAACAACCGAAAAGAAGGCAGTGTAATTGCAGTAGATGGTAAAACGATTTGTGGAAGCGGAAACCATAATCACAAGGCATATCATGTAGTAAGTGCTTTCGTGGCGGAAAATCAGGTCACTTTGGGAGAGATCGTTACCGAAGAAAAGTCCAATGAAATCACTGCTGTACCGGAACTTCTGGAGCTGTTGGAGATAAAAAACAATATCGTGACAGCGGATGCCATGAGTTGCCAGAAGGAGATCGTAAGAACAATTACCAGTAAAAAAGCTGACTATGTGATTGCCCTGAAAAGGAACCAGCCTGGACTACTGGAGAATGTTGTTCTGTATTTTGACAGCTTTCGGGAAGAAATCCCTCTGTTCAGCACAGATGAAAAAGACCATGGCCGAATAGAAAAAACGGGAATACCGTTTATTAACAGACCTGTCCTGGCTGCCGGAACAGAAAGACTGGAGTGGCCTAAAGTCAGTGGGAGAGGTTCGCACAACTGTTACAAGGAATAGGGAAACTTCTACTGATACTCGGTATTTCATCTCCTCGCTAACCGAACTGCCACGTTTTGCCCATGCGGTACGATGCCATTGGTCTATTGAAAACCAGCTGCATTGGTGTCTGGATGTTATTTTTGACGAGGATAGCTCCAGAGCAAGGAAAGATATGTCACCGCTCAACCTGAATGTCCTTCGCAAGGTTGCTCTGTCTCTCTGTAAAAATTGTCAGAACCCTAATCTCCGTAAATCAAGCCTACAGAAACGCCGCTTCCGCGCTTCCCTTAATCCTGATACCTTCCTCTCCATTTTGTTGGGAACTTAAATGCTGTCGCCCTGGTCCCTACGGGAAAGCGGCTTGACTTTCCCCGGGATTTTGTGCTATTATAAATTCGCGTACTATATTCTGCTTTTTTCTGGTTTCCCCGGCAGAATACGGTGGCATTCTTGCTTGTCGTGCTTGTATTTTTACATAAGGAGAAACGGCCTGTAAACTGAGGATAAACGCTTTGCCGGCAGAAGGGAAGCCTTCCGGAAAACCGGAGGGTGGCCCAGGCGGCAGGAAAGGTTTTGGGATAAATTTTATCAAAGCTGGGAGCAGGCCCTTTCTGGCGCCGCCCTCTAGCCGGAAAGGAATGGAATGTTTATGAAAAAGCTTATGGTATGGATGCTGGCGGCTCTGCTGGCCCTGGCCCTGTGCGCCTGCGGCGGCAAAGACGAGGCGGAAAGCTCTTCTGCTTCGCCCAGCCCCAGCCCTAGTGCCAGCCCCAGCCCCAAGGCAAGCCCCTCTGTAAAGCCCAAGGCCAGCAAAAGGCCAAAGGCAAGCCCCAAGGCCAGCAAGAAGCCTTCCTCTTCGTCCCGGCAGGAGAAGGAGGAAGAAAAATCCTCTTCTGAGGAGAGCAGCGAGAGCAGCCAGCGCCCCAGCCAGGGCGTGGAGGGCACCCCTCCTCCCGGCGCGATAATTGAGCCGGCGGATACCCCCGCCCCGGACTTTACGCCGGAACCTCCTGAGTCTACCCCGGAACCGATTCCTTCGCCGCCGGACATTTCCTCTTATATTGGCGGCAGCCTGGGGGCCTTTACCAGCGTGTATGGCGCCCCCACCAGCAGTTCCTATACCAGCAGCAGTATGGGCACCGGCGAGGACGGTATTTTGGCCATAGGCGGCTATACGGTGTATACATACCGGGATGAAACTGGCTATGAGTATATAGTGGATATTGGCTGAGGCCGGAAGATTTTGAAACAGCAGAACCCTTTGAAGTGGGCAGGGCGCAGCCCTGCCCACTCTCAAATTGTATGAGAGGATTCGACCTTTCTCGGAAAAGAGAAAGGAAACGGCAGAGGGAGGAGTGCGGGTGGAAACAGTAGAAATGCGGGTGGTGGCCCGGGCGCGCAGCGGCTTCCCTGTAAAATTCGGAATTCCCCGGCAGAGCGGGCTGGTGGAAGCCCTGCGGGCGGAAATCGTTTTTGAGCCGGAGTTCCGCTCTCCCGAGGCCCTCCGGGGACTGGAGGGCTTTTCCCATCTGTGGCTGCTGTGGGAGTTTTCCGCAAACCGCCGGGAAAGCTGGTCGCCTACAGTGCGTCCGCCCCGGCTGGGAGGCAACCAGCGGGTGGGGGTGTTTGCAAGCCGATCCCCTTTCCGTCCCAGCCCCATCGGCATATCCTGCGTGACCCTGGAGGGCATAGATCTTTACACCCCGGAAGGCCCTGTCCTCACAGTGGGCGGCGGGGATCTGCTGGACGGCACGCCCATTCTGGACATCAAGCCCTATGTGCCCCTTTCTGACTGCCAGCCCCAGGCCAGAGGCGGCTTTTCCGACGATCACCGGGCAGACAGGCTTTCTGTGGACTTTCCTCCGGCGCTGCTTGCAAAAGTGCCAGAGGAGCTGCGGGAAGCTCTTTGGGGCGTTTTAGAGGGGGATCCCCGTCCTGGCTATCACCATGACCCGGAGCGGGTGTATGGCCTGCCTTTTTCCGGCCTGGAGGTGAAGTTTGCCGTGGCGGAAGGGGTGCTGCAGGTGAGGGCGGTGGAACAGGAATAGACTGCAGAAAAAGGATGCCGCAAGCGCTTTTGCTTGCGGCGTTTCTGCTTTGGCAGGGGGGGTTCCATTCAAAGGGTTTTTGGAATCCGCCGCCGGTTTATAAAGAGATCGCATATCTCTTTTGAACTACCTTAACTGACAGGCTTCGGGGCAAAAATGTGCTATAGTTAACGCGGTTCAAAAGAGGCAACAGCCTTTTTTGAACCAGTGGCAATGCCGCGTGCTTAAAAATCGGGCTATACCGATTTTTAAGTGCGTTTGCTATATAATAAAAGGGGCTTTGCCTGCGGGGAGGGGAAAGTTTAGCCCGGCCTGTAGCGATGCCTAACTGGGCAGAGGGGAGGGCCGCTGCCTGGATTTAGGAGCTATATTGGGAAATGGAGACAAAGTTTTCAGAAAACTACACCAAGTTTTTAATCAAATTACTAAAAACTACTTGAAATTTTTCCAAAATATGATATGATAGTACCAAACAACCCGGTGATGCCGGAATAAGGAGTATGGCGCAATGGATAGTGATAAGCTTACGGCCCCTGATAAACTGAAAACGCAAGAGGAAAATCTTCCCCTTTACCTGTTCCGCGGCGGGAAAAACCGCCGCGCCTATGAGTATATGGGCCTGCACAAGTCTGTGAAGGACGGCAGGCCCTGCATGGTAGCCCGGGTTTGGGCGCCTAACGCCAAGGCTGTGTCTTTAGTGGGAAATTTCTGCAATTGGGATGCTGCCAAATACCCCCTGCAGCGCCTGGACGACGGGGTGTGGGAGGGCTATACAGACTTTGAGTTTGCTCCCTATGAGCTGTATAAATTTTATATCAAAACAGCAGGGGGAGAGGATGCCTACAAGGCAGACCCCTATGCCAGCCACTGCGAAACGCGGCCCGGCACGGCCTCCCGGTGGTATGACCTGGAGGGGTACCAGTGGCACGACAAGTCCTGGTATGACCAGAAGGCCCGAAGCCCCCACTATAACCAGCCGGTGAATATCTATGAGGTGCATGCCGGTTCCTGGCGGAAATATGCGGACGGCAGCGTGTTCTCCTATGAAAAGCTGGGGGATGAGCTGATTCCCTATGTGCGGGATATGGGCTTCACCCATATTGAGTTCATGCCCCTGACGGAATACCCGTATGACGGCTCCTGGGGCTACCAGGTGATGGGATATTTTGCCCCCACCTCCCGGTATGGCACACCCCATGACTTTATGCGCTTTGTAGACCGCTGCCACGAGGCGGGCATCGGCGTGATTATGGACTGGGTGCCCGGGCACTTCCCCCGGGACGCGGCTGGCCTTGCCAAATTCGACGGCACCCCCTGCTATGAATATGCCGATCCCAGGAAGGGCGAGCACAAGGAGTGGGGCACCCTGGTGTTCGACTATGGCAGGCCTGAGGTGATGAGCTTCCTCATTTCCAGCGCTGTGTTCTGGCTGAAGGAATACCACATAGACGGCCTGCGTGTGGACGCGGTGGCCTCTATGCTGTATCTGGACTACAACCGGCGGGATGGGGAGTGGGTGCCCAACAAGGACGGCGGCAAGGAAAACCTGGAGGCCATCGCTTTCCTCCAGGCCCTGAATGAGGCGGTGTTTGCCGAGATACCCGACCCCATGATGATTGCGGAGGAATCCACCTCCTGGCCCATGGTGTCAAAGCCCGCCTACCTGGGGGGCCTGGGCTTCAACTACAAGTGGAACATGGGCTGGATGAACGACATGCTCCGGTATATGTCCATGGATCCCCTGTTCAGAAGCGGCAACCACAACTCCCTGACTTTTTCCTTCTTCTATGCCTTTTCCGAGAACTTTGTGCTGCCCATCTCCCACGACGAGGTGGTGTACGGCAAAGGCTCCCTTATCAATAAGATGCCCGGGGACGATGAGATGAAGGCCGCCGGAATGCGGTGCTTTGTCAGCTACATGATGGCCCATCCTGGGAAGAAATTACAGTTTATGGGCACGGAATTCGCCCAGAAAAACGAGTGGAATTTTGAGAAGGAGCTGGAGTGGGGCCTGCTCCAGTATAAGGAGCACCAGGATGCCCAGAGGTTCTTTAAAGCTGTGAACCACTTCTATCTCAGCCGTCCGGAGCTGTGGGAAATCGACTTCTCCTGGGAAGGCTTTGAATGGATATCCAATGACGACTACCAACAGAGCGTTATTGCTTTCCGCCGCAAGGCAAAGGACGGCAGGGAGCTGGTGGCTGTGTGCAACTTTGTGCCGGTGCAGCGGGAAAACTACTGCATAGGCGTGCCCTTCCGGGGCGTGTGGGCCGAGGTTTTCTCCTCTGACGCCAAGGAGTTTGGCGGGGAGGGCGTGACAAACGGCAGGAAAATCAAAACTGTGGACGAGCCTATGCATGGCTGCCAGCAGAGCGTAAGCCTGACCCTGCCGGGAAATTCCGTGTTCTTCCTGGAGTGCGTGGAGAAAATCCCCAAAAAAGAAAGGCCCGCGGCATTGCCCGTCCCCAAAAAGCCAGAGGCAAAGCAGGCGCCCAAGCCGCGGGCGGCGGGGGTGCAGGCCCCCTGATAGGGGACTGCTGCGGTCAGGCAAAGCG
>Ga0224747_10161_pt1 | contig 13218 bp, 6 predicted proteins | sample LIM_F_Water_Pos_FD_182999 | JGI IMG/M metagenome (GOLD analysis project Ga0224747, IMG submission 182999) | Enriched cells from gastrointestinal tract of the lab mouse from Pacific Northwest National Laboratory (PNNL), Richland, Washington... | ecosystem: Host-associated > Mammals > Digestive... | reverse complement strand
ATCGCCGACGTGCTACAGCGCCTGCCGAGTTCGTCGGGCGGCCTCAACACCCGGTTCAACAACAGCGGCAATCTCGGCAACCCGCCCGATGGCGGCGGCGTCGGCGCGGGGTCGTCGACGATCGATCTGCGCTACCTCGGCGCCAAACGTACACTCGTGCTGGTCGACGGTCTGCGCTATGTCAGCGGCGCGGCGGCGAGCGGCATTCCCAATTCGGTCGACCTCAATTCGATCCCGGACGGGATGATCGAGCGGATCGAGGTGCTGCAGTCGGGCGCCTCGCCACTCTACGGCTCGGATGCGATCGCGGGCGTGGTCAATATCATCACCAAGTCCCGGCAGGACGGGTTCAAGGCATCAGCGCAGATCGGCTCGTTCCGCCAGGGCGACGGCAAGACCCAGAATTACCAGATGAGCTACGGCACCGGAAAAGACGGGGTCAGCATCGTCGCCGGCGTCAATTACATCAAGCAAGGCTCGGTAAGCGCGCGCAATCGCTCGATTTCGCAATATCCCAATCCCGGGCAGACGAGCTGCTCGGACCCGATCGGCGGATGCAGCGGCGCGACCCCGCTCGGCCGGTTCGACGTCGACGGGAAGGATCTGACGCTGCGCGGTCCGGTGGTGGGCCGCAAACCGGTGTACGATCCGACCCTGGTCGGGGGCGATTATAAGAACTTCACCTCGGCAGATCGCTTCAACTTCGCGCCGTACAATTATTTTGAGACGCCGAGCGAGCGCTATGGCGGTTTCCTCAATGCGCGCGCCGAGTTCAGCGACGCGCTAAACCTGAGGGTGAAGCTGGTCTACAATCACCGTCGTTCACAGAACCAAGCGGCGTTCCTGCCGCTGTTCGTCGGGCCTGATGCGGGCAACGGCAATCTGCTCGACACGATCTCGATCGACGCGACCAACCCCTATAACCCGTTCGGCATGCTCAATTCGGGCACCAACGGTCAGCCCGCGACCTATAGCTTCATCGCCCGCCGGCTGGTCGAGGCGGGGCAGCGCACCTATACGCAGGATGTCGATACGTTCAGCGTCACCGGCACGCTCGACGGCAAGTTCAGGCTGTTCGGGCATACCTGGTATTGGGATGCCAACGCGGTCCTCGGGCTCAACGACGCGCATCAATTATTCACCGGCAATATCAACGCTGCTAAGCTGGCGCAGGCATTGGGGCCTGTCTCCCAGTGCACCGGACCATGCGTGCCGTTCAATATCTTTGGCGGGATCGGCTCGGTGACCCCGGCGATGCTCGCCTTCGTCGGGTTTGACGAGCGCGATCGCAGCCGCCAGCGGCTCAATGATTATGAAGTCAACCTTTCAGGCGCATTGTTCGACCTGCCCGGCGGCCCGCTGGGGGTCGCGCTCGGCTACGAGCATCGTGCCCAATATGGCAGCTTCACCCCCGATCCGATCATTCAGGCCGGGCTTGGCGCCGACATTCCCGCACAGGCGGCGAGCGGCCGGTTCACCGTCGACGAAGTCTATGGCGAGCTCCGCGCACCCTTGCTCAAGGATGTACCAGGCTTCCAGCTGCTCGAGCTCAACGGCGCGGCGCGCTATTCGAACTATTCCTCGTTCGGCGGCAATACCACGCTAACCGGCGGCGCGCAGTGGAAGCCGGTCGCCGACCTGCTGCTGCGCGGTTCCTACGCCCAAAGCCTCCGGGCGCCGAGCATCGGCGAGCTCTATGGCGCGCGCTCACGTTTCGACGTGCCATTGTCGGATCCGTGCACCAATGTCGCGGGTTCGCTCTACCAGACGTCGGCGACGGTGCGCACCAATTGCACCGCCAACGGCGTTCCCGCCAATGGCAGCTATGCCGAGCCGCAGGGCGGGCAACTGCCGGTGCTGACCGGTGGCAACGCCAGTCTGAAGCCCGAAACCGCGCGCACGATCCTGTTCGGCGGGGTTTATAGCCCCGACTGGGCGCGGCACGGCGCGATGCGTGCGGTGAGCCTCGAGGTCAATTATTACGATATCCAGCTCAAGGGCGCGATCGCCTCGATCGACGCCAATGTGCTGCTCAACCGCTGCGCGCAATTGGGCGACGCGCTGAGCTGCGCCGCTGTCCAGCGTACGCCAAACGGCTTCATCTCCGCGATCAACGGCGTGCTGCTCAATACCGGCACGATCCGCACCCGTGGCATTGATGCGACGCTCACCTTGCGCAGCGCCGAGACGGGCGCGGGCACCTTCGGCCTCAGCCTCTACGGCAATGTGCTGTTGAAATATGCGGAAAGCGTCCCCGCCACCATGGGAACCACGACGACCAACTATCTCGGCACCGAGCGCGGCAGCCCCGATCAGGCCTATCCGCACTTCAAGGGAACCGGGGTGTTCGACTGGTCGCTCGGTCCGGTCTCGGCATCGGTCACCGGGCGCTATATCGGTGCGGTGACCGAGATTCAGAACGGCACACGGCTGGGCAGCCGCTTCTATACGGACCTGCAGCTGCAATTCCGCCCGACGTTCATGGACAGCCGCTTCGCGCTCACGCTCGGTGTCAACAATCTGTTCAACGTCAACCCGCCGGGCTGCTTCAGCTGCAGCCTCAACAATTACGACCCGACGACCTATGACGTCCCGGGTCAGTTCGGCTATCTCCGGCTTTCCTACCGGATGTAACCGAAACCGAATTGGTTCACACCAGGCGGGTCGTACGCGGCACGGCCCGCCATTTCAATCAGGGGTCATGCTCGACTTGCCAGCCAGGGAGGCGCAGGGTCGTTCTCACCGGCGTCGAGCGCACGGCCGCACGCTTTGTCAAAGGATCATAGTTCTGGCAGGATCCCGGCCCCCGACTCTGGACTTACACCAACGTTCAGTTTCGGGATGAAAATCTGGCACGCCATCTATCGACCCTGCCCTCACAGGTCGTTTTTGAACCCGATGCGCAAGAAATTCACCGACTCAAATTGATGAATACCAATATGATGCGGGTTCACGGGCGAGGAAGAGAAGAAACAACCGGATGCCGTCACGTTAGCTTCGAATCGAGGCCTGCGAGAAGCCCTTCTCAACCGTAAAGTAATGCTCGAAGAACTGATAGACGCGGCTTCCAACGGTCGGTCATCACGAATATGTAAAGCTTATCGGTCAGATTTGGCACCGGGCATGAGCCAGAAGCTCCAGACCGAGAACGAGCCGAGCAGCGCAAGCGCGATCCCCCCGATTGTCATGATCAGTCGGTGGAAAACTCCTCCCGCTTTGGCTGCGTGAAGCGGATAGGCCAGATCGAGGATCGCCACCCCTTTCGGAAGGGTGTGAGCATCCCTAGCCTCGATCAAATGTGCGCCACCCGGCGCGAACCAGAGAAAGGTATGACCATTAGGCAACCATTCTTCGGATTGGCGCATACGCAACAGGATCGGATCGCCCGCTTGAGCAGGAAAACCAAGCAGCCGTATCTCGGTTGCGGGGAACCGATGCCGCGCGGCAGCGAATATTGCCGGCCAGTCCGGTTGCTCGCGGGGATCGGCGAACCGGACGGCAGGCTGCGCCGTCGCGGCCGCAATCTCGCTCGCGGTCGACCAGGGGCTGACCAGCATCAGGCCTACCGGCTTCAGCGCCATCGCCGCACCGGTTACGAATGACAACAGCAGCAGCGGGGCGACAATGATGCCAAGGTCACGATGATGCCAGACGATGGCCGGGCGACTCATCCGCGACGGCCATAATTTCGGGGTGAACATTCGCCGACGACGCCACCAGAGGATCGTCCCCGTGACGACAAAACCGATCCCCAGCAGCGCGGCGATCCCGACGATGGCTTCGCCGGTCTTGCCGATGAACAGATGGCGATGGAAATCGAACAGCCAGATTTCCGGGCGCCCCCATTGGTTCTGCCACCGGCCGACGGTGATGCCGGCGGCATCGAGATAGCGGCCCGACCCGTCGTGATAGACGACGCGATGAAAGGGAAAATCCGGCGACGCGAAGATGATATAGTCCAGGCGGGCGGTCGTATTTTGCGCCGCTTCGACCACAATGCCTGGCAGCGAAACCGCACGGCCGGCGGCGCGGCCAGCCGGTGCGAACAAACTGTCGGCATTGACCAGCAGCGCGCCCGACACGCCCAGCAGCGCCAGCAGAATCCCGATCACGCCGCCAATCCAGCGATGCAGGTGATCCACCACCCACATCAGCCGCCCCGTCGGAACCCGCCGCGCGCTCATCATTACAACTGGATCGAGAAGGCGAACTTGACCGACATCGGCAACCCTTGCGCGAGCAGGCTGGATCCGGTGGACGCCCAGTAGCGCTTGCCGGCGATGTTCTGGCCATAGACCCGCACCATCGCCTGTTTGCCGAGCAGATCGAAGCCGTAGCTGGCGCCCGCGTCGAACGTTTCATAGCCCGGCACGAAACCCTGGTTCAGCGCATTGACGGCGCGGCGGCCGACATGGAACACGCCGGCGGACACACGCAGCCCTGAGATCTGCGGAACCCGATATTCGATGAATAGCGAACCGGAAAATTTCGCGACATTCTCGATCTGTTTGCCGATGACGTTCGCCGCACCCGATTGCTGCTTGGCGTCGAGCACCATCGCGCTGCCCGAGATCGACAGGTTGGGTATCAATTCGCCGACCGCGCTGAACTCCGCGCCCTGATAAGCCGCCTCGCCGTCCTGCACGAAGAAATTGGCGCTGTTGAGATAGGCGGAAGGACGCTTGATGTGGAAATAGGCGCCGGTCAGCAACAGGCCCCGCAATGGCTCGATCTTGACCCCCGCTTCATATTGCTTGCTGATCGCGGCGGGCAGGATTTCACCGGCATTGTTGGCGATCTGCTGGGCGATCGGCCCCGGTTCCAACCCTTCGATATAATTGGCGTAGAGGCTCGCCCATGCCGACGGCTTCACCATCAGGCCGTAGGAGAAGGTATCGGGCTTGATGTTGTACCGGCTGGTGCGGCTGACATCGCGATAGTCGGTCTTGCGATAGCCTACCGTCGCCTGCAGCCAGTCGCCGAGCGAAGCGCGATCGAAGATATAGATGCCCAGATCCTCGGTGCGCGCCGGATTGGGGATGATGCGCGGCGCGGGCATCTGCTGGGGGATCGGCACGGGATTGTAGAGGTTCTGCGCGAAGCTGCGACGCACGGATGTCGGTACATTGCTGTCGCGGGTCAGATAGGCGGCGCCAACGAGAAGGCTATGCTCGACTGGGCCGGTGCGGAAGGTGCCGGACACATCCGCACGATAGATGATGTTCTTATAATCATTGCCCCGCGTTTGCGCGACCGAGACAATGCCGTTGCCCGTGGCAAGATTATAGCCGCCGAACGAGGAATAGGCCCGATCGCGGCTGAGGAAGGACTGGCCTATCGCCGTCGACAATCGCCAGCCCGGCGCGAAGGCATAATTGACGCGTGCAAGGAGGTTCGTTTCCCATCCCCGTGCCTGCATCCATTTGCCGCCGAGATTGGTCGACGGCGGTTGCAATGGTGGAAGGGTGATGACGCCATTGGCCGCGCTCAGGCTGAATTCGGTCGGCTCGGTGATCGTCTTGTAGATATATTCGGCGTCGAGCAGCAACTCGAGGCCGGCGAGCGGCCGCCAGTCGAATGCGCCAGTCACGAAATGCCGTTCGCCGCTGGTCAATCTGACGCCGGTATCGACCAGCGAACTACCCGCATTGACCCGCACGCCAGCCTTGCCGAACCCGCGGCTGATATCGATATCCGCGCCGATCGACCCGTTGCTGTCGCCGGTCATGCCGAACCGCGTGACCGGTACGGCCGCCGGCCTTTCGGTCACCAGGTTGACGATGCCGGATGGGGTGGCGAAGCCGTAATAGAGCCCTGCCGCGCCCTTCAGCACCTCGATCCGGTCCTTGCTTTCGATCGGCTGCTCGACGAGATTGATCACCGGCAGGACGCCGTTCCACCGCACGTTGGCGAAATTGTTGAGTGTGATGCCGCGGATGGCGAGGTTGCTGTAGATGCTCGTGTTGATCTGCGCCTGGGTTACCCCTGGCGTATTGCGCACCGCGTCGATGATCGATCGTGCCTGCTGCGCCTCGAGCAATTCCTTTGTCATGACCGCGACAGTCAGCGGCGTATCGAGCAGTCGCGCGTCGCGGAACGTGCCGGCCTGAACGAAGTCGGCACCGAAGCTGCCCTGACGATCCGCGGTCACGACGATATCCTCATCACCGCCGTGCGCATTCCGGCTCTGCGCCTGCGCGGGAACGGTGGACAGCACCGCGAGGGCGGCGCCCAACAGGATCGAATCCGAAGGACGATATCGATCGATACGGACCACAACGCGCATTGGAACGATCACCCCCGGTTAATGTACGGTGGCGCCCATACGGTATTGCAACTCATTTGCAAATAAGCTTTCCAGGCTTATCGCGCCCGGCGGAAACCGCGCCGCAGATAAACGAGCAGACGATCGGGTCCGCGTGGCGCCGCCATAATCAGGCGATAGTCTCGTTCCAGCGTGAGCGCCACGACGGCGTGTGTGGCGAGGTTCCATGGCGCGAGCGGGTGATCCATCGTCACCACCACCGGCGGCCGCCTGGCCATGATCCGGCGCACTTCGGCCGTTTCGTCGATCCCCGTCGCCCCGCGTTCCGCGTCATAGGCGAGCGTGGAGGGAAAGGCATAAGCAGTCGGGAGGCACGCCTCGGCAAGGTAATAAAGGATCGAATCTCCGGCGAAGACATAGGGACATTCGCCCCTGCTATTGGCCTTGATCAGCTGCGCGATCGCGCGGGCCGAGGCCCCGTCATCGGGTTCACTGGTGAGATGGAACACCAACAGCGCCGCCCCCCATCCCATCGTCGCGAGGAGCGCAGCACGGTACCGCCCTACAACGGGCGCCGCGATTATCGTCAGCGGCACCATCAGCGGCAGAGCATAATGATCGAAGAATGCGCCGATCATCACGAAGGCGACCAGCGCAGCCGCCAGCCAGCCAAAGACAAGGAGTGTTGGGGCATTGCGTGGACGTTCGCGCCAGCAAAGAACTGCACATACCGCGAACGGCGCAAGCTGCGTCATAGTCCCCGCCAGGCGCGCTGCAATCTTCGCGGCGGGGTATCCCCTACGTAGACCGATCGACACGAAATTGGAAAACCAGAATGCCTGGAACTCAACAGGACCGCGCCAATAGTAATAAGCAACGGCCAGCCCGGTCGGCGCCAAACCCAACCCCGCCCACAAGGTCGCAGCACCGCCCATCGCGAGCCACGACGCTCTCGCGCGCCGCAGATAGCAAAGGTGCGCGAGGCCAAAAAAGGCGCCCTCGACAACCGGCGTGTATTTGGTCTGGATCGCCAATCCGGCAAGCAGACAGGCGCCCGCACCATTGAGCACAATCGCGCGCCGGCCACCTTGCGCTGCCAGCAGCGGCAACCGCAGCGTCAACAATCCTCCGGCAGCGATGAACAAATTGTAGAAAACCGGCGACTGACCGCCTCGCCCGCTCAGCAGGGAGAGCCAGAGAATATACCCGATCGCGGCCGCGATCGCCCCGCCCCCGCTTGCACCCAGCTTCCGGCCGGCGCGCGCGATCATCCAGGCGGTAGCTGCGGCAAATAGGGTCGCGACGAGTTGATAGGTGAGGATCCCGTCCCCCGGTATCAACCGGATCGCGGCGAAGATCAGAAAAAGCCCGACCGGCTTGCGGTCCCATATGCCGATATAGGGCAGCACGCCGTGCAGCATCCTGTCGCCGACGAGCAAATAATATTCCTCATCGACATGGATGGCCGGATTACCAAAATCGCGCGCGCGAATCAAAATGGCGACGAGGAGCAGCAGTACGAAGACAGCAAATGCGCCCGATCGCGCCGATCGACCGCGCGCCGTGGATATGTCCGTACCCGCGCTAGTCATCGGGGCATCCAATCAGCGCGCGCGCAGGCGTCATCCAACTCATTTCCTTTGCGGCCATCGCAGGAGCGCCGCTTCGGCGTCGTCGGTCACCATCCCGGGAGCGTTTCACCGCGCCATCCACCTCGCCGAAACGCCATCGACGGCAACCAATTGTCATCATCGTGGTGTCCGCGGTATTCGCGCTCCCGACGCTCGCGCGTCCAATAGCGTCGTGCCCGTTCGCGTTTCCGGCACTCGCGACCTTCCCGCCAAATTCACGGTTGTGGATCGGTTTACAAAAATGGGCTCTGACGCATATTTGGGGTTGCTTGGGATGTCGCTCCAATCTGTCTGGCTTCGAGCAGATCGAGTTTTGCGCGATCGCAGCTGGAGCGTTGTGATCTGCCCACCGGTTTGCCCGTTCGACCAGGACGATACGATAACGGCGCGAATGGCGGCGAGGTCCTTCCGTACACCGTGAGCGAAGAAAGCGAGGGGGCTTGATCCTGCCCGCCCCAGCCAAGGCTCGAGCGAGCTATCTCGCGTGCGGGACGCCTCGAAACGCTGGCCGCGGATCATGGCGCGGACATCACCTCTGCCATGGCCAGTTCGACGTTCGATCTCCCTGATCGCAAGCCCGCTCTTGGCCCGTTTGAGGATGGCTGTGCTGGTTTCCTCACGCCGTAAATAGCCCTCGTACTGGAGTCGTTCCACAGCGCTCAGGATAACGGGTTCGACGATGGTCGCATCGATCGCCGCCCGGATAGGACGCATCGACGCGCATACTGTATCGAGGGCGGCGCGACTGGCATCCTCGTTCAGATGCCAGCGATCCGCGACCTGGGTGACGTACGATAAAGCCCTGGCGGCCGCCAGCGCGCAAGCGCCGCTACGATCACGCACAACGGGGGCGATCTGGGGTTGCCGCACGCGCCAGGCGTAGCCGGGAACAGGCTCACGATCAGGAAGCAGCCGGATTGGTCGCCGCCGCTCGAGATCGCAGATGATGGTGCCGTAGCGATGGTTTTTACGCCGCCACGCGTGGTCATCGACCCCAACGATATGAGTCACGGCGAAGCGCGGACGGCCACACCTTTGGACCGTCCTGCGCAGCGAACACCTTGCTAACCGGGCCGTTCCACATATTGAGTCATAGCTCAGCCCGACGCCGATTGACCCCAAAGGCGGCACATGGAACGGCGATTGCGCGGGGCGCATCGGCATATCGCGGATTGGAGACAATTTTGAAAATAGTCTGTTGATTTCAAACTGAATTGCATGTGCCAGGGCGATTGTTCTGCCCAGCATCTGAACGAGGATCACAGCTTTACCGAATTAAGTCGCAGTGCATTGCTGACGACGGTAAAGCTCGACAACGCCATCGCCGCGCCCGCGAGCATGGGGGACAGAAGAATGCCCGCGACTGGATAGAGCACACCGGCGGCTATCGGCACGCCAATGCCGTTGAACAGGAATGAAAAGAACAGGTTCTGACGAACGTTCCGCATCGTCGCGTGCGCGAGCCGACGCGCGCGCACCATCGCCGCCAAGTCGCCCTTGGTGAGCGTCATTCCCGCGCTTTCGATCGCCACATCGGTACCAGTACCCATCGCGACGCCCACGTCCGCTGCAGCGAGCGCGGGTGCGTCGTTGATTCCGTCGCCGGCCATTGCCACGCGGGCCCCTCGCGCCTTGAGTTCGACGACGATGCGGGCCTTATCCTCGGGCCTTAGGCCAGCATGAATCTCGTCGATCCCGCCGATCGCCTCGGCTACAGCTTGCGCCGTTCCCTCGGCGTCGCCGGTAAGCATCACGATCCTGAGGCCTTCCGACCGCAGCGCCGCGATCGCATCACGGGCGGAGGGGCGAAGTGGATCGGCAACCGCGATGAGCCCTGCAAACCGCCCTTCAATCGCAACGAACATCACACCCGCGCCCATCCCGCGATGCCGCTCGGCTGCTGCGCCGAGCGCCGCCGGATCAGCGCCAACGCTTTGCAACTGAGCCGCATTCCCGACCGCAATGCGTCGTCCCTCTACCACGCCGGTAACCCCCGCCCCGGTCTGCGACTCAAAGGCTTCCACCTCCGGAACCCTGACACCCTTCACCTCGGCGCTACTCAACACGGCACGGGCGAGCGGGTGTTCGGAGCGCGCTTCGACCGCCGCCGCTGCGCCTAGAACCTCCTCCCGTGTGAAACCGTTGGCGACCTCGACCGCCGTCACCTGGGGTCGTCCGGCGGTGAGCGTGCCCGTCTTATCGATTACCAGCGTATCGACCGCTTCCATCGCCTGTAGCGCCTCGGCATTCTTGATGAGCACGCCGGCGTGAGCCCCGCGGCCGGTGCCGACCATGATCGACATTGGCGTGGCGAGCCCCAATGCACATGGGCAGGCGATGATCAGAACAGCGATAGCGTTGAGCAGCGCATGCGCGAACCGCGGCTCGGGCCCGACCAGATTCCAGACCAGGAATGTGGCTGCGGCAATTGCCACGACCAGCGGCACGAACCAACCCGACACACGGTCCGCTACCGCCTGGATCGGCGCGCGGCTCCGCTGGGCCTCGGCGACCATCTTGACGATCCGCGCCAGCACCGTATCGGAGCCGACGGCGCGCGCCAGAATGACAATCGACCCGGTGCCGTTGACCGTCCCTCCGGTCACAGTCGCGCCGGCTTTCTTAAGGACCGGAGCCGGCTCTCCCGTGAGCATGGACTCGTCGACCGAGGAGCGGCCGCTGACGACGTCGCCATCAACGGGAATTGCCTCGCCAGGCCTCACCTGCAAATAGTCCCCTACCTTCACCCCCGCGAGAGCGATTTCGGTTTCGCTGCCATCGTCGGCGATGCGCCGAGCGGTCTTTGGCGCGAGATCGAGTAGCGCGCGAATGGCCCGGCCGGTCGCTGCCCGCGCACGCAGTTCGAGCACCTGGCCGAGCAGGACGAGCGTTACGACGACGCCCGCCGCCTCATAATAAACAGGCACCATCCCGCGCATGCGGAAGGTTGGCGGAAACAGCCCTGGTCCGACCGTCGCGACGACGCTGTACGCAAATGCCGCGCCCACCCCGATCGCGATCAGCGTGAACATGTTCAGATGGCGGGTGACCAACGAGGTCCAGCCCCGTTCAAAGAACGGCCAACCGCACCAGAGGACGATCGGCGCGGCGAGCACTAACTGGACCCAGGGCGAAAGGGATGGCGGGACCAAATGGATGCCGGTCAGCTCGGTGCCCATCGACACCGCGAGCAGCGGGACGACAAGCGCAGCTGAGATCGAGGTGCGCCGGGTGAAGTCGACGAGCTCGGGATTGGGTCCGGCATCGATGCTGGGATCTTCGGGCTCGAGCGTCATGCCGCAGATCAGGCAAGTTCCTGGTCCATTGCGGCGAATCTCGGGGTGCATGGGGCAGGTCCAAACCGCCCCCTGCGGCACGACCGCCGCCGCTCGCGGGTCCGCACCCAAATAGGCCTGCGGATCGGCGGCGAAGCGTATTCGGCACCGGTCGCTGCAAAAGAAATTTCGCACGCCGTCCTGCTCGACTTGATGCGGCGTTGTCGTCGGATCGACCGTCATCCCGCAAACCGGATCAATGGCCTCAATAATCGAGCCATCTGAACCCGAATTAGCGCGGTTCGCAGAGCAGCAACTGCCTGATCCTGGCGTTGCCTCGGGAAGATGCGCGTGTCCGGCCATGTCGATCCTCCAATGCGGGTCGCGATGGGGTCTGACCTTGCGTCAGGGCCAGCAATCGCCGGACGCCCATCATGAGGGATTACGCATCCGCACGCGCAACCCCTCATGTCGAGTGCAAAATCGCTTAGCGAAAGGACATAACCGAGGTCGGCAGATCGCATTTTGCGGGCGGCGGAGGATCTCGCTCTCGCCTTTGGCCGGGCAGCTTTGACGCGCTGCTACGATGCTGTGTTCTATCGCGGCACCTCACGACCGCCCTTCCACGACACGGTCTGGGGCAACTTCATTTGTCGCCTGTCCGCTCCCGCAATAGGACCCCTCAGATCAGCCGACCGGAACCTGGAGGGCTGGTTGGCTTTTTCTCACGCGCTATTCGTGCTCGCCGCCGTGTCCGTCTCCAGATCCATGACCGCCATAGCCGTGACCATCATAGCCGTGTCCGCCATAGCCGTGTCCGCCATAGCCGTGTCCGCCATAGCCGTGTCCGCCATAATATCCATGCCAAGCGCCGTAGCCATGATCCGCATGGAAGTAATGATGGTGGCCATGTCCGCCGATTGAGAGTAAGCGCGCATTTCAGCACACCTACAATGCAGCACGATGGGCCGCGGCGTGATGTGTTGATCGGGATTGGCGTTGAGCGGGGTTTCGCCGATCAGGCGGCGCGGGTCGTCGGCGCTATGTTTTTAGCCGAGAAGTTGAACGGCAGAAGGTCGACGATGTCGGCGTCTGGCGCGCGTTGGGGCAGTTCGCTCAGCACGTGGGTTAGCCAGGCGTGGGGATCGACGCCGCAGGCCCTGCAGGTCAGCACAAGACTGTAGATGACCGCGCTTGCCCTGGCGCCGGCGACGGTGTCGCTGAACAGCCAGCCCTTTCTTCCGGTGACGAAGATTCGGATGTCGCGCTCGAGCAGATTGTTATCGATCGGCGCGCGGCCGTCGCTGGCATAGCGGATCAGATAATCCCATTGGTTCAAGGAGTAAGCGATCGCCTTTCCGGTCAGGCTTTCAGGCAGAACCTGCGGCGCGTGTTCGTCGAGCCATTTCCGCAACGCGTCCAACACCGGCACGCTATGCTGCTGGCGTAGCCGCAAGGTGTAATCGGCGCGTGTTTCGCCCTCGGGTGGCGCCTCGCGCGCCAGTCGCTCGACCTCATACAGTGCTTCGAAGAACCTGAGCGCTTCGCGCGGCGGGCCGCCTGATTTTTTCCGGGCCTTGAGCGCATCGGTAAATTTTCGGCGGGCATGCGCGATACAACCAAGATGGGTGGCCGCGCCCAATGTGCGCCAGGCATCATAGCCGTCGCTCATCAGCAAACCGTTGTAGTTGCCGAGAAAGGCCTGCGGGTATTCCTGTCCGCGACCGGGCTGGTAATCGAACAGCACGATCGGCTCCGGGCTGTCCTCGGCGCTGCGATAACCCCACATGTAGGATCGCGCCTGTGCGTCGCGGCCCGGCTCTTTCAGAACCTGGACCCGGGTCTCGTCACCGTGGACCACGTCCTGGCTCCTGAGCTTTGTCCTGAGCGCGTCATAGATGCGCTCAAGGTGCAACTCGCTCGAGCGGATCACCCAATGGCCTAGCGTGCCGCGGCTGATGCTGACATTGGCGCGCGTCAACGCCCCGGTCAGCCGATACAGCGGCGTGCCGTCGACATATTTGGCGGCGAGAACCAGCGCCAGCGT
>Ga0224747_10160_pt1 | contig 13219 bp, 14 predicted proteins | sample LIM_F_Water_Pos_FD_182999 | JGI IMG/M metagenome (GOLD analysis project Ga0224747, IMG submission 182999) | Enriched cells from gastrointestinal tract of the lab mouse from Pacific Northwest National Laboratory (PNNL), Richland, Washington... | ecosystem: Host-associated > Mammals > Digestive... | reverse complement strand
GCGCGGGCGCTGTCCTTTTTGGCAATAAAAGCCCCCGCCCTGTTGAGCTGCCGGTTGATCTCCGCCAATTCGCCTCTCTCCGGGAGGCTAACCGACTGGCCGGAGGAAACCGTTTCGATCCCCCGCAAAATGGGCGTGACCGCCTTTTCAACGTGCCGGGTGTTCTTCCAAATCAGCAGGACCACCACAATGATATTGGTCAGAAAGACGGCAGCCAGCCCGACAAGCAGTTTTCTCGCATAGCTCTCACTGACAGAAAAGTAATACTTCGCCTGACTGCCCTTTTCGCCGCCCACTACCAATAGCCCCTGGGGATGCTCCTGCACATAGACCGGATAATCCCCCAAATACCACCGGCTGAATTTTGCCACGTCCGCTGCCGTGTACCGCCGGGGCAATTCCTCCGGCAGTCTGCTCTGAAAAATGACCGTTCCTATATCGTCCAAAACCATGGCCCAGGCGTGATGTTCTTCCAACATTTCGGCCAGCTCCCCAGCCGCCGTCAAATGTCCTGTTCCGTCCAGAGTAATCCTGTCACAGATTTCGCTCATGGAGAGGTCCGGTGTCTCCGAGGTCTGCCAGGCCCAGATCAGCACAGAGAAAAACAGGACAACATTGAGTAGCAGGAACAGCACGATGATGCCCACCATAGATAAAAAGTATTTCCGAAAGAAGCGTTCCACAGGTTTCATTTCTCCGGCTCCTTTACCACCAGCTTATATCCCAGGCCCTTCACCGTCAGGAGCGACACGGGCTTTGACGGATTTTCCTCGATCTTCTCCCGCAGGTGCCGGATGTGGGTCATCAGCGTTGTCTCATAGCCCTGCCAGATTTCTCCGCACAGCGTTTGACAGAGAACGCCGATGGTGACGATCCGGCCCGCATTTTCCGCCAGCTTTTCAAAAACGCTATACTCCTTGGCGGTTAAGGGCGTCCGCAGTCCATCTCGGATAACCTCTGCCCGGTCTAAATCCACCGAGGCAGCGTTCAGCGTAACAACCCGCTCTTTTTCAGGATAGGCCCGTTTCAAAATCGCCTGGACACGCAGCAGCAATTCCTTCGGGAGAAAAGGCTTGACCAGATAATCGTCCGCCCCCAGCTCGAACCCGGCAAAGCGGTCCTCGGCTTCCCCCTTCGCGGTGAGCATAAGAACGGGAACTTTGCTGACGGCCCGAATTTCCTGGAGCAGTTCAAACCCGTCCATATCCGGCATCATCACATCCAGAATGATGATTCCGGGTATTTTTTTCGCCATCACCGCCAGCGCCTCTTGCCCGGAGGCCGCTGTTGTAATCTGTGTATATCCGGCGCTCTCAAAAATGGAGCGGATCATTGTCCGCAAATCTTTTTCATCGTCTACAACGAGGATTTCTCTGTCCAGCATATAAGCCCCTCCTGTCCGCACTCATTATAGCGCAGAAACTAAAAATTGTATATGCCGCCGGCGCAATCTCAAGGTTATCTCAAGGTTGCCTCAAGGATCGCTCAAGGATGGTGTTGTATATTGACCCCACAAAGGAGGTAACTGCTATGAGCGAAATCGTCATCGAAACAAAACAGCTGACCAAACAGTACGGGACCCAAAAGAGCGTGGCGGAGCTGAACATCCATGTTCAAAGAGGCCGCATCTACGGTCTGCTGGGCCGAAACGGAGCCGGAAAAACCACCACCATGAAGATGCTGCTGGGCCTGACCCAGCCCACGTCCGGGAAAGTGTCGATCTGGGGGAAGTCCCTATCGGGCAATGAGAAGAAGCTGCTGCCCCGCATCGGCAGCCTGATTGAATCCCCCGGCTTTTATCCCAACCTGACGGGAACGGAGAACCTGCGCATTTTCGCTGCCCTGCGGGGACTGAAAAATCAGGGGGCTATTAAGAACGCCCTGGAGCTGGTGGGCCTGCCCTACCGGGATAAAAAGCTCTTTTCTCAATACTCCCTGGGCATGAAGCAGCGGCTGGCCATCGCCCTGGCAGTGATGCACGACCCGGAATTGTTGATCCTGGACGAGCCCATCAATGGCCTGGACCCCATTGGTATCGCCGAAGTACGCTCCTTCATCCGGGCGCTGTGCGACGAGCGGGGCAAGACCATCCTGATCTCCAGTCACATTCTCTCCGAGGTGGCGCTGCTGGCAGATGACATCGGCATCATCGACCACGGTGTGCTGCTGGAGGAGGAGAGCCTTGCGGACCTGGAAGCCAAGAGCGACCGGTATATCCGCTTCACAGTCTCCGACACGGGGCGGGCGGCGGAGATCTTGGACAGTGCTTTCCACGAAAATCAGTTTGCCGTACAGGACGGCCATCATCTGCGGCTGGATTCTGCCAAGGTCCCCGTGGAAAAGATCGTTTCTGCCTTTGTGCAGCGCGGCCTTGAGGTGTCGGAGGCCGCGACCGTGGAGGAAAGCCTGGAGGATTACTTCAAGCGGGTGACCGGGGGTGAGGGGATTGCTTAAGCTGATTTCCTGTGAGCTTCAGAAGCTGAAACGGAAGAAGTTCATTCCTTTTGTAATCCTCTCCGCGTTCCTGTTCCCGCCCCCGCTGGCACTGATGATGCTGACGCCCCGCATGATGGAGCGGTACGACACGAAAGCCGAGCTCTTTGACGACTTTTACCAGTTTGTCCTGGGCTATGGGGTGGAGCTGCTTCTGCCCTGCGTCATCGGCGTCATCGCCGCCATGCTGTTCTTTATGGAACGGGACAACGACACCTTCAAAAATCTGCGGACCATCCCGGTGACCAGCACCCAGATGATTTTTGCCAAAATGATCGTTCTGTTTCTGTTCGGACTGATTTTCTGCCTGTCCACAGCCGCCGTCACCATTGTCTGCGGGGGCCTGATTGCCGAGGTGGGCGGACTGGGCTATAAGCTGTGGTTGGCGGTGGAGATGGGGATTTTCATCACAGCGGGCACTCTGCCGCTGGTGGTGCTGGTGGTCTTTTTCAGCAAGACCTATATCTTCTCCGTTCTGCTGTGCATTTTTTACAGCGTGTTAAGCCTGACTGCCGAAAGCAGCTTCGGTGTCCTGCCGAAGTTTCTGTGCTGGCTGATGCCGATTCCCCTCACAAACCTCTGGTGCGCGGGGGATATGGTTCGGCATGGCGTCAAGGGCAGCTTGGGGGAACTGCAATACCTGATTCCCTCAACAACGCAGACCGTCTTGATTTTGAGTGCAATGACTGTCCTGTCCATTCTGCTGATTGACCGGCTGTATAAAAAGAGAGGGGGGAATTGAAATGCTGGTATTGATGAAAACCGAATTTTGGAAACTGAAACGGTACCACATGATCTGGGCAGGGGTTTTCCTGATGCTGCTGTCCGTCCTGCTGACGGTTTTCTCCACCACCGCCCAGGATGGAAGTGTATGGACCTTCTCCTTTTTCGTGGAGCAGGTCCTGAAGAACAACATCACAACAATTTTCCCCATGTGCATCGCTTTGATTACCGGATATATCATCAGCCGGGAGGGAACGGACGACACGCTGAAAAATATTCTGACGGTTCCCCTGTCGTTTCCCGCTCTGCTGGCCGGCAAGCTGGCCGTCTGCGGACTGCTCTCCCTGTTCCTGGGGATCGTCAGCACCGTGTTCACGGTGACGGCATCCTCCCTTTTGGGATTTCCCGGCGGTGATTTTCCGGCAATTAAGCAGGCCGGGTTGCAGATCACGGCCAACTGTCTGTTCCTCTATATCGCGGTTCTGCCAATCATCGCCATCGCCGCCCGTATCCCAAACGGGCACTTGATTGGAGCGGTTGTCGCCTTTGTCTACGGCTACGGCGGCATGTTCGCGGCAGGGAGCATGACCTTGGCGAATTTGTATCCCGTGACCGCAAGCATGGGGCTGATTGGATACCGCAGCTATGATGCGGCTGTCCATTGGAATCCGCTGCTTTGTATGTTCAGTTTGCTGGCCGCTCTGCTGATTGCCGCCGCTTTTGTGGCGACAGCGAAAAAAGGCGCGGCTCCAAAGACAGCAAAAAAGCCCAAACGGGTCATCACTAAAAAAGGTTGGTAAGGGGTGTCAAACAACATGAAGAAAAAAGTGAAAATCACAATAGGCGTCGTTGCCGTCCTGCTCATTGGTCTGGCCGGCTTTTGCGCATGGTTCCTCTCCGGCTCCGGCAGCACCGAGTATTACGCCCAGATCGATAACACCAGGGTGGAACAGGTGGATTCTAACGGAGGCGTCATTAACTTCAAAGGCAGCCTGCCCTATTCCTACACGCTGCTGTCCTATGACGAAAGCGGGAACGAGAAAGAGATCACCTTTGGAACATCCAGAGAACTGCGGGAGGGGGCCTTTATCCGTCTGACCGTCATGCCGGTCCGGGGCGTCCTGGATTGGAGCGAGGTACAGTATGACGAGCTTCCGGCAGCAGTACAGAATCACTATTCTGCTCCATCAGATGATTCCGGGAATTGAGCCATTCAACTACAAGGAGCGATGTAAAATGAAGAAAATATTGGAATGGGCGGCGTTATTGGCTGCACTGCTGGTACTTGCAGGCTGTGCCGGAAAAGAATCGGCGGAGCCTAAATGGGAAGAACCCCTTTACCGCACAGTGGTTTATAACAGCGGAGAAGATGAAAGCGATGCAAAATATTTGGAAATCGCACAGCGCAGCCAGAAACTATTGTCTCTGCTGGAGGAAAAAACAGGTGCGTTTGTCATGGACGCATATAATTATCAGACGATGGATGATGAGGGTACGCCCCTATATACCATGAATACGCCAGAAGTCCCAATCGAAATCGCTCCCGCTGGAATGTCTATACAGGTGAGTCGGGAATATTTCAAGTGGAATCCTATTGAAACAGAAGATGGTTTGGAATTGGAAAAACAGCTTGTACTGGATGATTTGACCCTGAATCTGTTAGTACCGAACCAGTACCGTGATATGGAACAGGAGATATTGGCTGCCTGGAGGAAATACTTTTATTTTGAAAAAGTGGAAGCCGAGAACAACTACAATGAAATGGCCGGTATAGAAGAACGGCTGGACATCACAGAAGATCAACTGACTGTGAATATAATATTTGTAAAGGATGGACAGCGGTACTTTACTTATCGGAGTGACTGTGCATCTGCTGACGGAAGCTGGATCACCGATCCTCTGGTGCAGATTTATACCGGGAATATTCACTGCAACTATGCTCACAGCTTTCTGACGCAGTGGACCTATATTCCTTCGGAAGCAGGTTCGCCAGAAAAGGCTTACGAAGAGATTGCTCCCTATATTCTGGAATGTGGCGCTCAAGAGAGTTTGAAGGAAATACGTCCTCTGCGGAATTAGTAAGATGAACCAGCGATTTGAGGGCACAATAATGATAGTGTTATTTGTTGCACCATTTAATAAATCAAAATAACATCGTAGCGGGTACACAAAACAAGTTGGCAAAAATATTATGCATTTGAAAAGCCGAAGGAATTTTCCTCCGACTTTTCAAATGTCACTGCTTTGTGACATTTCTGCTTGTTATTTTGTCGAAACATGGTGATGCGGTGACGTTTCTGTGATATTTGCAGTTTAGAATAGAAGTCAATAAAGCCAAGTCTGCCCAGCGGCAGAAAAGAAAAAAACCGCTGCTGGGCAGGTCGATTTCCCATGCCTATATTTTGCTCCATGCGGCGGTTTTAAGAGATTAAAGCCGCCGTTCTTTTATCCTCCAAAAGAATGACGCGGTAACGCTGGAAAGTACGGCGGCTGACAGGAGGCAGCCGCCATGAGGTACATAGCCGTTCGACACAATCTGACAGCCCTTGATTTGTCAAAAAAAGCCCGTTCCCCGCCTGGGGGAACTGCGGCCATGAAATTATACTATACAATGCAGGTATAGCAAACTATACAGTGCAAACCGCCCGTCGGGTTTCTGGCCTGCCGGGTAATTTTTGTCGTTTCCTGCGGCCCGGAAAATTTTCTTCATTTTTTTCTCTGCGGAAAGCGGTTTTGCGCGCAAAACCTGTGCCGCTGAACGCTCTGTTAGCGGAAAGGGAAAGTACCACCACCATCCCCCAGCGAAAGGGGGTGAGAAGATGGAAACCACCCCCCGCAACTATGGCGAACGGTGCAGGTTTGACGCTTTTTGCAAGACCGTGTTAAAGCATGAGGCAATCGACTACATCCGGGAAATGAAGCGGCGGGCCAGCCGAGAAACGTCCTTGGAGCGACTGCCCCAGACTGCGATGGACAAGCTGTGTTCGGCTGATGATTACCCCAGCGACAGCTATGTGTTTTCGTACTGCGGCTGTGACCTGCCGATCAGAAGCCAACAGGTGGCCGACGCCTTTGCCAGTCTGCCAGAGCAGGAGCAAAGCATTTTGATTTTGCGCCTGGTGCTGGATTTGACAGACAGCGAGATCGGCGAGGCCCTGGGCCTGTCCCGGAGTGCCGTCCAGCGGCGCAGAACAAAATCGCTGAATGTCCTGCGGACGAAGCTGACAGCGAGGAAAGGAGGTTAGCGCCATGAAGCGCCGCAACTACAAGGGCCGTGAACTGCTGCCGCTGGCGGTGAGCGATGCGGCCCAGGCCGGGGACGCCGATGCTGTGGAGCAGGTCTTGCGGTACTACGAGGGCTACATAAACAAGCTCTGCACCCGGACAGTCTACGACGAAAGCGGCTGTCCCCACGCCTGCCTGGACGAGTACATGAAAAGCCGTCTGGAAAACAAACTGATCCGCGCCATTCTCGGCGTGAACTGATAACCGGCCCGGGCTGGGGGGAACAGCTTACCCTTTCCCTGTTCCTCCCGCCTGCGGGCCTTGTCCTGCGTTTTGGAAAGGGGGAACATCTTTGCCGAAAAATCAGGGTGAAGTCACCACGACACAGTATCAAATCGGCAAAACGACTTATCTTGTCTGCGCTTCGGCCAGTGACCGGGCCACGGACAGCCTGGACAGGAAAATCCGTAAACTTATCAAAAAGGACATGGAACAAAGTAGAATATTGGACAAACAGTAAATTTTTGAGCTGACACGGGCGGCGGTTTGTGGTAAAATGGCATCAGTACAGAACCATGCTTGCCTGCCGCCGGAAAGGAGGACTACCATGTTGCAGGCAGGCAAAATCACCGCCCTCTATTGCAGGTTGAGCCAAGAGGATATGCAGGCTGGCGAGAGTGAGAGCATCCAAAATCAAGAGAACATTTGTCAAGGGGGATTTCACCCAAAAGATGAAATCCCCTATAAACTGGAATTTGTTAATGAATCACTTTATAACGCAACCTAATATATGAGTCCTCCAAAACCGTACATTCTTGTAATTTCAACACGCCTAATTGTGATAGTTCACTTTTTGATAGTAAGGATTTTCCATCAATCAAGGTGGATGTATCTTTCCCTCCAATTAAAACAGGGGCAACAACAATATCAATATAATCGAATAGTTTTTCCCGAAGGAATAACCCGTTTAACGTACCACCGCTTTGTATAGTAATCCTTTGACAGCCATATTCTGACTTAAGTTCTGTAAGAGCATCCGCCAAAGATAGTTCACTTTGATAAATGATATGAAGATTGGCTTTCTTTATCCTAAATGCTGGATGGTCTTTATTGGAAGTAATCAACACAAATTCTTTTGATAAGGCACAAAAATAGCGAATACCATGTTCAGTCAAATGACTGTTGTCAATTATCACAAAGGAAACAGGCGACTTGTTCGGCAGTTCTTTCATGTTGATACCAATTTTTTCCTGTACTCTGCCAGAGTTAAGCGACCATAAATCTGTTGTCTGCTCTATCTCATAATATTGGTGTAGTCCTTCCTGAACGCCCATAATTTTAGGGAAATCTTTGTCCACATCTAAATCATCTGTTGCTCCTGTGCTGATTTTTCCGTCAACAGACATCAGCATAAATAATGTCGTAATAGGTCTGTCCATTTTATCCCTCCAAATTCAAATTTGTCGATTTGTCACGAGCCAAGTGTACCACAACTGGGAATGACATTCAACCCTCATTTATAGGCGCTGATAGTAGTAGGTAAGCAATGCCCCGGTATATACCCGGTGCAGCTTGTTGGTGGCCGAAGGCCCCAAGCCCCCGGTGATCGGCGTGGCTGCGTCCGATGCACAAGCCGCCATTGGTGTCTGCTGGTATATACCGGCAGGAGAGGACACCCCGGCAGAGCCGCCCCCGGAGGGCGCACGATGGCCGCAGGCCATACCACCAGCCAGCCAGCGGCGGTGGTGAGTAAGTGCGCTCTTCGGAGGGGGCCGGCAAAGAAAACGGAGCGCCCAGGTCATCCCCAGACGCTCCCGCTTCGGTGCCCTTCTGCTGGTCAATCACCGCCTTTCCGGCCTGTGTCATTCTGCCACAAATGAACCGCAGTCAATGTAATGTAGTGGCCTGGTGAAACCACCCTTTATACATTACATCTCAAAAAATCATTTTGCAGAGGTACGCTGACGACCACCATTTCTTTAATACCCGCTTTTTCGTGGATGATGGATTTTCCGGAGTCAGCTTCGAGCGTGAGGGACTGCAAGCCATGCTCCGTGAAGTTGAGGCCGGAAACGTGGCGACGGTCATAACGAAAGACCTTTCCCGCCTGGGCCGGAACTATCTGAAAACCGGGGAACTTATCGAAATCATTTTCCCGGAGTATGATGTGCGGTACATTGCCATCAATGACGGTGTGGAAACGGCCAGAGAAGATAATGAGTTTACTCCGCTGAGAAATTGGTTCAATGAGTTTTACGCCCGCGATACCTCCAAGAAAATCCGGGCTGTGAAACAGGCCAAGGCCCAGCGGGGCGAACGTGTCAACGGAGAAGTCCCCTATGGGTATATCGCAGACCCAAATGACCGCAATCACCTTATCCCCGACCCGGAAACGGCCCATGTTGTCAAGCAGATTTTCGCCATGTATGTGCGGGGCGACCGTATGTGTAAAATCCAAAACTGGCTGTGGGACAATGAGATTTTGACCGTTGGTGAACTCCGCTACCGCCGGACAGGAAGAACACAGCATCCCCGCCCCCAACTGAACGCCTGGTACAACTGGCCGGACAAAACACTGTATGACATTCTCACCCGGCAGGAATACTTGGGCCACACCATCACGGCGAAAACCTACAAGGTATCGTATAAGTCCAAAAAGACACGGAAAAATGCGGAGGACAAGCGGTATTTTTTCCCTAACACCCACGAACCGCTGATTGACGAGGAAACCTTTGCCCTTGCTCAAAAGCGTATCGCCACCCGCCACCGTCCTACCAAGTCCGAGGAAATCGACCTGTTTTCCGGGCTGCTGTTCTGCGGGGATTGCGGGTACAAAATGTATCTTCAAAAGGGCGCTGGAACGCCGGAAAGGAAACACGCTTACACCTGCGGCAACTACCGCAACCGGGCCAGGAACGATTTTCTTTGCACGACGCACTACATCCGCAAAAGTGTCTTGAAAGAACTTGTCCTGGCTGATTTACAGCGGGTTTTGGCCTATGTGAAAGAGCATGAGCAAGAGTTTGTCCGTTCTGCCGCCGAGTGCGGGGAGCAGGCCGCTAAAAAAGTCCTTGCCCAGCAGCGGAAAGAACTGGACAAGGCGGAACGTCGAATAGATGAACTCAATCTGCTGTTCCGTAAACTCTATGAGGATATGGCTTTGGGTCGCTTGTCGAGTGAGCAGTTTGCGCTTTTGACCTCCGGCTATGAGGACGAAAAAGTGGCGCTGACGAAACGGGCGGCGGAGCTGCGGAAAGAGATCGACACCGCCGCCGAGCGCGGGGCAGATGTGAAGCGGTTTGTCGCTCTGGTACGCCGATACTCGGAGATCAGCGAACTGACCTATGAAAATGTCCATGAGTTTATTGACCGCATTTTAGTCCACGAGCTGGACAGGGAAACGAACACCCGGAAAATCGAAATCTTTTACAGCTTCGTGGGCAAGGTGGACAGCGGCGAGGAACCGATTGTTTTTTATAACCTCCTTGGACGCAGGCACATAGCATCTGTTACCTGCTGTCATTATACTCGCTTTTACGCATTAAAGCAATAGATTTCCGGAAAATTTATGCTGAATTTCTCCTGTTTCGCTCCAGTTCAATCAGATCCAGAACCGCGCCCATTTCGCTTTCGCCTACAAACTGGCTGGAGAGGTGATAGGTCACGCCATCCGACTCAATGTCAAGACCATGATTCAAAAGCTGGTAGGCGTGATTTCTATACAGAAAACCGGGGATACCGCCCGGTTTGTCTGGGGGTTCAAATTGTCTTTCCATTTTTTCGATGATAATTCCTCCTTCTGTTCTGACGTGGCGGAAAAATGTCCACCACATTGTTGATATGGTCAGTGAAAAACTTTCGGTTACCACCATGCTAAAGTGGTGGCGGACATTTTGTCTGTCACCAGAAATCATCGTTCCATTTCCCAGCGTTTCTGCCGGGTTTGCTCCTGCTGGCGCAGAACGGTGTTCACGCAGTTTTTCACTTGCAGCAGCTTCGCCAGATCATCACGCAGGGGCGTGTACTGCTCGTACTCGGCGGGGTACTTCCGCTGAATTTCCGCTAACTCCTGCCGCCACGCCTGGACGGGAATTTTACCGGCAAGGGAACGATGCTTGTCCAGCCTTCGGCGGGTCATGTGGAATGTCCTCAACTCGCCCTCATGCTCTCTCTCGAAGTCCTCACGTTTGCCCTTCCATTTGATACCTTTCCACTTGTCATAGACGGGCTTGGTTTCACGGTAGAGGTCGGCCAAATGAAGCAAATCCTCTAACTCCTTCTTCCGGGCCGACATTGCTTTCAAAGCATCGTTGACGGCCTCTTTCTTGTCGCTGACGGTCTTAATACGGGCCTCCAAATCCTCCAATGTGGCTATGTCGTTCTCGGTCAGATAGTTGACTGCCTTGGCAAAATGTTTGAGGTTTCCAATCCTGGCCTTTTGGCTCCATGCTCCAGCGTTCCTGGCGTTGTAATAGGAAATCAGCAAGCCGGCCAGATCGGGGGCCTGGGGCTTGCTCAACTCGTCCTTTATGGCCTTGATCCAGTCGGTCAGGCTGGCGATTTTCCTCCGAATATCACCCAACATTTTCCGGGCCGCTTTTACCCAGCGGTTCAAATCGCCCTTGTCGGTGGTGATGCCCTTGGCCTCCATCTGGCGGACGGCCACGCCCTCATGGACGGTAGGCAGCAGGTCAAGGTCCTGCCGCGCATAGGAGCGGTGGTCGATGCGGCACATCAGCCCCTTTTCCTCAAACTTGGCGTTCACCATAGCGGCCCACGCCTCCCGCCAATGCTCCAGCGTTTCCGGGCTTCCCCAGTCGGTAGTCGGAACAGCGTCAAAGAGGGCCTTGCCGTCCTCACCCATGATGCGGTTTCCGTCCTCGTCCAGATGGTAGCGGCGGCGCTGCTTACAGCCCCATTTGCCGCTTTCCTCAATGGGCCGGATAGGGCAGAGAACGTGAAAGTGGGGATTTGGAATACCACCGTCCTCCTTGTCAGGCTGGTGGATGGCGAAGTCGGCAATCATGCCCTGGCCCACAAGCTGCTCCGAAACAAATTGCCTTGCAAGAGCGATGTTTTCCTCCAAAAAAAATTCGTTCTGCAAGGCAATGTCAAAGCTGTATGCAAGCTGGGCTTTCTTGCCGCGCTCGGCCTTCTCTACGGCGTTCCAGAGGGTAGCGCGGTCTTTGTACTCAACGGGGGCCTGGGGCGGCAGGAGAATGTCTGTGCAGACCACACCGCCCTTGTCGCTGACCTCGCCGTAATACTCGCTATACAGTTTCTCCCCGGCTCGGTAGGCGGCGGACGTGACAACGGACTGTCCCGCGCTCCGTTTGATCTGCGTGACGTGGAAGTGAAACAGGGCCAATCAATTGCCCTCCTGCTGGTCAATGGAGCGGCGTACCAGGGACACAACTTCTGACAGAGAAAAGATTTGCTCCACCAGAGTACGGAAAGCACTTTGGCTCATGCCGCGCACTTCCGGAACTACGCTCTCCACTTCGGCACCTCGGACAATAAGCCGGTGGTTTCGCTTCTTCCTCTCGCCCTCGGTGTAGTAGCGGATGCGGTTCTCATACCGTTGGCCCCGGTGCTGGTACTGCTCCAGTTTGGCGGTGGCCTCGGCATACTCCTTTTCCAATTCTTCGCGTGATTTTTTCGTGGTGATCGTCTCCTTTCCATTTTGACAAAAATTTAGACCGTTTATCTTTCGATAAACGGTCAGGTTTATGGGGGGATAGCCGCGAAGCGGCGCAAGGGGCGGTAGCCCCTTGTACGGAGCGCAGCGACGCAAGCGGCCCGGACTTTCGGAAGTCCGGGCTGCAACCTCGCAGAGCGCACGATACATGGTCGCAGACCATGTATAGAAGTGCGCCATTCCTTCGTCATGGACTTTTTAGCTTCTCAGCATCGTTGTTTTCCAGTGTTCTAAGGACTCAGGGAATATATGCGGCGTTTACACAGATGTTTAGATTGTTTCGCTATTTTCTGTCCCAATTATGATGCATATACTCTTTGAAATCATATTGTTTGTCCACTTCCCGGCGGAGCAAAATTGGTGCCAGTATAATTGCGTTTTGACGATGAACAACTACCCTATCAATAAACGCCCAAACCATCTCAGGCCTTGGGTACTCTTTATCCTGATAGAAAGTTAGTTCCTCATCCCAAACGTCTCTTGACCAGCGAACACGTAGATATTCCAGACGGCGCTCTTCCATAAAAGCCATATGAAAATCAGTGCCCCGCAAGTCATCCCTCTTTAAAGGCGTACAATGCGCCTCTACCATTTCATAGACCATGCTGGCCATAGCATCTCTGAGAGCATCCAAAGATTGGTGCTTATCCATGTTCTCAAAGGACATCGGCTGCCCAGCCCGAATATAAATTTTATCGCTGCTGTGCTCATGAAAGGTTGTGATAGGTACAACTGGACATCCGGTTTCTTTATGTACTAGGTATGGTCCGGAAAAAAGAGGCTGAACCAGCAGATTCTCCGTATTGTTCCAGCCTCCCTCCGGGAAAATAAGCACACTAGTGCCATGTTTCAAGACCTTGACCATCTTAGACACAGAATCTTTTCGGCTTTGAGGATCAAGCCGGTCTACATAGATCATACCATTCAGCCAACCGGCATACATTTGAGGATTGTGTTCAATCTGGTCTGTGGTTCCTATGAGAACATAAGCGTTTCTATCAATCGCGCTCAATGTTGAGATAATGTCATCATCAAAAGAGTGTGTAGCGGAAAAGATGTATGGCTGTCCTCTCTCCAGTT
>Ga0224747_10159_pt1 | contig 13239 bp, 10 predicted proteins | sample LIM_F_Water_Pos_FD_182999 | JGI IMG/M metagenome (GOLD analysis project Ga0224747, IMG submission 182999) | Enriched cells from gastrointestinal tract of the lab mouse from Pacific Northwest National Laboratory (PNNL), Richland, Washington... | ecosystem: Host-associated > Mammals > Digestive... | reverse complement strand
CTTTTTTGCAGATACTGCTGCCGGTCCAGTTCTCCATCCAGCATCTGCTCATATAAGACCGCCTTCTGTTCATCCAGACTCTGGCTGGCCGACCGGCAGGACCGGATCTGCTTCCGGATCGCATCCCCCGCAGCCCCCCGCTCCTGCCTGTCCATGCAGACCTTTTTCTCCAGAACTGTATCACAGTATACACCCAGCGCTGCCCATACAATCCCGGCCAGCCAGGCCTCTGAGACAGAGCCGGAGATACAAGGAAACCGGGATGTTCTTTTTGATGTGACACAGCGGTATCTTGACTGCTCTTTTCCTTCCCGTACCAGCGCATACCCGCATCCACCGCAGCGTACCTTTCCCCGGAACAAGTGGGAACCTGGGCGCCTCCTGCCTGCTTTTGTATAATCCTTTAACATATCCTGGGCAAGCTGGAATTCTTCTTCAGTTACAATCGGTTCATGGCAGTCAGGAACGATGATCCAGTTATCCCGATCCTGCCTGCGGCCTTTATAATTCCCCACTTCCAGCCTGGTACGCTTTCCATATACATTCTTCCCCAGATACCGTTCATCCCGCAGAATCCTTGTAATGGTACTGGTATCCCACAGACTGTCTCCATGAATACTCTCCCACCATTTATGCTGAAAACCCTGACTTTTTTTCAGGACACTGGGGGTTGGAATTCCTTCACTGCTAAAGATCCTGGCAATTTCCACCACCGGAATCCCGGCTCCTGCCAGATGAAAAATCCGGCCCACGATGTCCGCCCCCTCTGGATCTACCACCAGATGGTTTTTGTCATGGCTGTCCTTTCGGTAACCCACAGGTGCAAAGGAAGCAAGGTATGCTCCCCTGGATGCTTTTGTCCGCTTGGCAGTCTTTTCTTTTTCTGAAATATCTTTGCTGTAATAGGCATAGACCACATTGCGGAAGGCCATATCCACACCGCTGGTAGTCCCCTGGTAATCCACACTGTCGTACCCGTCATTTACGGAAATAAAGCGGATTCCAAGGAAAGGAAAAATCTGGTCCACATAATCACTGACTGTAAGATAATCTCTTCCAAACCGTGAAAAATCCTTGACAATCATACAGTCAATCTGCTTTTTTCCCGCCTGTTCCAGAAGAGCTTTTACTGCCGGACGTTCAAAATTCGTACCGGAATATCCGTCATCACAAAACTCCGTCAGATAGCACCCACGAAACTCCGGCCGCCGGTCTACAAAGTCCCTCAGCAGGGCTCGCTGACTGCCAATGCTGTTGCTCTCGTCCCTGGCCCCCTGGGACACATCCTGATCCTCCATGGACACCCGAAGATAAAGAGCCACCCTATCCATTGGCCGCCACCCCCAGATCCGCCGCCGGACCTCTGTCCGGGTTCTGCAAACCGTCCCCGAAGCGGAAATGAATCTGAATTCGGTTCTTATCGCATAGGATAATGCATGCAATCAGCTCCTGCGCCATGGCTTTTGTCAGATGCGGTTCCTTCTGAAACAATGCGGTTGTCTCACTCCATTTTTCCCGGTCAGCCTGGGCCTTCGGAGCCGCTTCTTCCTCCATCCTCAGTGCATAAATCCGGCATTGCAGGGCCTCATCCTGCTTCTGACAGCGTTCTTTTGCATATAAATATTCTGCCTCACTTAGGAGCCCATCTGCATAATCATCGTAAAGAGATTCCTTATGTCTGGCAAGCCGGTTTCGGCTTTCTGTTGCTGTTTCTATGTCTCTTCCCAGCTTTCGGGTCCTGGCTGTCAGACTGTTATTTCCGGATTCTGGCTTTAGCCGTTCTTCCTGGAATCCCCAGATCAGAAGCTGTTTTTTTACAGTCTCATAGACGCAGGCTTCCAGCTCTTTCCCAGACATTCCGGTAAAAGAACAGCCTTCCGGGTATACCCGGTGGGTGGGACACACGTAACCATACCAGATATAGGGCTCGGCTCCAGCGCTTTTCCGTGCTCTTACGGTTTTATGGCGGATCAGCTTCTTCCCGCACCGCCCGCAAAAGAGAAGTCCCTCAAGAATATCTTCCGAATGTTCCACACCACAGAAACGGCCACTCCGGCTTTTCCGCTCTTCCGAAGTCCGTTCCCCCATCCTCTGCACCGCCCAGAAGGTATCCGGATCAATGATGGCTTCATGGGTATCCGGGACAATGCTCCACTGCTCCCTGGGGACTTCTTTCTGCTTTTCCCCCTTCCACAAGGCCGCCCGTTTCCGCCCCTGGACCATGTGCCCCAGATAGATCTGATTGGAAAGAATTCTCTGCACTGTGGTATTCTTCCAGATTGTTTCAGCCATTCTGGGATCTTTCATAATTCCTTTTTCATAGCGGTAACGGTTAGGCGAAGGAATCTCCTGCCTGCGAAGCTCCCTGGTAATCTGGGAATATTTAAGTCCCATGACACGCCACTGGAAGATAGACCGGACCACCTGGGCGGCTTCCGGGTCAATCTCAAGTATGTGCCGGTCCCTCTCTGATTTTTTATAGCCATAAGCAGCCATGGAACCGATATACCTCCCCTGCTCCTGCATATTCCGCAGGACCGGACAGATTTTATGGGAAATATCCCGGGCATATACATCGTTAATCAGATTTTTCAGATGCACTGCCAGGTAATCCGAAGCACTGGAATCCAGGCTGTCATACTGGTCATTGACAGCAATAAAACGTACTCCAAGAAACGGAAATACCTTTTCCAGATATTCTCCGGCCTCAATATAATTTCTTCCGAATCTGGACAAATCCTTTACAATAATACAGTTTACCCTGCCCTGCTTTACATCATCCAGCAGACGTTTCCAGTCATCCCGTTCAAAATTCACCCCGCTTTGGCCATTATCCACGTAGACCGAATAGAGGGAAAATTCCGGTTTTCCCTGGATGAAATTCCGCAGAAGAAGCTCCTGGGTCCTGACCGTATCACGGTCTTTCCTGCCTCCATCCAGCACAGAAAGCCGCACATAAAGTGCCACCTGATATCTCTTTTCTCCGGATACCAGGACACTGGACGGAAGGTTTACTCTGCTTTTTCTCGCCATATTACCCCACCTCCTGTCCAGATATCTGCTGCGCAGATTTTACCAGACGGTAAAGCCTGTCATACTCATTCTGAAACTTAAATTCAATCCGGATTTTCTGTCCCTCATACACATAAATCCGGTCAATCAGTTCCACTGCCAGCTTCCGGTCCAGCTCCTGTATGGTTCCATATTTCTTAAAATATGCAATCCACTTCTGTCCGTCTCCATCTCCCTTTGCCAGCTTTTCCAGTTCCTGCTCCTGCCGGAGGACTGCCTCCTCTACGTCATGGATTTTTTCATCATACCGCCTGTTAAAGGATGCAAAATCTTCCTGGGAAATGATCCCGTCCATATAGTCCTCGTGGGATTTTGCTTTATACCGGCGGTATTTTTCAAGTTCTGCCTGCTTTTCTTTCAGCCTGCTGTCGGCCTTTCTCACTTCCCGCAGAGTGTGGGGAAGATCCTTTATGGCCTGAAACATAGCCTCCAGATCCAAAAGCGCTGCCATATGGGCCTGCACCGCTGCCAGGACTGCCTCATCCAGAAGCCGGTCCCGGATACTGTGGCTGGTACAGCCTGATTTCTGCTTATATCCTGAACAGATATAATAGTAGTAGGGGCGCTCACGGACCGAGTTGTTCTTACGCACCATATTTCGGCCGCAGTCTCCACAGCATACCAGTCCGCTGAACGGATATACGGTTTTCCTGGATGGGGCAATTCTGGTATCGGTCAGCAGTATTTTTCCGACATTTTCAAAGGTTCCACGTTCAATAATGGCCTCATGGCAGTTTTCCACGGCAATCCACTGGTCCCTGGGCACATCCATTGGCTGCCGGATCTTGTAGTTGGGTGTGCTGCGCTTTCCCTGCACCAGTGTCCCCGTATAAACCGGATCTTTCAGAATACGCAGAACCGTGACTGCTGTCCACTTAGACTGGGGATTCCGCTTAAAGGGGCTGGAAAAATGACTGCCCGTAAAACGCTTATACTCCATAGGCGACAAAACCCCGGAAGCATTGAGCCAGTCCGCAATGGCCTGGGCCGAATATCCTTCCAGCTTCTTCTTAAAAATATCCTCCACGGTCTGTGCCGCAGTCTCGTCCACAATGAGCCGGTGCTTATCTGCCGGGTCCTTCTGGTAACCATAGACTGCAAAGGGCGCAATACACTGCCCCTTTTTTCTCTTGACATGAAGCTGGCTGCGGATTTTTATGGAAATATCCCGGCAATAGGCGTCATTCATCAGGTTTTTCACAGGCACCAGCAGGTTGTCCGAGGATGTGCGTGGATATGCACTGTCAAAATGATCATTGACGGAGATAAAACGTACTCCCATAAAGGGAAATACCTTTTCGATGTATTTTCCCGTTTCGATAAAATTCCTTCCCAGGCGGGAAAAATCCTTGACAATGATACAGTTGATCTCCTTATTCCTGACGGAATCCATCATATTCATAAAAGCCGGACGCTGAAAATTCACCCCGGAGTACCCGTCATCCGCCTGCACTTTGTGCAGCCGGATCTCCGGATGCGCCCCCAGAAAATCCATAAGCAGATCCCGCTGGTTGGCAATACTGTCACTTTCGGCCTTGTCGCCATCCTCACGGGAAAGACGCAGATACAGATCTGCCTGATACAATATTTGACTGTTTTCCTGCATGGGATAAACTCCTATTCTGTTTGAATTTCAGAAAACCAGTCAAGTCCTGTTTCGTGATATATTGCCATAAAAACGGGGATGCGTCCAGACTGATTTTCAAAAAAATGTTCACAAAGTAGTCAGATAATGCTTCATTCTCTGCTCCAATGTCACACCATCCCTGGAAAAACCCACACTGACTAACACCTTCCCTACCTTAAAGCAGTATGGGTTCTGGATCTGGCGCACAAAATCGGATATGCGCTGGTCTCCAGGCAGGCTTTTGTCTATTTTTACATCTCTGATATCTGTCAGGGTATCCGGGTCTACAGTCCGGACATCAACATTTCTCAACACATCAAAATCCACTTGCCATAAATCAAACTCCATGATCTGCCCTCCCTCTTGTCCCTGCTTCCATCTATATGAGTTCCTCACCCTGTCCTATTCCTTGGGCACGTCTGAAATATGATTTTCCTTTATGATCCAGAATAAAGCTTCCCACATCCCCGATCTGATCCGTAACCGGCATATCTGGCAGCGCCGCCAGAATATCCCCTGCCAGGTCAATGCCTTCCCCGGCGCTGTCACTTGCAAGCAGAACACCATTTCCGCTTTTCCGAAAAGCCTCCATGGCTTCCAGCCGTCCCTTTCCCATGGTAAAAACCGGATAATCCCTGGTCCGGTCCACAAGCCTGCGGTATGTATCCTCCATCATCCGGTCAATCCGGCTGGAAATCCGCTTATGAGTATGTGTTTTAGGTTCTGTGGAATAAAAAGTCATGGACATGTTTTTTAGAATTCTTATCATGGAATTCATCAGGGGATGTGACGAGTCATCAGACAAATTTTTTAAAGAAAATATTTCGATTGGCAGGTGCGCCTTTCTATCCATCCATGCTACCATATAAGTTCAGGCGTAACCATCCAGGCAGACAGGCGCGGCCCACCGAAGGCTCTCCCCGGGAAACACGCAGACCTGTCCAAACGGTTACGTTCAAATCAGAAGACAAGGAGAAATTACCTATGAATGAGTTGCAGACGCGCATCAAAGATTACCTGGCATACTGCCAGGACCAGAAACGGCTGGACGCCAAAACCCTGAAAGCATACCGGACCGACCTGGCCCAGTTCCACGCCTATGTTCCATCCTCCAGCATTTCCGAAATGACCCCGGACCTGCTGGAAGCTTTCATCAGGAACCTTCACCAGACCTACAAGCCCAGAACCGTAAAAAGAAAAATCGCATCCTTAAAGGCGCTCTTCCACTATTTTGAATATAGGGACCTGATCGGCCAGAACCCATTTAACAAAATCCAGGTCCGGTTCCGGGAACCGGTACTCCTGCCCAGGACCATCCCCCTCCATACCATGGAACTCCTTTTGTCTACCATTTACAGGCAGGCATCGGATGCCAGCACCACCTATCAGAAAAAGAGAGCCTTAAGGGATGCTGCGGTTATTGAACTGCTCTTTGCCACCGGAATACGGATTTCAGAACTCTGCTTTCTGAAGGAAGCAGATGTGAGTCTCCTGGACAGAACCATCCTGATCTTCGGAAAGGGATCGAAAGAAAGAAAAATTCAGATTGGAAGCGACGCGGTCGCCCATACCCTGGAAGCCTACAAAAATGCTTTCATAGCTGAAATACAAAGCTGCGGATACTTCTTCACCAGCCAGAACAGCACACCGCTGTCCGACCAGTCTGTCCGCAGAATGATCAGAAAATATACCTCCCTTGCTGCCATCAGTCTGCATATTACCCCGCACATGTTCCGCCATACCTTCGCCACAAGCCTTCTGGAAGCAGATGTTGACATCCGCTACATCCAGAAAATGCTGGGACACAGCTCCATCAATGTAACTGAAATCTATACCCATGTGGCTATGTCCAAACAGCGGGACATTCTGACTACCAGGCATCCCAGGAAAGATTTTCATATATCCTGAAGATAAGACCGGCCCAGTGGGTGGATGTGTACTGGGCCGGTCTTGTTTCATTCATTGTATCAATACCCGCTTTCCCTGAAAAGCAAAACCATATTTACGGATCTGTTCCGGGGCAATCCCTTTCCCAATGAGATTCTGGGAATAATTTTTCGTTTCAATCTGCTCCAGGGCCGCCTGGGCCGTATCCCCCAGGGTCATTTCGCCTGCATCTGAATCCATAACCTTAAATTCCAGGATAAATGCCAAGTCCTGGGGATTCCGGGGTTCCAGCATGACATCATATCTCCCAAATCCGCTTTCCCGGTTAGATGTGATACTATAACGATCAGACAAGTCCACCATCAGGCCAAGCACAAAACCATGATAAAAGCGCTCCGGCTCCGATGAGGACGGGGCATTTCCCGAATCGAAAAAGCTGAATGTACGAAGAGCCACTTCATTCATATAAAAATTCATCCGCTTTACATCATCCAGAAACATGGCCCGGATAAAATCATTATAGGCAGTGGTATACCCGGAAAACCATCCTTTGATCAACTGCCGGAACATCAGTCGTACTTCTTTGTTGGTAAGGACCAGTTCATACTCCCGCTCACCCCATTCTTCACCCTGGACACAGTTTTCGACTTTCAGGTATCCACAAGCCAGCAGCAGGCTCCAGATTGCATCCGTGCTGCGGTCCAGTTGGTCAAAAACAATCTGTTCATCAATCTGTGTCTTCAGGGAACCGCCTCCCAGCAGATCCTCCATGGCCACCTTCACATCCCGGCTGCCTTCCCGGACCAGCTTGTCTGCCAGACGGTTGCTGCTGGTATTGGTCCAGTAAGGGGCAAAACACCGCTTATCCAGATAATTCAGGATCGACCATGGATTATAGATATCCTGCCGGCTGCCAAAGGTAAATCCGTCATACCAGTTCTGTACCTCTTTTCTCTGGTCTGACATCCCATACTCTTCCAGAGTCTCCCAGACTTCCTGCTGTGTAAAACCGAAGGCAGTCTCATACTTTTTCGAAGTGGTGGTCACCACTTCCAGATTATTTAAATCGGAAAATATGGACTCCTTGCTAATCCTCGTAATCCCAGTCATAATGGCACGCTCCATATAGGGATTGGTCTTAAATGTATAGTTAAACAGTTTCCGCAGAAATCCGGTCAACTCCTTCCAGTATCCGCTGACATAGGCTTCCTGCATGGGCGTATCATATTCGTCCAGCAGGATAATCACCTTCTTTCCATAATACCGGGAAAGATACCAGGATAAGGCCTGTAAAGAATCCGATGCCAGATAATCCTCCATATCCATGGAAATCCTTTTAAATGACTCTTTTTCCCGGCTGTTCATACAGTCACTCTCCAGCAAAAACCAGTAGTGGTCATATAGTTTTGTGATGGCCTTACAGATCTCTGTACGGCACTCTTCAAAAGAATCCGCTTTGATACCTGAAAAGCTTAAAGATATCACCGGGTAGGTTCCCTGAAGCTGGCGGTATCCCTCATAATTCCAGATGAACAGTTCTGCAAACACTTCTCCTTTTCCAGCATACTCTACAGAAAAAAAACGTCGTACCATATCCATGGTCAGAGTCTTGCCAAACCGCCTGGGGCGGGTGATCAGCGTTACCGTGTCCATGCTTTCCCACCACTCTTTAATGAAGCTGGTCTTATCTATATAAAAACAATTTTTCTTCCGTATCGCTTCAAAATCCTGAATGCCGATCCCAACCGTTCTCGCCATACCACATACCTCCTGAAAAAGAAGTGCCTAAACCTTTTGTAACTACATTCTACCATGTGAAACACATCTCTTTCAAGTATCAAGTAATAAAATACTACTGTGATTCGGGCTGGAAGTTACTGCTTATGGGGATGTTGTTCCGAAAGATCCGTTCTGGAAAATCTTTTCCAAAGCTGGTATCTGCCGACATCCAAGAAACAACTCCCCATAAAAAGTACGGCTGGGAAAAAGAATAGTCAGTGTTATATTTTCCAAGCTACAATTAACCTGCATATCGGAATGAATTTCTCTGGATAGTTATGGTTGATAGATAAGTCTTTATTATCTATCAACTATAAAATTACTATTCACTATAGATGAGGACTTCATATGTATAAGTATGATACTATATTAGAAAACAATCTACATATCGCATCACAATTTTTTGGTTGTATATCACCTCATCAAAAGACAACTTATAATAATTCCTTGAGAGTTTATTATAAAAAAACTAAATGGCTCTTATTCCGTGCATTTGGTTCAAAAGAAGGATTTATGCATATTGGATTGAATTCTCGTAACTTTTATAAAAAGGATCATGGCTACGAATATTCCCAGCTTAAAGTTGTGGATCATTATATCAAAAAGAATGGTGCTAAAGGTGTACTTGAATTAGGATGTGGTCAAGGAACTAATTTATATTATTTATCCAAATGGAATTCTAATAGTCACTTTCAAGGAATTGATTTGTACCCGTCTAAATATTCAAGATTTAAACAGAATAGCAATGTTCATATATTAACGGGGGATTACCATGATCTATCTAATATTAAAACCAATTCAATAGATTTAGTATATGCAATAGAGGCACTTTGTTATGCAACAAATCTTGACAAAATATTGAAGGAGATATCTCGTGTTTTAAAGAAGGATGGTGTTCTCATTATTTTTGATGCTTATAGAAAAAGGGATGATTCACAATATAGTTTTATAGAACATGTATATTTGCAAAATATTGAAGATGGTTTTCGGTTAAAAAAATTTCCTTATATTGCTGATTTTGAAGAAACTGTAGCACGAAACGATTTTAAATTTCAAAAAAATATTAATCTAAAAAAATACACTCGAGGATATTTGAATGAAATTTTTATTCGGATACAGCATTACCTACGCTTTGGTGCCTTGCTAAAAATATTGCTAAAGCTTTTGCCAAAAGATGTAATCTTAGGTATGAAAGCAGGATATCTGATAAAGGATTCAATAAGATACGATTTAACTGTATATAAATTGCATATCTTGTCCAGGTAGAATATTTAGAGGGGGATATTTTATGAAGAAAAGTAAACCAGGAATACCATTTATCAATCAAAATGAAAAAGTTTTTATGGACTATTTTAATAAGAACTGGGTAAAGTTCATGGATGACCCAAGAATGAAACAAAGTCAAATAGGTCTTGGTAATCGGTTACGCCCCAGACTTGTATTTTGGAGCTTTATAGCAGAACATTTCGAATCCTCGCTTTCTGTAGAACAATATGAAAAAGTTGCTTCACTTGCTGCATGTATGGAGTTGATTCACAAATCTACAATATTATTAGATGATTGGATTGATAAAGACGATGCAAGGCATGGGCTATCTTCGTTTCATATTCAATATAGTCCGGAACTGATGGTAATGTATGCCCTGAATATATTATCCAAATCACTTACAGAATTGAATAATTTATTTTTTAAAAATGGCAATCATGAGATGTATCATATTTGCATGAATACTCTTACTGAAACGATGCGACTCATGACTCAGGGAGAAATATATGAATTAACATTGGAAGGGAATGAATTATACTCTGTGGAAAAGATCCAAAAAATTATTCGATTAGAAACAGCGGAATTATTAACAAATAGTCTTTTGATGGGATATTATGGGGGAGGAGGAATAAACCAGGAAGTCGCTGATACTTTTAGAAGTATTGGTTATGGCTGCGGTTATATTTTCCAGTGCATGAATGATTTGGAACCCTTCTGTCTTAAAAATGAAAACATAAAACATAAAGGAAATTATAATCTTGATTATGATCGGGATAGAAAGAATATTGGTATCGCAATGCTTTATCAAGTGGCAAATACGAAAGATCGTAAAATGCTAGAATCAAAGCCTTCATATGATGAGCTAATTCTTCTTTTTGAAAAATATGAAATCATTAAGTTCTTTTTGAAAGACTTAAATGACGTTGATGAGAAAAATATTAAAAAAATTAGAAGCCTGGAAGATCTGGGAATAGATCCATTATGGTGCCAGGCTTTTATAGAATTTATCACTAATGTAGTATCTTTATGCAAAAGCCGTCTAGGCGAGGAATAATTCCTTCGCATAAATAAGTATAGTGAATAAATTGGTTGTTGCGGATATAGTAGCATACAATAAACTTACAGATTCCTCAATCGGATACTTGGGCGTCTGCCAAATAGCGATTATTAGGTCTGACGCCTGGAGTTTGTCTGAATTATTCTGTTTATATTTTTTTCTAATGTCCATAACTGATTCTGTTTTTAATTTTCGGACAATTTCCATCATCCAACTTCTTTCAAAAATAGAAACCACTGGAAATGCAATAACGATTGCAATTAAAATTACAGACCATCCTATAATCAAAAACATATTAGAAAAATCAAGCAGAACACCAAAAGCCCCACTAAGTGTAAATAGACCAAAGGCAATAATATATAAGGTTCCCATGGAGAAAAAGGAATTTCGGTACACTTTAATTAAATATGATAGTTTATATAAAGTATCAGTATTTGCTGGCATCTGTTCCATGTAATCCAAATATTTTTCATCAGAGTTCTTCACCTGATAAATAAACACAGCCAATGAGATATACTGTATGTAAGCTAAGATACTAAAATATACAGTTATTGTAAATGCTGACAAAGCATAAGCCATAGAACAATTCAGTCGAAATGATTGAATCATTGGTATTCCAGTTCCAGCATATAAAAATATCATGGAAAATGGTATAAAATAATAAAACTTTACATCTAAAAAACGCAAGTAATTATATTTGGCTATCCGAAATTTTGGTTCACTACTTACATCAACCATAATTTTGTCCATTTCTTTAGCAAAGTACCTTACAGTAAATACAGCAATAAATGCAATGGCTGTAAATATGAAGGAAAAATAATAGTATAAAGGAAATGGGCTTATTTGGTTTGCAATAAAACCAATTATATTCATAATAATAGCTATAAAAAAAACCAACGAAACTTTAATATTAATAATAATTTTGTGCAATATTTGGTTGGAATTTTTGAACATTCCGTTTTTGAATTTTTTCATTTTTTTATATTATTAAATGTATGAGGAATATCTATATTTTGCTTTAGAAAATTGAATGCTATCCACAAGTTTTTTTAATCAGTTATCATTTTCAGCCTTAATACCTGACTGATAATAAAGACTTATTCATTGGTAAATTATACCATATTTTTCTCCAAAAAGCACCTATTTTCTTTTTTACATCATCAAAATTATTTTTATTTTTATAATTTGCCTTTCCCATTCCCCAGCTTTTCCCGAATCGAATGTCTTCCCCCCCTATACATCCGCACAACATTCATCTCCCACATACAAACAAGCAGGGAAAACCAAACTAATCTTCCCTGCTCATCTGTATCATACAGCATTAGCTGTCCTTCATAAAGAATTTTTTCAGCTTCTTTTCCGCCCACATCAAACTGTCCCACATGGCCCGCTGGTGAACCCCTTCCAGTCTGGCGATCTGCCCGGAGGAAAGCCCCTGGAAATAATGCTGCTGAAAACGGCGCTGCTTGACTTCTGTTAGGCTGCCACTCTTTAGTAGCTGTTCCGCAGCCTTCCAGACCTTTTTCCGTTCTTCCTGCCAAATCCATTCTGTTTCCACGGATGGGACTGAAAGAAGCTCCGTTTCCTCCATGCCAGTGAGGCTCACATTCCGGCGGTTTGCCCGGTGCTCCTGCCGGTCCTGCTGATGTTTGTTGATCGGCCGGCTTTACTCTTGACAATTTTGGTTATACCCAGTTGAAATTAATTTTTAGATAAAATTTTCAACAAGGCAAACAGGTCTTTCTTGTATGTAAGAATACTGAAAACAACTGACCTTACAAGCACCAAAAAGGTAAGCCACATAAATATTATAGGCAAAGTAGAGCCGAGGAACCCATCTTTAGAATTCCTGGCTCTATGACAATGCTTTATGCGTTTCGTTCTGCTTTCAGCCGGTTTACTTCTTCGAGGGAAAGTCCTGAAATATTTGCAATTTCCTCAAGCAAATATTTTCCAGCCTCCAACATTCGGAATACTGTCATTTTTTTTTCTTCCTGTATTCCCTCTTTCAGGGATTCATTTCTCATATCCTCCATGATACGGCACATCTCACTCACTCCTTTCGGATTTTCTTTCAGATATCGTGTCCGGTCTGCCATCAATTCAAAATTCATATCATCTGCTCTGGTACAGTTAAAATCGTGCATAAGTTTTCCAAGATTGGATTCTCCCCGGTATTCTCCATTGACATATAGGATATGTTCCCCATCTTCAAAAGACTTACCCGTAGCAAGATTAATCCTCTCAATCGGGTAAACGGGCTCACCTTTACCGTAAAAATCCTTTTCGATTATGAAGATCGTATAAGTGTCCGGCAGTTCTTTAAATTCCTGCCCGGAATGGAGATTTTCTACATCCATTACGCTGGAATGGTATCTTGCTCTATGCGGGTCCGCTCCTTTTTCCTGCCTCTGAATTTCCAAATCGTATCTTTTCCCGGCTGAATCTGTACCATATGCATCCAGACAGATAGAACGTGCCCCGGCCAGCCTTTTCATGTCCTTCTGCGTCTCACAGTCAGTGATAATCAAATCCTGTTTATCCGTGATAA
>Ga0224747_10131_pt1 | contig 13283 bp, 9 predicted proteins | sample LIM_F_Water_Pos_FD_182999 | JGI IMG/M metagenome (GOLD analysis project Ga0224747, IMG submission 182999) | Enriched cells from gastrointestinal tract of the lab mouse from Pacific Northwest National Laboratory (PNNL), Richland, Washington... | ecosystem: Host-associated > Mammals > Digestive... | reverse complement strand
TCATCTGTGCCGGAACATCTGCTGCAGGATTTGAGGAGAACAGCAATAGTATCCTGACAGAAATGTCAGGATACTATCAGGTTTTCGTACTGTTTCAGCAGGACGCCGGTCTTATTCTTCTGAATGAATAAAAGGAACCGGTCCGCTGTTTACGGCAGTATTTTCAAGAATAACCTCTGCATGTGCATTGGTGAGGATGCAGGCGGGTTCTTCCGCTTCAGGAGCGTAGGTGATGTTTGAGTCTACGAATTTCATCGTGGCCCGTGTTCCCTCGGTTCCTTTAAAAACGGATGCTTTATGAAGATTCTCTATTGTCACATTGTAAAAAGAAACATCTTCAAGAGGCGTAGTTTCCTGCAAATGGATCTTATCTCCGAATTCATAATGGATCAGAGCATCGATATTCTGGAAACTGCTCATCTGTGCCGGAACATCTGCTGCAGGATTTGAGGAGAACAGCAATAGTATCCTGACAGAAATGTCAGGATACTATCAGGTTTTCGTACTGTTTCAGCAGGACGCCGGTCTTATTCTTCTGAATGAATAAAAGGAACCGGTCCGCTGTTTACGGCAGTATTTTCAAGAATAACCTCTGCATGTGCATTGGTGAGGATGCAGGCGGGTTCTTCCGCTTCAGGAGCGTAGGTGATGTTTGAGTCTACGAATTTCATCGTGGCCCGTGTTCCCTCGGTTCCTTTAAAAACGGATGCTTTATGAAGATTCTCTATTGTCACATTGTAAAAAGAAACATCTTCAAGAGGCGTAGTTTCCTGCAAATGGATCTTATCTCCGAATTCATAATGGATCAGAGCATCGATATTCTGGAAACTGCAGTTTTTGACAATCCAGCTGCGGCTGTTGTCTCTTACTTTGTCTGCACCATGAGAATAATATTCAAAAGCGTACAACGTATTATGGCGTCCTGAAATGCGGTGAGGATACTTGGCGGGGCCATAGAAAGTACAGTTTTCGATCAGCATGTTGACGCATCCGATGCGGAGCGAATTGCAGGCAGTGTTCAGCCGGCAGTCTGCCATGTGGAAATTGTAAGCGTCATAACCGGCGATACAGTCGTCACCTGACTGGATATCGCAGCCGGTGACCTCCACGTTGATGCAGTGGTGGATGTCAATGCCATCATGTCCCGCATAAATGGATAAATTTTTGATTGTTACGTTATGGCAGGAATCGATCTGATGCGCCCAGTTTGCACAATCTTTAAAATAATAACCGCTTAAAATCACATTCTCGCAGCGGCATAACCGGATTCCCATAGGACCGCGGAAACCTTCTTCCCCGGCGTCGTCCCTGCAGTTTTGTCCGTTAAAGCCTGATCCTGCTTCGCCGATGATGGAAACGTTTTTGGCATCAATCGCAGAAACAAGGGCGTAGACATAATGGGGCGGAAGATGCCACAGATCAATATACTCCTGCTGATACAGGTAACCAAGCGTGGTTTCTTTCCCGTAATCTGTGTAATCGGCAGCATTTTCCGAGCCGATCAGTACGGCATTTTCCTGAAGATGAAGCGTCGTGTTGTCATAAAGGCGTATGCTGCCTGTAAGATAGTGTCCGGCGGGAACGATTACCTCGCCGCCGCCTGCATCCCGGCAGGCATCCAGAGCATTCTGGATAAAAGCTGTCTGTAAAACAGATTCTGATGGCTGTGCGCCAAATTCGTTGATGGTTTTTTGAAAATTCATGTTCATAACCTTCCCTTTCTCATTTTATTTTGCAAGCAATGCAGTAAAAATGTATTAAGAGAGTTCGGTTGTGGAATGGCGGATTTCCAGCGTGGGAGTGAGAATTTTCTTTTCATTTTCCTCAAGCTGACCATTTTCCAGCATTTTCAGCAGAATTTTCCCTGCATATTGTCCCATGAGATATTCGTGCTGATCAATATGTGTAAAAAAATTAAAATCTGAAATATCATTGGTAGGATTATCAAAGGAAATCATGGAAATATCCTTTGGCACTTTAAGTCCCAGCTCGCATAGAAGGGAATACATATACAGGCAGGTTTTGGATTCACAGCAGATGACGGCCGTGATATGTTTCTCTGCAAGGACCCTTGCTATATAGTCCGCGGAAATATTGAAAGGCTTGTGAATATCCAGATTTTCTTCTATGTGGATACAGCTCGGAAGAAGACCGGATTCCTCGCTGCCCTGCCAAAGACCTTTGATCCTGCTCTTGACGGTCTGTACGTCTTTGGATGTATGGGTGATAAAAAGCAGATTTCTGTGTCCTAACATAAAAAGGTGTTCAAAAGCGATCTTGCCGGCATAAACATTGTCAATCGCCACATAATTGGTGTCGATGCCGGGAAGGATCCTGTCAATAAGCACCATAGGATAATTGTTCAGTTTCATGCGGAGAAGCTGGTTGCTGTAATAGATCTGATCCACTGGAAACAGGATCAGGCCCTTGCAGTCCGATTGAAAACATTTTTTTAAAAGGTAGTCTTCTTTCTGGTGCGTACGGCTTTGCACCATATGAATATTATACTGCCTCGGGGGCAGAATGGAAGTAATGCCATTGATAATATTCAGAGAAAACTGATCTGAAAAATAAGGAAGCATGCACATAATATCCGAATATGCTGTGCCTGAAAGCGTATCTTTGGAATCAGGAATGTTCAGTTCCTTTGTATAGCTGTCTTTGGATGCCACAAAGCTTCCTTTGCTGGGATAACGTACGATATAGCCTTCTTCTTTCAGTTCCTTTAACGCCTTCGTAACGGTGATGCGGCTGACATGAAACTGCTCCATAATTTCGGCTTCCGTAGGCAGTCTGTCGCCTATGGCAAGGCTTTCCTGAATCTGTTTCAAAAGATAATTCTTAATATTCAAATACAACGGTAAAGACGGTTCATTATCCATAGCAATTCTCCCCTAATAAAACGTTTTCCTAATTATATACTAATATAATAAATAAGTCAAATAAAATATTTGATATAACAAACATGTCAAAAAAGGCGTAAAATATAAAAATGTGGTGATTTTTGATTGTAAGAAACATACAAAATACACAAAAAAATATAAATTATATAAAATAAATTGACAAATATGGACAAGAAATGTAATATTTGAATTGCAAGCAATGCAATAACAAATATTACAAAACTGGCAAACAAACAAGGAGGAAATGAGTTATGAAAAGAAAGCTATTAGCAGCCTGTATGGCAGCGACATTTGCGCTTACATCCCTGACAGGGTGTGGAGGCTCAAATGAAAATGCGCAGGATACGACGCAGCAAAAGACAGACACAACCGACACAGCTGAGACAACTGAAACTGTCGATACCGCAGAAGCGGAGAAGGAAGATACGGGTTCCGCAGAAAAGATCCATCTGACCGTTCCGAAAGTGGGATACAATCAGGATCAGATCAATACAGCAAATGCGAAGGAAGGGGGACCTACTTACGAAGATAAGTACTATATGACAGTAACGGAAAATATTGCCAAAAATCTTCCGGATTATGAAATGGAATATGTAGACTGGGGATGGGGCGAGACACTGGATCAGAAGCAGAGAGCATTATTTGCTGCCGGCAGCGCGCCTGACATTGTAGCAGGGGAAACTTTTATTCCCAGCTATGCGGCAGAAGGACTGCTGGAACCTCTTCCGCAGGAGATCGTGGACCTGGTTAATCCCTCGTTCCTTGTTTATGATAATGATGGAAAAGCAGTGGCAGTAGCATATAAGACTTCTATTTTTATGATCTTCTATAACAAGGCGCTTTTGGAACAGTGCGGATATTCGGAAGATGATATACCGACGACCTGGGATGAATGGAAAGCAATGTCAGATGACATTACGGCACAGGGACAAGGTGAATTCTGGGGAGGCGGTATTCCTACATTCCCGCATGCAGGCGGGGCGCTTCGTGCGACACCGTTCTTTAGAGCAAATGGTACAGATTTCGCCGTAGATGGCAAAATTAATCTGGATGATGAGAAACTGCAGGAAGTTCTGAGCTTTATCAGAGAAATGAACTATAATTTCCCGGCAGGTCTTGGTAATGGTACTGACGAGTTCCCGATGTGGGATGCTTTCCATGAAGGCAGCATTGCTTTCGTAGTGCAGGGCTCCTTCGAAGGTGCTGATGCGGAAACTGCAGGAATGGACTGGGGTGTAGCGCCGATTCCGATGAATGATTCGGGTATTGACGGAAACTGCACGGTGGGAAGCGTTTATCTTGCCGTACCGAAGGATGCAGCTAACAAAGAAGCTTCCTTCAATGTCATTAAAGAAGCGTTGAGCCTTGAAAATGAAAAAGTATGGCTGGAAGGTTCTTACTGCCCGGCAATTAAAGAAATTATTGAGGATCCTTCCTATTATGAAAATGATAAAGTACTGATGATGGAAATGCAGGTGATCAAAGACGGAACTTATTCGGGACTTGCCACATTCCCGAAAAATGATTCTTCTATCTGGGAGATCATTAATCAGAATGTACTTGCCAGAACAACCATGACGGAAGATCCTATCGACGTAATATGCAGCGAGGCTCAGGAACAGATCGTTCCGCTGCAGCAGTAAGCATATGTATATGATTTGAAAAATGATAACCGCAGGAATCTGATTCCTGCGGTAATTCATAAAAAAGGCGGTCAGCGAATGGAAGAAATAAAAAGGATAAGTAAAAAAGAAAAGACACGAAGCAGCAGACAGAAAAGAAGAACACGGCGGGCATACAAAATTATCATTCCCTTTTTTGCCTATATAGCGCTTTGGGGTATTTTGCCGCTGCTTTACGGATTGTATCTGGGTTTGACTGAATATAACGGACTTTCCAAAAAGCCGGTATTCATAGGGTTGAGAAACTATATAGACTTTTTTACCAACTCTGCCTACATGCAGCTTCTGTGGAGACAGATCTGGATGGGAGCGATATGCCTGTTTATGAATACACTCCTGTCTTTCCTGTTGGGACTGGCTTTGAACGTGCCAAGCAGAGCGAGGGGATTTTTCCGGTCGGGCATATACGTGCCCTGTATTGCGGCAACCTCCATAACTTCTGCCATTTTTATCGTGCTGTTAGAACCAAACGGCGTTATGAATACGCTGCTGAAACGGCTGGGGGCGTCTCCGATCACATGGCAGTATTCGCAGTTTTGGATGGTATTTTGGATTATGGTCTATTTTGTCTGGAAAAATATCGGTCCGGCAGCGATCATCTGGTTAGGCGGTCTGCAGTCGATAGATGCATCGTTATATGAGGCTGCCAAAATGGATGGAGCGAGCAGTTTTCAGAGGATCCGATATATTACAATGCCGGGACTGCGCTTTGTGGCATCCTACATTATCCTGACAGGAATTATCGGGGCGATGCAGATGTTTGATGTGGTCATGTTCATTTCCAAAGGAAATCCATACGGGAAGACGGATATATTGATGTACCGGCTGTACAGGGATGGTATTGTGAATTTTAATATGGGAATGGCAGGTGCGGAATCAACAATTATCGGTTTGATAACGATCGTCTTTTCTATCGTTTATTTCCGTATCGTATTGAAAAAGGAGGATCAAAATGCATAATTTTTCGAAAAAGGCGTTAAGGTTTGTCTGGTTTATCCTGATGGCCGTAATCTGTATGCTTATGATTTATCCGCTTATTTACTCTGTATTGGGAGGCTTCAACAGCCAAAGCGAATTTAACAGCATGGGAAATTTATTTCCGGTTCCTAAAAAACTGATATGGAATAATTACATTTTTGCTTTCTCGTCCACGGCGTTAAGTCCGTTGTTAAATACCTTTCTCCGTACTGCGTGGTATACGGCGGTCGTACTGATCATGACGATTCTGATCGGTTATGTCATGGCAAGATATGAGTTTAAAGGAAAGCAGTTTTTCATGGTATTTATCATCGTGGCACAGGTAATTCCTTCGGTGCTTACCCTGATCCCGACGTTTGTTATGGTTTCCCATATTCCGTTAGTGGGAGGGAATGACCTGTTCGGCAATGGCGGAAGAGGGTTGTATGACAGTCAGCTTATGCTGTTTTTGCCTCTGAGCTGGGGATACCTGCTTTGGCCCTTCCTGTTTATGCAGTCTATGAAATCTCTGCCTCTGAGCTTTGAAGAAGCGGCAGAATTAGATGGAGCGGGATTTTTACAAACCATTCTCAGGGTGATTGTTCCGATGCAGAAACCGATACTGACAGTTGTGGCTATTAATGTGGCGCTCAATACATGGAATGACTGGATGACTCCTTTTTTGTATATAAACAGTACGAAGAAAACTACCCTGCCGGCATACCTGGCAACACTCACGGCCTCTTTGCAAAATTACGGGCAAAAGGACTATCCCAAGGTGTTTGCATTGGCCACGCTGGCAATTATACCGCCGCTTTTCATTTTCCTGTTTTTACAGAAATATATTGTACAGGGAATCGCATCAGCAGGAATTAAAGAATGAAAAAAGTTACGATATTTAATATACAGCATTTTTCCCTTCATGATGGTCCGGGAACGAGAAGTGTGATTTTTTTTAAGGGATGTAATCTGCGATGTGCATGGTGCCATAATCCCGAATCTCTGAGCAGCAAACGGGATATTCTTTATTATCCGCAGCGCTGTATCGGCTGTATGGCATGCGTACAAAAGTGTCCGCATCATGCGCTCTCAATGTCGGAGCAGGGAATTGTCCGCAATACGCAGGAGTGCAGGAAATGCTTCGACTGCTGTATGGCGTGCTGTGCACAGGCGCAGAAAGCCGTCGGGGAAGAGGTAGAAATAGAATGGCTTAAGAAACTGATCAAGGAAAATTCCGTTTATTACAGCCAGTCAGGCGGCGTGACCTTTTCCGGCGGAGAATGTATGCTCCAGCTGTCTGCGCTTGAAGAGCTTCTTGTATTCTGCAGGGAAAATCAGATCCATACGGCAGTAGATACGGCGGGTAATACGGCATGGGAAGATTTTGAGAGAATCATACCCTATACAGATGTATTTTTATATGATATAAAGGCATGGGACCGTGAGGTACATAAAAAGTGCACAGGAGCGGGAAACGAAAGAATACTGGAAAATTATAAGAACCTGATCAAAAGAGGGGTTCCGTGCATCGTAAGAATTCCGTATGTTCCGGATTGGAACGATATGGAGCTGCCTGCGATCGCGGAGTTTTTGAAAGAATATGCGCCTTTAAAAACAGAACTTCTTGCTTATCACGACATGGGGCGGGTAAAAGAGGAGGCGCTTGGGAATAGAACAGACAGGACGTTTAACATTCCCTCCAAAGAAGAGATCGAAGAATTGAAGAAAAAATACAAGTTTATATAAAGCCCGGTACAGAGATTGTTTCAGGGCGGAAAGTGTGATGTAAAATGGCAGGATCGGCGAAGAGAGGATTAGAAACCGGACAGGTAGAGATGACAGAGCAGTATTTAACATTGATACAGAATCTTCATGACGATAAGATTCTGATCAACCGAAAAAAAATAGAAAGGCTGGGAACGCTTGATATCGATGACCATGGCTTCATTGATTTTCCTGATTTTTCTTTTTCACCTGAACTTTGTGCAGATGGATTGGTATATGGGGGAAGAAAGATTGCATCTAATTTCAGAAAATTCTTAAATCAGATGCCGGCTTATATCAATGAAAACAGTGCGCTGGCAGGATGCTGGATAGGGAATCTTACCAGATATATGCCGATTGCCATGCCGGAACAGGCATATGATCTGAGTTTACAGGAGGATATCAAAAAATACGGAATCCTGCAAAGCGGATTTGAAGGGATGAACCACCTCTGTCCGGACCTGGAAATCGGACTTAGGCTTGGCTGGCGCGGTCTGCTTGATAAAATCCGTTATTATAGACAGAAGAATCAACCTGCGGATACCGCCTTCTATGATGGGGAAGAAGAACTGATTACAGGGATTTTGGAATGGATCGAAAGACTTTCAAAGGAAGCGGAGAAAAAAGCAGCCTGCAGCCAAAACGGCTTTGAAAAAGCCAATTACACGAAAATCAGTCATATAAACAGAAAGTTATTGGATAATCCGCCTGAAAGTTTTCGGGAAGCGTGTCAGTTTCTGGCACATTTTCAAACGATAGACAGGATGTATTTTGTAGGCGGAGCATTGGGGAATCTGGATCAGCTGCTGAATGATTACTTTGAGCGGGATATGGAACAGGGAAAACTGACGGAAGCGGAAGCGGTTTGGATTCTTTCCAGCTTGTTCTTTAATGATACACATTATGCGCAGATTGGCGGCGTATCGCCGGCGGGAGACAGGGACATGACAAACAGGCTGTCCTTTGTGGCGCTCGATGCCGTTCATTATCTGCATATTCCGACCAATATATCGGTCCGCGTACATGAACGGTTGCCGGGACAAAGCGACGCGGCACAGAAACTGCTTGAAAGAGCTGTTGCCTATACGATGACCGACGGGACGGGCGTAAGCTACAGTTTGGAGAAAGGAACCGTAGAAGGTTATTCCCGCAATGGGTATGCGCACGCGCTGGGACGCATGAGATGCAAAAGCGGGTGCAACTGGACTGCCATTCCGGGAAGAGAATATCCGCTTCAGGATGTAACACGGGTGAACATGGCGATGGCGCTCTTCTATGCCTTAAATGATTGGAAAGAAGAGAAAGAGCACTCTATGGACCGGCTTTTTACATTGTTTGCCGGGCACCTGAATAAAATGATCACCTGCATTAAAAAGGGTTATGACAGACGTTATGAGACTGCCGGGGTCTATACGCCGGAAATCGTTCTGAACCTGTTCATGCACGGACCTGTGGAAAGAGGAATTGATGCAAGCTGCGGCGGCGTGGATATCATGAATTTTAATATTGATGGTATCGGACTTGCCACGGCAGCAGATTCTTTTGCAGCCATTGAACAGAGAGTTGTCAAGGAAAAGCAGTTTTCCTTCGGGCGGCTTTTTGAGCTGCTTGAAAACGATTATCAGGATGGAGAAAGAGAAAGACTGCTTTTAAAGAATATAGAACGCTTCGGAACGCCGGAATCCAGAGCGGAATACTGGGCGCTGAAAATCAGGGACGAATTTGTGCGGCAGTGCAGACAGAGTCCGACGCCCAAACATCATTTAATGATCATTCCTGGACTGTTTTCTCATGGGGATGTGGTAATGTATGGAAAACAGCTTCCGGCAACGCCCAACGGAAGAAAAGCGGGAGAACCCATTTCTCATTCTTCCGAACCGGATCCGGGGTTTGCTATCGGATTAAACAGCTTTTCGCCGGTGCTGAAGGCCAGGGCGGTGGCAAAGGCACAGGGAGGATATGGGAATTCGGCGCCGCTGCATTTGGACATTGATTTGGATATGTTAAATCACGCGGGCGGCGTGGAGGCTTTAGTCACACTGATCCAGGCGCATGAGCAAATGGGAGGTACTCTGATTAACCTGAATTGCCTGCAGAAGGAAACACTGTTGGCCGCTCATGAAAGACCGGAGGATTATCCCGATCTGATCGTGCGGGTAACGGGGTATTCCGCGTTCTTCGCCTCTCTTTCCAGAGAATACCGACAGCAGATTGTGGACAGATTTTTGGAAAAATAGCGTAAGAAGACTTTGGGACAGGAAACACCAGGAAAATGGAAAGGCGTGAAGGAAAGATGAAAATACTTACAAGTGAATGGAAGGAACGGATTGAATATTGGATCAAAACTTTAAAAAAGGATCTGTATTGGCCGATCGAAACGATCAGCTGGGAAAGTGCAGCCTGCGAAGATCTGCTGTCTTTGAAAGAGGCTGAAAAACTCCCCTTTTCCCCGGCGCAAAAGCAAATGGTATGGGGCAGGGAATATGAATACAGATGGTTTAAAGGAGAAATCTGCCTTCCGGCAGCCTGTGAAGGAGAAAGAATCGTATTGAATCTGAAACCGGAATGCGAGTCTACCCTGTTTGTAAACGCAGTTCCGTTTGGGACCTACCGTGCCGACTGGATCCTGGAGAAGCATCATTACCTGGTGGATAACACGATAAGCATGTGTGCACATCCGGGAGAAAAATATACCATTATGCTGGAGAGTTATGCCGGACACTTTTTCCCGAAAGCGCATGAAAACTGTTCGGTAGGGCCTGTACTGCCGGGAGAATATGAAACACACCCGGAGCATGAAAGGGTGACTTTGGGAGAAAGCAGTTACGGTATCTGGAATGAGGACGCTTACCAGCTGCTTATGGATGTGGAAACACTGTATGGTCTTTTAAAGACGTTAGCGTCTGATTCATTGAGAGCGGCAAAGATCGCCGAGGCTCTTGCACAGTTCACCTTATGCTGTGACTTTGAACAGGAAGCGGCCGGGCGCAGGGAAAACTATCGCAGCGCCAGAAAGCTGCTTAAGCCGCTTCTGGCCTGTAAAAACGGGGATACCATGCCTGAATTTACGGCAGCGGGACATGCGCATATCGACTATGCATGGCTTTGGCCCTGTGAGGAAACGATCAGGAAAACGGCAAGAACCTTTGCCGCACAGCTCAGGTTGATGAAAGAATATCCGGAATATCGGTTTATACAAAGCCAGCCCGCGCTTTACCTGCTTTGTAAAAAATATTATCCCGATCTGTATGGGAAAATAAAAGAGGCGGTAAAAAGCAAACAGTGGATTCCGGAGGGCGCCATGTTCGTGGAGCCGGATACCAATTTAAGCGGCGGCGAATCGCTGATCAGGCAGCTGTTATATGGGAAGCAGTTTTTTGAAGATGAATTCGGCATAAAAAGCAGACTTCTCTGGCTGCCGGACAGCTTTGGATACAGCGGCGCCCTCCCGCAGATCTTAAAAAAGAGCGGCGTAGAATATTTAGTCACGCAGAAAATATTCTGGTCCTATAATGAAGGAGAAAAATTCCCATATCACTATTTTCATTGGAGAGGCATTGATGGAACGGAGATCACTTCTTTTCTGCCTACCAGCTATAACTACAATACGAATCCCGAGGTGATGAACAATGTCTGGAAAGAACGGGTACAGGCTCATCATCTGGAAAACTTTCTGATCCCCTATGGATATGGAGACGGCGGCGGAGGTCCTACAAGAGACCATATTGAATATATCAAAAGACAGGAGAATCTGGAGGGCAGCGTTAAAGTAAAACAGGGAAATCCGGTTTCCTTTTTTGAAATGCTGGATGAAAAAGGAGGTCCTTCCGACACATATTGCGGAGAACTGTATTTTACTGCCCATAGAGGAACCTATACTTCCCAAAGCAGGATAAAGAAGCTCAACAGAGCCTGTGAGACGGCGCTGCATAATCTGGAATATGCAGGAACGCTTGCCCTGATCGCCCGAAACGAATATCCGGAAGAAGAACTGGACGACATGTGGAAAACACTTCTGATCAATCAGTTTCACGATATCCTTCCGGGCTCCGCGATCCATAAAGTATACGAGCGGACGCAGAAGGAACTGGAAGAAGTCATAGAACGGGCAGAGACGATGACGCTTGCTGTTTTGCAGAATATGGCGATGCCGGAAGACGGGACGACGTCTTTCGTGAATACATTGCCCTTTGCAAGAAACTTCTGGTACCGCGATCCTGAAAGCGGAATAGAAGAGCAGGTCAATCTGACCGGATTTGGCTGTACAAGTCTTGTGCAGAAGGAAGCATCCGGAAAAGAAAACGCTCTTGCAAGAGAATGTGAGGAAGGCTATGCTGTCGAAACGGATCTGATGAAGGTTCTTATCAGCAGAGAGGGAGAGATTGTCTCTTTTCTTTTAAAAGAAAACGAAAAAGAATATGCGGCGGCGCCCATGAACCGCTTCCGGCTGTATAAAGACGTGCCGAGAGCTTTTGACGCATGGGATATTGATTCTAATTATGAGGAACAGGAAATAACAGATGCCGCTGAACTTGGAAGCAGCCTGCTGATGAACACGGAAAATGCCTGCATTATTTGCCTGGAAGGCAGAATCGGAAAGTCCTCCTTATGTCAGCGGATACGGATCGAGAAGGATTCACCGGTTATTCTGTTTGAAACGGAAATAGACTGGAAAGAACGGCACAAGCTGCTGAAAGCATCCTTCCCTGCGGAGATCCATGCGCTGGAAGGAAGAAACGAGATCCAGTTCGGCTATATCAAACGCCCCGCCGTAAGGAGCAGGGAGAGTGATAAAGAACGTTTTGAGGTATGTAATCATAAATATACGGCCCTTTGTGATACAGGCGCAGGCGCGGCCCTTTTGAATGACAGTAAATATGGAATCAGCATGTGTGATGGAAGGATGGAATTATCGCTGCTTCGGGCTCCGGTATCCCCGGATATGGAGGCTGACTGCGGAATGCATCAATTTACTTATGGTTTTATGGCATGGAGCGGCAGTTTTGAAAAAGCAAGGGTCGTACAAAACGGGTATTTTATGAATGTGAAGCCGCTTGTCTTATCAGGCCGTATGGAACTTCCCCATATCGGCAATACAACCAATGAAAATGTGGTAATAGAAACGGTCAAGGCATCCATGGATGACAGAAAAGACGTGATCCTGCGCCTGTATGAAAGCGTGGGAGCCTCCGCCAATACCGAGCTTCTGCTGGGCGGCTGGGAAGCGGAAGTCTGGTCCTGCGATATGCTGGAAAAAGAAGAGGAGAGGCTTGTGCCGCTGAAGGAACATACGTATGCTTTGTCTTTTGAGCCTTTTGAGATCAAAACCCTGCGTGTTAGAAGAAAGGTTGAGATGATGGTGTAGAGAGGGAGATTTTACGATAAGAATGTAATAAAACAGAATGGTTTGTGTAGATGATAAAATAGGAAAAGATGCTACTAGAGAAACTGGCAGTTATGATAAAAGAACTGCCAGTTTTGATAAAGCGGTAAAAATATGAAGGGCATTGATTTTATGATATTAAAGTATACTGAAGCATCTGATAGGCAGCTTGTTTTTTTGCATTTTTTTTGAAAGATGATTCTGCAAAAAAGTGTTTTGCCTTTTCTTTTATGTAACAGGTACATTGCCAGATAGGATTACCGTTATTATCATATTCTTGTACGAAGTCATAAGAAGGTATTGAAAAATATCCTCTTCTTGCAAGTATTTCTAGTTGGCTTATGGCATCGTCTATATTTGGATTCGAAATTTCATCACGAATAGAGAATAGCAGATTATTTTTCTTTAGTTCATTATAAGCTAACTCACAAACTGCTTTTCGGGCTTCATTTTTTGAGGTACCAAAACTTCTGAAAATTGTGTTCAATTCGCCTAATTTTAGCAGGCAAGTATGCTTTAATTCATTACTGTCGTTATATAGGGATGAAATACCATTAAAAGGAAAGTACCATACCGCCTGTGAAGCCTTTTCAA
>Ga0224747_10158_pt1 | contig 13323 bp, 16 predicted proteins | sample LIM_F_Water_Pos_FD_182999 | JGI IMG/M metagenome (GOLD analysis project Ga0224747, IMG submission 182999) | Enriched cells from gastrointestinal tract of the lab mouse from Pacific Northwest National Laboratory (PNNL), Richland, Washington... | ecosystem: Host-associated > Mammals > Digestive... | reverse complement strand
CAAAAAACTAACTCAAAGCCATGTCGATACACAAAATTACTCCTTTTCTCTCGGATATCAAAGACTTTTTCAAAAATTCCGATATGACAGCAGCCATACAGAACATAAGTTCTATACTTGGGCAGGTCAAGATGACCGAGCGCGACACGCTTGCAGTAACAAGCAAGCGTAACTGTGTTTACCGGTTGCTGACTGTATTCCAATGTCTTCTTCTTTTCCCATGTTTCGGCATTAGAAACGCATACCGCAATCAGAAGTACGGTACACTTGATTCGTTGATTAAGGCCAGAAAGGATGTTTTCTACCGCTTTATGGAAAATCCCGATATAGACTGGAGAAAGACTCTCTGGCATATATCGGTACAGCTGTGGAACCGAATACATATCCGTTCTGACCATAAAGCCGATGAGGTGTGTCTGATTCTTGACGATACCGACCATGAGAAGACAGGCCGGACTATTGAAAAAATCGGGCGTGTCCATTCCCATCTGGCTCACAAAGCGGTGCTCGGATTTAAGTGTCTCTGTATGGCTGTCACCGACGGAGTGTCGCAAATGCTTCTCGACCTCGCCATCGTCGGAGAGGAAGGAAAGAAAGGGAACTACGGTATGAGCGCCAGGGAACTCAAACGGCGTCGTATCACGGAACATGACAGCGAGGCGCTTCGCAAGCGTGAGCAGGAATATGACATGTCCAAGATTGTGCTTGCAAAGCAGATGATAAAGCGGGCCATCCGTCGAGGCATAAGGTTCAGCTACGTGTTGGCAGACAGTTGGTTTACCAACAAGGAGATTGTCCAGTTCATCCATAGCCGCCATATCAAATGCCATTGGCTTGGCATGATAAAGGTCGGAGAGAACGGTAAGACAAAATACCATACCAAACACGGAGACCTTTCTGCTCCAGCACTTGTGAAACTCGGTAAAAAACTCAAATTGCAGAAGTACAGCCGCAAGCTCAAATGCTACTATATCATGTTTGATGCCACGTTCGGAGGTGTCCCTGTAAGGATATTCCTTGTACGCCGGACCCAACACGGCAAATGGAACGGATTGCTTACAACCGATACCGCAATGGATTTCTTCAAGGCATGGCGGATATATTCCAGACGCTGGGCTCTTGATGTCGTATTCAAGGATTGCAAGACCAACCTGGGATTCGGCAAGTGCCAGAGCACCTGCTTTGCCTCTCAGATTGCCGCTGCCACATTGTGTTGTCTGCAATATAATATCCTTTCCATCGCAAAACGCTTCAGCGATTACGAAACTATCGGCGGTCTCTTTCGGGATATTTCCAAAGAGACAGTCCAACTCTCCGTTGCACAACAGATATGGGGAATCCTTCAGGAGATTGTCTCGGCAATAGCGAGAGTCTTCGGCCTGCTGGACGAAGAAGTCTATGATGCTGTGATCAATCACTCTGACGAACTGGCTCATATCGCTAAATTTTACAATCTGAAATCAGCAAGTTGAACTTGCGAAACTTAAATAAGTAAATTTAATAATTTTGTATTGTATGATATTTGTATTGTCATAAGCAAATAGTGGATTAAAATTTCATGTCTTTATAGACAATTTAACCCACTGATTGTTCACTCAGGCCAGGTTGTAATTTAATTGTTTTGAGTACGGAGATATTCTTCTATTTCAATTTTTGCCTGAGCGATATTAGGATTGGAGAGTATCGGAATCAATATATCAACCTCTTCAATGGGACGGTTCCACCATTGTAGACGCTCCAGCAAGTCAATCATTTCATCGTCAAATCTGCGGCGTATGACTTTTGCCGGATTGCCGACGGCTATCGAAAAAGGCGGAATGTCTGAGGCAACCGTGGCATTTGTGCCAATTATGGCTCCGTCGCCAATGTGTACGCCGGGCATGATTGTCACATTCTGCCCAATCCATACATCATTGCCGATGACAGTGTCACCTTTGATGGGCAACTCATCCATTACCGGAGCGATTGCACCACCCCACTCTCCCCCCATTATATAGAACGGATAGGTCGTGGCGCAGTCCATCCGATGGTTGGCACCGTTCATGACGAATGTAACCCCCTTGGCAATTGCGCAGAAGTTCCCGATAATCAACTTGTCACCTATGAATTCATAGAAATGCGTGACGTGCTCCTCAAATCTGTCAGCTCCGTCGATATCATCGTAATATGTATAATCGCCGATAATGATTCTCGGATTCTTCACCACATTCTTTATGTAGCAAAGGCTCGGAATCGCAGGGTTAGGAAATGCCTTGTCTTTGTCAGGATATATTTTCATGGTTATTGAAGTCTTTATGAATTAAGAATACTTTTGCAGTTGGTTCATTATCTTTTAATATATTACTGTAATTCAACCAATTTAAGAGATTCGTAAAGATACTCTACCATTTCATCATTATTAGAACCTTGACGCCAAAACGCATTGGGATGATACGTTTTAATGACCTTTACATCGTAATTTTCAACAGAGTATAGTTTTCTCCACTTCTCTTCATCAAAGTCTTTATGATGACAATAGTTTAAATCTTTAAATAAATATTCATCACTGATATCAGCACCCAGAACAATTATAATATCTGGTTTAAAGCTGTCGAGAATGTTTTTTATTGGACTAAAAATTGACTCTACACCTTCTATCATTCGCCAATATTCTTCCTTGTCTATTGACTCCCAATATCCCTCTTTTTCCAATGTTTTGGGGAGTTCTAATAAATTAGCGTTACCATATCCAATTTCGTATATAGACTTTTGTTCTTCTATGGATAAACTCCTAAGGTCAGAAGTTGATCTTAATCTTTGGTCTTTAAAAAACAGCTGCATTTTACAAAGGAATTCCCAAAATGGACCCTTATTATAACTCCATTCCTTGAGAATCCTTTCAGGGGTCACGACATTGTCATTTTTACTAAATAATAGCGAGTAATCATTAGAGTTATACGCCATTATCAAATCCTCGGGTTTAGTACCCCAATAATAAGTATCAATTCCGATATAAAAAACTGATGGCTTACTATTCCCATATTCGGCAAAAGAATATGGGATAAAAGGAGCCCACGGATACTTTGACCTTATTATTGAATCGTAATTATTCTTAGTGTACTCTTTTAAAAGAGGAATAAATATTTCGTTTCTTTTATTCATAAGTGCGTCAAATTGTATTTAGAATGTCAGCAGATTTACACCGAGAGCGTCTGAAATCTTTGCAATGGTCCGTATAGTGAAATTATGTGTTCCACCAAGCTATCGAGAAACTTCTGCCTCGGTTTTGCCCATTTTCTTTGCCAACTGTTTCTGACTGATATTCTTTTCCCTGAGAATCATATCAATCTTATCAGCAAGGGCGAACGACATATCAAGTTCCAGCTTGACATCGTTGGAAACGGTGGCAAGACATTCATCGAATAGTTGGGCTGTCGTTTTCATAACTCAAAATTGACAAAGATGTGTTTTAATCGGTATATTTGATTCTGAATTTGTCAAGCAGAATTTTGAAATTATCCTGAGCACTCAGACAGGTATCCATAAGATAGCCTTTAATAGTCGGCCAATTGCGTAGTCCGTTATAGTAGAACATCTTCAACTCGTCGGTTATGATGAACGGCACATATCCAAAACGGAGACATTCCCGGAACATTATCAATCTGCCGACTCGACCGTTTCCGTCTTGGAAAGGATGGATTGCCTCAAACCGTTGATGGAAATCAATAATATCTTCGAGAGTGGGATGTTTTTTACCGTTGTATTCTTTCAACAGAGCCTTGATCTCCCGGTGGACATTCTCCGGCTCTATGGTATCATTCCCGCCGACCTCATTCGGCAGTTTCTTGTAATCATCAACTTTAAACCATGATTTCCGTTCATCTGATGTCCCTGATTTGAGAAGAAAATGAAGATGCTTTACAAATGCTTCCATGAGTTTCCCCTCTGTGTTGTCAATGATGTAGTCGATGGCGCGGAAATGATTTGTGGTTTCAATGATGTCATCCACATTCACTGTACCTTCTGAAACCCCTATGGTATTGGTCTCGAATATAAAACGGGTCTAGTCATGCGTCAGCTTACTGCCTTCGATGTGGTTGGAGTTATAAGTCAGGTCAATCTGTATTCGGTGATAGATACCTCCTTTTATTTTTCCGTCTTTTTGCTCTCTGACAGCTTGCAATAAGGGAGATATTGAAGTCTTATTTGAGCGTTTTTTGGGGAGTGCATCCTCAGGTATGTTCCACGTCTTTCCTACGAGATAAGCACCTTCTATTTTACCCTGTGCGCAATAGTTTCGGGCTGTTCGCTCCGAAACTCCATGCATCTCTGCCCATGATTTAACTGAAATACATTCCATCTATCGGCAAAACATTGATTAAAATATAATGCAAAGATAGCAAAACTTGCCGATAACGGCAAGTTTTACAGGTGTGAATTGATGAGACGGACAACTTCCTTAAGTTTTAATCCTCCTTCGTGCCCGTCGGCAACTGCTGCAAGAATGTTGGAGGAATCCATAACGTTAATATCGAAGTGAATCATCACTTTCAATGCACCGCTTTTGTGTAACCAGTTGATAATGGATTCGCTATTGGAAGCAAGTTCTGCCGGAGAGAAATGCACCAAGCCAAAATCCTCCACACGTTTTTCAATGTAAGGATATTCGTACACCCTCAATCCGGCAAGACAAATTTTGTCAGGCGAGACTTTTGCCGGAAGCTATCCGCCGATTTCGGGGGCAACTTTTCCCATGATAGCTGTAAATGCCATTGCATGATAACCGGTGTAATAATCGCCAGGCAATGTGATGTCGGGGTGGGCATCAACCCAAACCAGTTCTGTTTTCCATATTATTTGTAAGCATACGGTGAAAATATCTTCAAGTTTCTTCTTGTCGGCGAGTAGCACATGAAGTTTCTTCAGGTTCCTGGCGTTGTCGCTCCACGGTATCCATATTTTCAGATAACCCTTCGGGCCGTACTTCTCGTTGAGGTGTTCGATTGTCCGTTGATAGTGTCCGGCTTTGTCGAGTTTGGGATAATTTGCAAGACCGTATTGGATGGTTCTTCGGATTATCGTGTCTGCCTCGATAAAGTGGTCGGCCTCCGCTACAATCATTCCGTAACCGTTGCGAGGCTTCTTCTGATTCGATGCACGGTGATCTTCAACGGCGCGACCCATAGTCACAATCTGCTTGCGGGTGAAGTGCGACTTTACAAACTCGTCCGCTTCGAGTATCGTGCGGGATTCCTTGTGATGGTTTTCCCTGCCGTTGACAAGACCGAGGTCATGGAATGTCGCTATGATATAGACCATATCGGAATTCATAGCCGGTGTATGTTCGGCGAGTTTTATGCTTTGCTCAATGACCATTCGGACATGGCTCTCCTGATGCGCCTTGTCGAAGGCGGCATAGCGGGGGATAATCTCATTTTCAACATAGTCAATGACCTTCTGAGACACCGGTTTCAATTTCAGTTCGGGAATTTCGCCACGCTCCCGCTTTTCTTTCAGTAGCTGGCGGCGGTGGGCGCGTTCCTCTGCCATACACTTCTTGCATATATGGCGAGCGTGACCTTTGCCCGAAAATTTCTCATTGGCGAGATACTGACCGCACTTCCAGCAATAATGTCCCATGTGCTCTGTAGTTTAGGCTTTGAGATTTAGATGGTTGCTGCTATCAGTGTCCCATGTCTTCAAGAGATAGGACAGCATATTCAATATGCCAGCCTTTACGCTTTGACACGATATTCTGCGATTTTTGCTCCAGACCATGAAGGTCGATACGCCGCGGATTGCGTTTGACTTCACCGATTACAATCTCATGGTCTGTCTCGTTGACAGCGATAAGGTCAATCTCATTGTTGCCGTCTTTCTCCCAATAGTTTGTCACAATGTTATAGAGACCTGTCTCACGATACATCTGCCTGAAATAGCGTTCAAGAATCCACCCCGAGAAGGTAGAATAATCAGCAAGCACCTTTTCCTTTACATAGGCAAGATTTCCAATCTCCACTGCACTCCGGTATTTATATATGAATCTGAACCAGAAATTGAGGAAGTTGTCCTTTATACCGTATTTTACATTACGGCTATTCTCACTTGCGAGATAAGGTCGGTAACGATACACAAGATCGTATGTATTCTCCAGCTTGTCGAGGTAGCCTCCTGCTTCCACGCCGGTATAGGATTTGATTTCTCCGCGTTCATTGAAACCTCCGGCGATTGCAGACAGAATGGAAAAGTAATTACCATAGTCTTTGCCGAACTCATCGGATAGCAACTCCTTCCCCTTGTCAATGAAGTAGGAGCCGAATGACAGTACAGATTCTATTATCTTCCCTTTTGTGAATGCCTTCTGCATATGGAGCTGTTCCACATATTTTGCAACCCCGCCCGTAATCATATACATTGCAAGCAGGTCATCGGGAGTGTAATCGGGATTATTGTCCCGCATTATCTCACGAAGTGTTGAAAGTGGAAATTCACGAAGTCGGATGCGTGAGGTTGCCCTGCCGTAAAGAGGTTCCTTTTTATCATCGAATATCTTGGTCATCATTGAATACAATGAGCCACATACTACCAGATTTATCCGTGCCTCATTCTTGTTGCTGTCCCACACATTCTGCATTTCACTGAAGAATGACTCGTTGACATATTTGAAATTCTGAAACTCATCAAAAACGAGTGTGAAATGCCGACGCTTGGCAATCTGCATGATAGACGCGAACAATCGGGCTATACTCGAAAAGTCGCCCAAATCCTCGCCAAGCACATCACGCATCGTATCGGAGAGTTCCTGACACAATAAAGCCTCGCTCTTACGCGCCACAAAGAAATATATCATCTCTTTGCCTTCGTAGGCGTGTTTTATAAGCGTTGTCTTTCCGATACGTCTTCGTCCGGTTATGACGGTCATCTGGGCGTATTCCTTGGATGTCGTCTCGATACGCCTCAATTTCTCAGTCTCTATCTCTCTGTCGTAGAATTTCATATTATAGTAACAGCTGTTACAGTAACCACTGTTACAAAAATAGTAAATTTATTTTGATTGAGCAACAGATTTCTTATTTAGGGTTCCGATCGGGGCGAAAAACGGTATTGCACTATATCGTCCCTGCGAATATCCTTTCTGCACATTCTCACGGGGCTTATGCTCTGCAAGAGACACAAGCCGTGGTCTTTCAACTGCGGCTATAGCAACAGCAGTTACTGTTACCACTGTTGTTGAAAGGGTAATTTGATATAAGCGACCGGATAGAAGCAATCACTGCGAAAGCGGCAAGAGAGGGAGCAGTCCACGAGCCGAGACAGTGATGTGCCGCCTTCCTGCGTTGTCGGCATATAACAGACTCGCCTTCCCGGAACTGGGCAGTGCCATTATAAATTTATCGAGTACAGTTTGTGTTCTTTCAACCAGTGGCCATCGGCTAACGACGGGTGCATGAACAGCCCTTCAAAAGTCATTCCGATGCGCTTCATGACATTCTCTGAAGGAATATTAGGTACGGCAGTAAAGGAGTATAGTCTCTTGCATAATTTTTTCTCTCGTGCATGCTTTATACACACCCTCGCCGCTTCCGTAGCATACCCTTTATTCCAGAATTTATCAGATATTCGCCAGCCTATTTCCCATCCCGGTGAAAAGGGGGCATTGAAAGTAAAGCGGTGGAATCCAACATAGCCGATAAACTCACCTGTTTCTTTAATTTCAACGGCATACAATCCGAAACCTGTTTCCTCAAATTCAGAATTGATCCTATCAACAAAACCATTTGATTCTTCAGGAGATAATAGCTTTGGAAAGTATTTCATGACATTATCATTGCTGTCTAGTCCGGAAAAGTGTTGACCGTCAGATTCAACATTTTTTAGTAAAATGTGTGAAGAAAACAAAAAATTCTGGGACGAATCTCAGATTTCGGCAATCAATGCCTGGCACAGCAGCGGAAAAAGTTTCAGTCAGATTGACGAGGAATACAATTTTGCGGTCGGAACATTGTTTACAATAGTAAATGCAATCCCGGACTATCGCGGCACACGGTCAAGCATCAGCAAATGGCTGCGCCGCATGACGGGAGCATTAATTCCCGGCTCCGGATGCCGGACAACAAAGGCCATATCGTCCCTGGCAACTCCGGCACAAACGACAAAAAAGAAAGGAATGACAAAGAAAACCTCTCCCTCTACCAGGCTCACGGATACCGAGCAGACCATACTGGATCTAACACGCAAGTTAAACGCCGCCACCAGAAAGATAGAGAAACTGGAGGCTGACAGGAAAAAGGCAGAGCTGCGTGAAGAGTTCTAGAGTGGTGTCATCGCCGAATACAAGAAGCTTGTAAAGCCTGCGCAGTCAAAAAAATCAACTACCAAGTAGCCATGCGCTTGCGCATGTCCCGTGACCTGAGTGTCAGCGAGGCATGCGGGTTGCTTGGGGTGACTAAACAAGCGTGGTATGCCTTTTTCAAAAGGTCGTTCAAGGATGCCATTGACGAAGACCGCATCCTGGAATGCGTTCGCTCGATACGAGAGGATCTTCCGGCACTCGGAGTCAGAAAGATGAAGGACAGGTTACGTAAGGAGTTCTGTCTCGACATAGGCCGTGACCGCCTGTTCGATATCATGAACAGGCATAATCTTCTGATACGTCCCCGAGTCCGCAGGACAAGGACAACCTTCTCCGATCACGGAATGAAGGTCTATCCGGATCTACGGAAAGACTTCGCGCCTGATGACATAAACCAGTTGTGGGTAAGCGACATAACATATATATGGCTTCCTGATCAGAATACATTTTACTATCTGTTTATGATTACGGATGCCTATTCGAAGAAAATAGTGGGATGGGAGATTGCCGATAACATGCGGCATGAGAACGCCATGACGGCATTGAAGATGGCTTTCAGGCAATGCAGGAGAGGTCAGCATCCCATACACCACTCGGACAAGGGACTTCAGTATTGTGCCAAACCCTACGTGGAAATGCTTCGTAGACGCCACGCCCGAATCAGCATGACGGAAGGGTACGACCCACGTAACAACGGAATTGCCGAAAGGGTAAACGGCATACTTAAAGAGGAGTTTCTGAAGCATATGGACGTAAGGAAGGACAACATACGGCAGGTGCTGGAGGATGTAATCAACACTTACCATACCCGCCGACCGCACCTCAGTCTCGGCATGCTGACTCCCGATGAAGTGCATCGCGGAGCGGTACCCGGACGTAAGCTCTGGAAAAAATATTACCTGAAATCTGCATGAGTCAAGATTTTTCAGTACTTTTGCATACCCCAACCGACGGGACTGACGGTGATTGCACTGCAAGTCTCAAAAATCCCCGGGGCATCGAGCCCCGGAGGATTTTACCCCAACCTCGGGGATCTCAGGCTCATACCTGCATGTCTCCACAGTCTTCGGACTGTTTAACATTCATTCATAATCTCAAACCCTCTGACCCGTCAATATTTTTCAGGACGCCACATATCTATACTTATAGTTGCCTATCTTTAATTGCCGTTCATTTGCCGATGCAGAACCGAGAGAATATGGAAGCGAGTAGATCGGGAGTAGAGATGGTGCCGGTGAGCGTGGCGAGGTGGTGGAGGGTTTCGCGGACATCCTGGGCGATGAAGTCGGCAGATAAACCGGTGTCTAAGGCTGCCCGGGCACGAGATAATGCTTCGGCACCCCGCAATATGGCTGCGTAATGGCGCCCGTTGGTCAGTATTATATCTGTGTCAGGATTGTATTCCTTGCATGCCAGAGAAGTCATGACTCCTTTCAGTTCGTCTATACCATACCCCTCGGAGGCTGAAATCGACATACATGCGGCAAACAGATGCGCCGTCTCTTTACCGAATAAAGACTCCGCAGCTGCATCTGCACCGCACAAGGATTCTCCCTGTCCTGCCTCTGCCGGGCTGTATTTCTCCGACTCACAATTGTTTGCAAGATCAACCTTGTTGCAGACAAGCAGGTGTGATGCATCGGGCAACTCCCCTACCCTGTTTAGAATCTCTTTTAGCTGATTGTCTGTATCGCCTGTCGTATCAAGTAGCCAAAGTATGATGGAAGCTCTGGAGAGACGGTCTTCCGCCCTCTCTATACCAATGCGTTCCACTATATCCGCGGTATCGCGCAAACCTGCCGTATCTATGAACCTGAACAGTATCCCGTTCACTTCGCATGTATCTTCTATGATATCGCGGGTTGTGCCGGGCACATCACTTACAATTGCCTTCTCTTCTTCAAGAAGCTGGTTCAAAAGCGTAGATTTTCCAGCATTCGGCGCACCGGCGATCACCACCGGCACTCCGTCTTTCAGTGACCTGCCGGTAGAATAAGAAGCTGCGAGCCTGTGCAGCACTCCGAGCAGTTCATCTGCCAAATCCCTCAGACGCTTACGGTCAGCAAACTCAACCTCCTCTTCCGAAAAATCGAGTTCAAGCTCAAGCAAAGAAGCGAACTCAATCAGACGGTCCCGTAGATTATCAAGATATATTGTAAAACGGCCATTAGCCTGTCGCATCGCCATCCTGTGAGACGCTTTCGATGACGCGGAAATCAGGTCAATCACTCCCTCAGCCTGCGCCAGATCCATACGACCGTTCATAAACGCCCTCTGCGTAAACTCTCCGGGAGCAGCGGCTCGAGCTCCATGGCGCACAAGCAGGTTTACAAGTTCACGCTGAATCCACCGCGATCCGTGGCAGGAAATTTCGAAGACGTCCTCACCGGTAAACGAACGTGGACCCTTGAAAAAGGTCAACACAACCTCATCCAGCACACTGTCGTCTTCCAGAAGCACCTTGCCAAGATGCGCACTGTGAGATGCAATACCGTCAAGCGCAACTCCTTTCCAGCATTTACCGAGCACTTTGTCCGCGTCTTTGCCTGAAAGACGGACAACAGCTATGCCTCCCATACCGGAAGGTGTGGAAACAGCAACAATCGGATCAGTCTGTACAGCAGAAATCATCGTTGGTTCCATTCTCTGAAAGACGCTTTAGATTCAACCTCATTCTCAATATCATCCGGCAATGACGAAAAAAAATCATAACCTGTAAGTTTCTCGACATCATCTACAGTCATTACGTAATTCTGCATTGAGCCGGGAGACGGCATATTCGGAAACACAAAAGCGATTGCACGCGGTTTCTCCACATAAGGAGCCAGCAGCACCTTGAAAAAGGCACTCGGCACAAGCACTCCGTTGCCTATTGTCTTTATGTCGTCTGCATTATATATCGGACCCGCCACAATTACAATTGCCGAATCCCTCACCGCCCAGTTGCGTTCCTTGTTTTCGAGCGTGTTCCAGGCACCCGAATTCAACGAATGGTCCTGTGGGCACATATTTGCCATTACAAAACAATCGTCCATCGCCTCCGCACTCCATTTCTGTTCAGCAGCCGGACACATATGTCCCCGGTCATAGCCCGAATTGCGATAATCATTCGTTGTCGGGCAGCCATCTACATCCCGATCCTGCCAGAACCTGTTATGACGTTTTGCCTCACCCTGGGTTTCAGACCCAAGCAACTCCCATGCCACCCAGTTCGGAGTGCGGTTATGCCGGTTGAACGAGACCCGAAAACCGGTGTAATCATATTCCTTCGACTCCACAGCCGGAGGAGCCAAGACAATATCGAGACCCGTATAATACGGATTCCTCGATTCCTTATATTCATTATCCTCGCGTGTGCACAGTCTGTAAGCCCCGAAGCAAATCATACATGTGCACATAAGCAGAATAATCACAATCCATATTCTCTGTTTCATAACACAAAATTACAAAAAAACGTCTGATTATATCTATTCTTTCTCGGATATTTCTTAATTTTGCAGATAAACGCACGGTCCTGTGATATCAACCATAAACAGGAACTGTAAAAATCTGAAATATCATGACTGTAACCGAACGCTTTCTTGATTTCGTGAGATTCGACACACAGAGCGATGAACTCACCAATATGACCCCCTCCACTCCGGGTCAGATGGAATTTGCAAAATACCTCAAAAGTCTTCTCGAAGACATGGGACTTGAAGAGATCATTCTTGACGACAACGGGTATCTTTTCGCCACCCTCCCTGCCAACACCTCGAAGCAGACTCCCGTGATAGGGTTTATCGCACATATGGACACTTCTCCCGACATGTCGGGCAAACACGTAAAACCCCGCATTGTCACTGACTATGACGGTAAAGACATAACACTGAATGCAGAAAAAGGCATCTGCCTCGCACCGGAAGAATTTCCGGAATTGTTGAATTATATCGGTCAGGATCTGATTGTAACCGATGGCAACACACTGCTCGGAGCCGACGACAAAGCCGGCATAGCGGAAATCATAGACGCTATCGCATGGCTGCAGGCTCACCCCGAGGTTGAACACGGCAAGATACGCATCGGCTTCAATCCTGATGAAGAAATCGGTCTTGGCGCCCACAAGTTCGATGTCGAGAAGTTCGGCTGCGAATTCGCCTATACCATGGACGGCGGCGCAGTCGGCGAACTTGAATATGAAAACTTCAATGCCGCATCCGCAAAAGTAAAAATCAAAGGTCGCAACGTACATCCGGGCTATGCCAAGCACAAGATGATAAACTCAATCCGCGTTGCCAACAACTTCATCGCCATGCTCCCGCGCTGGGAAACACCCGAGCACACAGAAGGCTACGAAGGATTCTACCATCTTGTAGGGATTGAAGGAAGCGTAGAAGAGACAACCCTCACATATATCATACGCGACCACGACCGCGCGCGCTTCGAAAGCCGCAAACGTGAGATCGAACATCTTGTGCGCAAGACAAACATGGAATATCCCGGCTGCTGCACCGTGGAAATCAAAGACCAGTACTATAACATGCGCGAGAAAATCGAGCCAGTGATGCATATCATCGAGATTGCGGAAAAAGCCATGCGCGACGCCGGGATAGAGCCTCGCGTGCAACCGATCCGCGGGGGCACAGACGGAGCGCAGCTCTCATTCAAGGGTCTCCCCTGCCCCAACATTTTCGCTGGAGGGGAGAATTTCCATGGCAGATTTGAATTCGTGCCCATACAGTCAATGGAAAAGGCACGTGATGTAATCGTGAACATATGCCGCATCGCAGCAAAGGCATAATGCCCAAACCAAGAAACTGTTTATAATTTGGACCAACCCGAACTCATAGTCATCACAGGGCCGACTGCGTCTGGCAAGTCGGCCCTTGCCATAGATATCGCACGTGCTGTCGGCACCGAGATCATATCAGCCGACAGCCGACAGATATACAAGGGAATACCTGTTGTCACGGCAATGCCTTCGCCCGAAGAACTCGCCGTCGTGAAACACC
>Ga0224747_10157_pt1 | contig 13337 bp, 8 predicted proteins | sample LIM_F_Water_Pos_FD_182999 | JGI IMG/M metagenome (GOLD analysis project Ga0224747, IMG submission 182999) | Enriched cells from gastrointestinal tract of the lab mouse from Pacific Northwest National Laboratory (PNNL), Richland, Washington... | ecosystem: Host-associated > Mammals > Digestive... | reverse complement strand
GGGCCTGATTCCAGTCCGTATGATTGCACGCACACAGTGTTCTGACCCCCGTCAGATTCCTTCCTCCTTCTGTCAGATTCCATCCTTCCCCCAGATCCAGCTCGCCCATCATGTACCAGACAGGCCTCTGTACACCGTCCCCCGGCACTTTCACACTGCTCTCCGGCAGATAAGACTCCACGCCTCCCACCGGTGCAAAAGCCGCAAATTCCTTCGGCATCAGCCGCATCAGGCACTGGGTCATCCCTGCGCCATTGGAATGTCCCGTGGCGTAAATCCGCGATGTGTCAATGGGATATTCCCGCTTCATCACCTGCAGCAGTTCCTGAAAGTACAGGATATCGTCCGACGCATATGCGTCCTCTCCTGTCACCCCGGAATCCCACCAGGCAGTAGGACACATTTTATAAGGGCCGCCTGCGAAAAATCTCTCGTTAAACCGGGGATAGGCCGTCGTATATACCACGAAAAATTCCCTCTCCTCCGCAACCCCATGCCAATCCGTATTCTCGGCGAAAAACAGCCCGTTGCAGGAGAAACCATGACTGGCAATCACCAGGGGAAGCTTTCTGTCAGGATGCTTTCTGTACGCGGAAGGTTCATAAATGTGAAAATGCCGCTTCAATCCTCCTGCTGTAATCTCCCGGCGAATCAGTCCCATGGACTCCCCGCTGACCGAAAGCTGAATATCTCCGTTTCCGCGGTCGCGCCACCGTCTATATTGTGTCACGAAGCCGACCATCCTGTCAACCAGTTCCTCCCCTGACAGGGACTCTTTTTCACTGTACCAGACCTGTTCCGCCCGCAGGCCCTGCATTGGATGAGCACCGCCAGCGTTGAGACCGGGTGTCCAGATTTTGGCCACGTCATTTTGCAGGAAAGCTTCGCCGCACTGATTTGCTCTTCTCATAAAGTGCAGAAGCCTCTTCCCGTCTTCACTTCCGTCCATAATCCAGGCGGGCAAGGGACACTCTGCCTTCGATATGCCCGGGTCTCCGTCCGACGGAAGGCTCTCCAGCAGTTCTGCCAGCTCTTGTGTAAATCCGGATTCTCCTGCAACTGCGAAGGCCGCCAGCGTACTTCCGTAGAGAATGGAGAAAAGAGAGGCCATATAGGCCCCGCTTCCCAGGCCCAGCGCATAATGGGAGCACACAGAGGGAATGAAATACTGATTGTCCTGGGCCTCCTGCAGCACTCTCAGGACAAAATCCATATCCTTTCCCGGTTCCTCTCTGTCCCAGTCTCCATCCGGGGCGATAAATACGCCAACCGTCTCATATTTCTCCAGAATCCTTCCCCAGTCATATGTCTGGTACAGCTCCTCAGCCGTCTGCTTTGCCCCTGTGAAAATAAATGCCAGATTCCCCGCATGGCGAGCCGTGGGCGGCACATAAAAACCGTATTCCCGCTCCTCTCCCTGCTGATTTTTAACCGCCCCCTGAAAGAATCCCGTGTGAATCATGCGATAAGGATCTTCCGGGTCCACCGGCGGATGCGCAATCTGCCTCCGGGGATTTCCGTCCGGCAAATGCTCCCCCAGGGAATCCCACAATCTGTTAAAATCGGACTGAAAATAAAAGTAGCCATAATTCGCCATAATTTCGATCCCATCCTTTCTCTTCCGCGCCCGGGACTGTCTTTATCCTCTCAGTTCAAGGCGGTACTCCGGCAGCAATTCGGCACCGCGCAGCTCGCAGCCGCTTTCCACCGGCAGATCATAGTACACTTCCGTCCCATAGCTGCAGGGCAGCGGATTGTCGCTGGCATAAATCCGGATAATGAGCTCTTCGGGATAATCGAAGCGTCTCAGCGCAAAATGCCATCTCTCTCCGTTGGTAAACCAATCGTCTGCCAAAGCTCCATTCCGGTAAACTTCCGCCCGGTCTCCCAGATAATCTATAGAGGCATACAGCTGATGCACCGCTTCCTTCCGAAATCCGCTCATAGTCAGCGCATATTCACGCCAGAGCAGCTTTCCGACCGCATCTTTTTCCTCCCTCACAAACGCAGTTTTTACTTCGGGTTTCACCGGCTCAGACACACTGACAGTAATGCTCTGTGCCTCTCCCGTCTCCCGATAAACGGTCAGCTTCTCCTGCACCGCCTTCGTCAGCAGGTATTTCCCCCCGTCCATCTCCATAAGGCAGCTGTCACCATGTTCCACGATATACAGCGTATCCGCTGTCCTGAAAGCACGGTTTGCCTCTTTCGTGGACAATACCACGACATTTCCTTCTTCCTCTTCCCACTGGAACAGAGGATTCTCCAGGTCAGTATAGAAAAATACTCTCTCTCCGATTCTGCACAGCAGGCTTGCATTGGTCAGTTCCAGCTTTTTGTCTCCCACTGGCAGGTCAAACGGAATAACCGCACACTCTCCCGTTTTCAGAGACAGATGGGGAACTGTCACACTTCCCTTTTCTGTAAGCAATTCCATGGCAAAGTCTTCGTGAGGCTCCATTTTTCTCCGCCTCTGATGATTGTTCAGGAACAGGAACCCCACCCCTGTATCATGATTCATTCTCACAGCAGCCCGGATGGTATGCATATCTTCCGGTGATTCCGGAAGAATCTCCGGGAAATGGACTTCCGCCCCGGCCAGAATCTCCCCGTAATCCTCCATCAGAAAATGCATTTTCTTCAGTCTGCCATAGCTTTCGTTCAGCTCTCCGGACTCTCTGATACAGGTCTGGAAATCATAGCATTTGACAGGAAGATTGTTATAGATGTCCGTCGCCTGAGATTCCTGGAGTGTGCTGTATTTTCCCTCGGGGTTGATGCCTCCGTGATACATGTAATAGCCCGGCATATTTCCGCCGCTTCCCAGGATACACAGCGCCTGAGCCTCTGTGTCCTCCGGCCAGGGGAAGGGACGTCTGTGGCTGGTGGGCTGAATCCCGGCCCCCAGTTCCGCTGTTATCCAGGGATATCTGTATAAATCATAGGTGGTTCTGCTGCCGTCATGACTCTTGCGGTCGGAACCAATATTGTCATCTATTTTATAAGAAGAGAACAGGAAATTCACACCTGCCGGCAGTTCCTTCGTGTGTGTGGCCCAGGGTGCATCCACATAGCCCCCCAGCGCCGGAAGCGTCTCTTCTTCCAACACATAGGATCCCCAGCCGGTGGCAGAATAGTAAGGCACTTCAAATCCCGCGGCTATGGCTTTTCTTTTCAGCTGCGCCATATGGGCAAGTCCTTTTTCGGTCTCCGCCGGGCCGCCGCAGTGTCCGTACTCGTTCTCCAGCTGCACGCCGATCACCGGCCCCCCGTCCTTACACATCATTCCCCGGCACTGTTCACCCAGTTTCCCGAAATATTTCTCCACATACCCCAGGTACTCCGGCTCATTCACGCGCACTTTCTCCTTGTCCATGCAGGCAATCCAGTCCGGGAATCCTCCGTTCCTGCACTCCCCGTGGGCCCATGGTCCGATGCGCAGCCATACCTGCAGTCCTGTCTTCTCACACAGCTCCAGAAAATGTCTCAGATCCCTGCAGCCGCTGAAGTCCCATTCGCCTTCCCTCTCCTCGTGGTGAATCCAGAAAATATAGGTGGCCACAATATTGATGCCGCCGGCCTTCATCTTCTCCAGCTCTTCCTCCCAGCTCTCCGGCTCATACCTGGAATAATGGAATTCTCCCATCACAGGAAGAATTCTTTTCCCGTTTTTCAGCAGGCTGACATTGTCCACCTGATACAGATTCCCGTCCTTATCCTTTCCGCTCATGGGAAGCAGTTCCGGCGCCTTCCCTTTGGAAATGATGTTGATTTGATTCCTCATGTTGTCCTCCTGTTCCAGTCGCTGCGCGACAGCTCTAAAGTCCCGTATCAGTCCATCCAATACCCTTACGCCGGCTGATACTGATCTTTTATAAAAAAGAGGTGCGGTGACTGATCACTGCCCCTCCTGATGCCAGGCAATCTCCGGAACCGCTTTTCAGGCGCCCGGAATTGTGCATTTTGTTGCGCACTTTTCACATTCTTCCATATAATTTAACTTGATAAAAATTATAGGAGAGGGGCAGCCTTCAACCGCTGCCCCTCTTTATCGCAGTCTGCATGACAGTTTAATTATTCTCCAGGAACTCCTTCGCCTGGCGCTCTACTTCATCCAGGATATCCTGCATGCCGGCATCGTCCATAGCCTTGCGCAATGCTTCGATGGAAGCATCCACATCGTCTACCAGACCGTTCAGCAGCGGATCATAGTATGTTCCCATTGCCGCTTCCACAGCTGCAAACTGTGTACTCACATTCTGGGAGTCAAAGCTGAATCCGCGGTATGGATTCTCTGTCTCTTTGATATTCGTTTTCCAAAGTGCTTCCAGTTCTTCCTGTCTCTCATCCAGAGCAGTTTTGTCCGCAATGTATTCTTTTCTCTGAATGCTCTCGTTGTTCCATCCCCAGTTACAGTTGCTGGATACACCGTAACCACTTTCGTCGATTACCTCATACTGATCGTCGCCCACGGCCTTCCAGTGCTTTCCTTCGATACCCAGCATAGCCAGATCCTGAATGGCAGGATTACAGTAGAACTCGTTCAGTACCATCATGGCTCTTTCCTTGTGCTGGCTGTTGATATTGATAGCCACACCATTGTTGGTATAGGGATTGACATCCTTCGCACGATCAGCCTGCGGATCACATATGGTCACCTTCCACTCAGGATGCTCTGCATTGGCCTGTTTTCCGTATGTCACACAGGAGCCCATATTCCATACCATGGTTGCCGCCCTGCCGGTAAGCAGACCTGTCTGACGCTCATCGCCGGAATTCAGCACATCCTTGGACCAGCATCCCGCATCCGCCAGTTCCTTCATCTGATGGCAGTACTCACTGAACCCTTCCCAGTCCAGCAGATAATAGACTTTCGTGTCATTGGGGTCATCATTATTGAACAGCACGGTTTCTCCCGACTTCGGGGTTCCGGTAATGCCTCTGAAGCCCTGTCCTCTGAACCAGGTATACCAGGGACCTCCCTGGCTGGCATACATACCGTCCGCTGCACAGGCCAGATAGAACTGACGCAGCTCATCCCAGCTGGTGATATCCTTCATGCCGTATTTCTCAAGCAGATCCCCGCGGACTGCCAGCACATCCTGGCCAAACTCACTGTTGTAATTGGGCACCATGTACACCTGTCCGTCAATAGTAGCCTGCTGCCATGCCACTTCGGGAACCACTTCCCAGATATCCGGCGCATAGGTCTGAATAAATTCCTCGGACAGCGGATAGAAACCGCCCAGAGCCACTGTCTGCTGATAATGTGCCCAGCCTGCCGCAGTGAAGATCAGGTCGAAATCTTCCTGACCGGAGAACAACAGGGAATACTTGGTATCATGCTCGCCCCAGGACAGAAAATCCACGGAGATGGAGCAGTTCAGCTTCTCCTCCAGAATCTTGTTGATCTCGCCGTATACTTCGTCGAAATCAGGAGTTCTGTCACCGATCAGATACATTTTCAACTCCACATGCTCGGAAGTGTCTATGGCTCCTGCGGAACCGCCGCCAGAAGCTTCTGCGGAACTGTTCTCCCCGGAAGCTGCCCCCCCGGTATTATCTCCGGCACCTGAACCGCCGCCCTGATCATTTCCGCTGTCTCCGCAGCCTGCAAGCATTGCCACAGTCATGGCTGTACTCAGAAACAATGTCATTACTTTCTGCAATCTTTTTTTCATACTTACCTCCTTAAATTTGTAAGTGTACTCTATTTTCACCGCCTTCAGGATATGGCGGGCAGTACCGTAATTCAGCCTTTCACCGCGCCGATGGTAATACCCTGCACGAAATATTTCTGTGCGACAGGGAATGCCAGAATGATGGGACCGGTTACCACGATGGTCAGTGCCATCTTCAGGGTCTGGGTTGGCAGCGATATGGCGCTCACCACGGAGCCGGACACGGCGCCGCTGGAAATCAGCTTTTTATAAGCCTCTATATTATTTACCTTCTGATACAGGAAGTACTGCAAAGGATACTTCGCTTCATCCTTAATGTACAGCATGGCATTGTACCAGTCGTTCCAGTAAGCCAGCGCAATGAACAGTCCCACCGCCGCCAGGGCCGGTTTGATCAGAGGCATTACCACCTGGAACAGGGTTCTGACTTCTCCGCAGCCGTCGATTTTGGCCGCGTCCACCAGGGATTCCGGAATGCCGATGATATAGCTCTTCATAATCAGCAGATTGTAGACACTGAACATCAGCGGAAGCAGCAGCGCCAGATAGCTGTCTTTCAGTTTCAGCGTCTGGGTATACAGGATAAAAGTGGGCACCAGACCGCCGTTGAACAGTGTGGTAAAGTAGAAGAAAAAGGAAAAACCATTTCTCCATTCGAAATCTTTTCTCGCCAGCACATATGCCGTCATTGTCTGAACCAGAAGTCCCACAATCATTCCCACTATGGTCAGCACAATAGTAGTACCGTAAGCCCGGAAGATGACAATGGGCTCTCTGAATACATTTTTGTAAGCTTCCAGCGTGAACTCCTGGGGAAGCACGGAAAATCCGTTTGCCGAGATCGCCGATTCCGAGGAAAAGGAACCTGACAGCACCATGATAAAGGGTACCAGGCAGACCACCGCAATGAGTCCGCAGAACACATAGGCCATGGTGTGGAGCGCAATCACGTCTTTACCGACTTTTACTTTACCCAGATGATTATTTGTCTTTGCCATATTCTCCACCTCCCTCAGAACAATGTATAGTCTTTGTCATAGATGCTTACCAGTTTGTTGGCCAGCAGAACCGTAACGAAGCACAGTACTGACTGGAAGAGTCCGATTGCCGCCGACATACCGAAGTTGTTGCTGGAAATCAGCGCTCTCATGGCCAGCGTGTCAATGACATCCGTATACTCGAACAGCAGGCCGTTATTTCCAACCAGGTTGTAGAACATGTCGAAATTTCCTCTGAAAATTCCGCCGATGCTCATCAGGAACAGAATCACCATGGTAGGCATGATGGAGGGAATGGTCACCTTGAAAATTCTCTGGAACACATTGGCGCCGTCGATGGCCGCCGCTTCGTAAATGGAGGTGTCCACGCCCATGATCGCCGCCAGATACATGACAGAGCCATATCCCACCCCTTTCCAGATATTAAAAAAGAGGAGAATAAACGGCCAGGACTTCGGGCTGGTATAAAACGGAACCTTTTCTCCTCCCAACGCCGCGATAATCCGGTTGATAAAACCATAATCCGAGCTGAACAGGTTGAATGCCATCACACCCACGATAACCCAGGAAATAAAGTAGGGCAGAAACATCATGGACTGAGAAATCTTCCGGAACCACTTGTTATGGATTTCCGTGAGGAACACTGCCACCGCCACCTGCACTATGGTTCCGCAGACGATAAAGAGAATATTGTACAGAACGGTATTCCTGGTCACCATTGCCGCCTGCCCTGATTTGAAGAAAAATTTAAAATTTTCAAATCCGTTCCAGGGACTTCCCCAGATACCTCCGGCATAATTGTACTTTTTGAAAGCCATTACGATTCCCGTCATGGGGTAATACGCAAATACCAGCGTATAGATCACCGCCGGTGACAGCATTAGAAGATAAACTCGATACTTGTACAGCTTCTTCAAAAATTTCTTCATGCTCTTTTTCTTCTTCCTTTCTTCCAGTTGCGCAATTTGTTGCGCTCATCTTCTCTTACTTCCTGGTTCTTTCCGAAATATTAACTTCATTAAAATTATAGAAAATAATTTTTTTGTTGTCAATTTATATATTTTTCAAATATCGCTTTTGAGAATATACATTTTATACAAATATATGTTTTCTGAGCGCAATTTTGTTGCGCATCAATGCGCACAAAAAGAGACTGTTGGGAAACTACAGATTTAAAGCATTTGATCCCCTAACAAAAACATTCCCTCAAAAATCAGTGTTCCATAGACACTGCATTCTTGTGGGAATGTTTTTATTACATATCTTTTTCTTTGCCGCTTTTTCCTGGGAACGACAGCCGAACCTGCGGAAGTCCTCGTTCTCCTTGATGTCCCCAAATTACCCTTCTGTCTGAATGGAGCGAATCTGGCGGTGGTTTTGTTGGACTATCTATTTACCACCACCCGTATATGCCCGCCTTAGGCAGATCAGTAAACTCTGATGGTCTTGAATATAACCACAGAAAACATTTTTCACACACATGATTCCTGATTTATGATAGCATGTAAGGCTCTTAGTCCGCTGCAGGTACTTCATACGCTACATCCCGATTCTTGAGCCCCATACCGATAAAAGGCACTTCAAAGAAATCCCTTGGATTGGCGCGGATAATGTAATCCATATAATTCCCCACCATCAACGCATAGCTGTAATATCCAACCGCATTGGGATGAAAACCCAGGCCGAATGTCTTGCGCATCTCCTCATCGTAAGTCGGGCCATCATGAGACATGTCAATGAGATAGGTGAAAGAAAATAAACCGCACACCTTTTTCATTTCCTCCGCAATAGCCAGAATGATGGGGTCGCCCAATTCCTCCCCCCTGCGCTGCATGGACACCAGGAATAACCGCGCATCCTTTTCTATCCCTTTCAGCCGGGACAGGATACGGCCCAGATCCCCAAAGAAAGTATCCGGGTTCAGTTCGGGCCTGTCGGGGTGGATATCGGCAGCTGTGCCCGGGGCCTGGCCGCAGACAAACACGTCATTATTCCCCAAAGCTATGATGTACGCCTGATTCCACTTCCAGAAATTGTTTTCATCGGCCCAGCTCTCCACAAATTCCCTGGCTGTCATGCCGCCCCGGGAATAATTGTTGTATGTGGTCCCGGTGAGGCGCTCCAGCACAGCAGGCCAGGAATACTCATACATATCATGGTAGGTTATGTCGCCATCCTGGTTATGGGCCTCAAACTCCCCGGAGGACAGGGAATCCCCAATCACCCCGATCTGCCTGAATATCCCGGCAAAGCCGCAGGTGGGCTTGATCTCGTCCAAAGGCATTTCACCAGGTTTTAATGTGAATTGATCCAGCTTCATGACTTGCTCCCTTCTTTATCCCATTCAGCTCCGGTAACTTTTTTCAGATCCAGGCCGCGTGTTTCGCCAACATATTTCCAGATGATGAAGATCGCTATGGCCAACCCGGGCACCGTCAGGAACAGGTACAGGTATCCGAAAGCCACCCCGGGCAGCAGCGGCAGGACGAAAATGGTCACAATGGTAAGCAGCCCTCCCACGATCCCGTTGAGCAGGGTATTAATAACGGTGACGGAGGAACGCAGGTTGGTGGGCGTAGACTCCGAGAACATGATCCCGCCGATAGTGTCTCCTGCGCCCCAATAGCTGCCCATGAAACCGCCGATCGCCAGCCCTGTCACCCAGGGGGACAGCCCCAGCATGGAATTGGCGATAAACAGGCTGTAACACGCCACTGCGGAAGCGGACATGGCGATAATGGTCACTTTCCGTCCAAACCTGTCGGATACCAGCCCGGCCAGGCAGGTCATCAGCGCGTTTCCCACCGGGTAGAGAAACAGTGCCTGGGTGATGGCCTCCTCTGTCATCATGGCGGACTCTTTCATCACCGTATTGTAAGTAGCCGTTGCCAGGGATGCCGAATAAAAGAAACAGCAGGACAGCATCAGAAACCGAAGCTGACGGTGTCTGAATGCAAATTTCAAAGCGTTCAGAATACCTCCCTGAGCATTGCTGTTTTTCTCAGCGGAGCTGCGGCGTTCCCGCTCTTCCATGGGTGTCTTCAGATAATTGACCCGGGTGACAAGGAATGTTTTTGTCTCCTTTGCAAAAAACAGGGCCGCAAAAGACAGCGCAAAGGCCAGCAAAGCCGGGAACAGATACACCATATGCCACCTCTTACTCTGGTTCTGCATAATGGTCTCCCGCAGCAGAGGGACAAGCATGGTCCCCAAAATAGCCACTGCCTTGGTCAGCGCATAATTCCTGGCCCTGGTTTTCTCACTGGAGCACTCCAGAATATACACACACTGCATATCATGGGAAACCATAAATCCCATCAGCGAGCCGCCGATCATGAACACTACCAGATTATCCGACAGATAGACCAAAAACAGTCCCAGCCCCATGACAAAAGTGTTGAGCACCAGAAAGGGCTTGCGCCCGAACCTGTCGGCCAGGGGGCGGTAAACCACGATCAAAAGCGTGAGCGGGTATGTAATAAATCCCAAAACCTGGGAAAAGGACATCCCCTCCCCATACGTCATGCCCATGCCCTGTACATAAAACTCATCGATGATGTTGGACTGGAACTGGATAGAGATGGTTGACGCAATCTCATCAATGATATAAATCAGAGAAAGCACCATAAAAAGGTATGCCACATAAAACCGCCCGCTTCCGGCCTCCAGCTGCTTTTCCCGCCTGGCCAGCTCCTTCGCTTCCCTCGCCCGCAGCCGTTCCACATTCTTTTTACCCATCGCATTCACACCTTTCTTCCGGCAGGGGGCTTTCCGGCTCCAGCATCCGCCTTTCCTGAAATTCGTATACCATAAGGTTTTTGGTCATATCCCAGTCCACGCCAAACTGTCCGGCAAGGCCACGGAGCATCCGCAGGAAATCCTCCGATGTCTTCCCGGGAGCGAGAAGCCCCTGCTTTTCCACATATCTGTGGCAGAAAATATTCAGCACCAGCTCATCAGTTGCCAGAGAAACAATGGCGTGGTTTTTCGTGTAAGTAAAAATACTCCGCTGTCCGCTGTCCGCTCCGGTAAGGCACACTGTGCCGTCTACCAGCAGGGTCATCCGCCGATATGGGAACAGCCCGGAAGCGTCTCGCAGGCGGTAGGAGAAAACCTTTGCCCCCGCCAGATCAATGTCCTCAAAGGAAAAAAGATAAACCTTGACACCCTGGGCAATAGCCGCGGCCAGCGCTTCCCGCAGGCGTTCAAACTCCTCCCTCCAGACGGAAAGTGAGACCTCCCGCTTCGCGCCCCCGATAAGTTCCAAAGCTTTCCTGATAAATCTGTCATAGCCTACCAGGTTCAGCACATAGTCCTGATTCTCTTCTTCGCCGGACAGTCCGCTCAAAAACTCCTCCGCCCGATTCAGGTCGCTTTCCTGCTCTCTGCGGATCCGGGATATCAGCTTCTCATATTCCAGGGGGCGGTAATAGCACGGTTCCCCTTCCACCTGGAAAAGGATTCCCCTGTTAACCAGCCGGTCGATTACGCCGTATACCAGGGAGCGAGACACCCCGGAGAACTTCGCGATCTCATAGCCGTTAAGAAACTTGTGCTGAAGCAGCGCCGTATATACCTTTTCCTCGTTTTGGGAAAACCCCAGACTTTTCAGATACTGCGTCTCCATGTAGTAGTCACTCCCATCACTACTATTATTTTTTTCAATATAACATATGCTCTTAATTATGTCAAGAGGCTTCCCATTCCCCCAATCCCGGGAATTTCCAGAATATTTCCTATAATTAAATGCGGCGCATGCCCCCGCCTGCAACAGCATCTCCACCATCCACCTGTGCTCCCCCTGTTTGGAAAACAGATCAAACACATCCGGTAACATGAAGTGCGAAGTGTTCGCGAACGGGGCCTGTTACGTGTGCCAGGATAGGAGACAGCTGCGCCCCATCCGGACAGAACGCAGGTGCCAGGATTGCCGCTCCGGCATCAGCGGCTGATACCACAGTTCTCCTTCAAACGCCCGGTCAGACGCTCAGCAATCTGATGTACGCCGTAAATGTTGGGATGCACTTCATCGGCAGATATCAGCGACATATCTCCCAGCAGCTCCAGCCCGTTGAGATAAGTGACATTGGCATACCCTGCTTTTTTCACCTCTTCCTCAATAATCTCCCTCCATCTCGCCGCCTTTCCCTCATTTTTGTAATCATCGGAACAGTAAAAAGGGGAAACGACAAACACCGGCTTCTCCGGATTTCTCCCCGCCACCTGCCTCAACGTATTGGCCGTTCTGGCATGGATTTTGTCCTCCGCCCAGTCCAGTACATTGATTCCCAGCTCCAGAACCGCCGCGTTCCATCTGTTCTTCTCCCCTTCGGCTGCTATATAATCCACCAGATCCGGTTCCATTGCGCAGGCCCCCGCCATCCCCAGATTCCGATTGTCCATCTTCAAAGCTTCCGCAGTCTGCCATACCCAGGAATGGGATGTGTCGATGGAATTGGAGCCATGGGTAATGGAGGAACCGTAGGCCAACAACGTCCGCGCCGGACACTGCTCCGGTTTCGGCGGCTCTGTCTCTCCGACCACATCATACAGGACGAAACTGCCTCTGTCGAAAACCACACGAACCACTTCCGGATCCCAGGTCTGCCCGAACTCTTCCGCTATCCTTTTCAGTACTTCCGGGTTCTTATTTTTGTGAATCACATACTCTCCGGGTTCCGCGAAAATGTACTTATCCACTTCGTGATCTTCCCATCCGCCCTGAATGGCTCCCCGGAACACATGGAACACAGATGTGGAAGGCGCCAGTGCCGCCATGCGGATTCTGACTTCATCGCTCTTCATCACAAAGCGAAGCTCCACACCTGTGGAATTCCCCGCCATGAATTTCCCACCCTCTTTTTCCATGCCTTCCCGGATTTTCCCCGGAATCCGGGTCCAGGTCACGCCCCCGTCCATTTCCACCAGTTCCGCTGCATTGTGAATTTCCAAATTTTTCCAGATCATAACACTTCTCCCTTTCATCTGCCGCTCACGGCCTTTTTTCTGATTATATCGCTGCTTCGAAGCCGGCGCAAGAGCGGCATCGCAAAAGGGCTGCAGCGGCAGCCCTTTTGTCAACTACTTACCTATTGTCATCATCCTTCCGGATTATTTCGCCTTCAGGGAATCTCTCACTCCCTTCGCCTTCTCCAGTTCGTCCATTCTCCACTGAATCACTTCCCCGGCGTTCAGATCGATGCAGTCCTGAATCATCTGGTCCCAGATTTTCTCGAATTCCGCATCATCCTTCGCGTACACCATGTTCCAGCTGGCGGCTACCACAGTCTCTTTGATGGCATCGATTGTCAACTGCATCACATCGTCAGGCTGCGGGCAGAAATTGATCACATCATCCAGGTCACTGAACGGATGATAAGCCGCCTTATCCACTACCTGATCATAGAATCTGTCATATCCAAAAGTCTCTCTCCACTGTACATAGCTGTCGCTGTTGTTATTTACTTCTTTGACTTCCGTCCATTCTCCCAGTCCTCTGTGCTCTCTGGCACCATCCGGCCCCATGTAGGAATTGGAGTAAGCGCTGGAAGTAAGACGGTCACTATCCATCCACAATACAGGTTTCTCTCCGTTGAAATCATATTCCTTGCCGTTTATAGTCACATCCAGTCCGTATTCGGTGGGCTTTACCAGACCG
>Ga0224747_10154_pt1 | contig 13457 bp, 6 predicted proteins | sample LIM_F_Water_Pos_FD_182999 | JGI IMG/M metagenome (GOLD analysis project Ga0224747, IMG submission 182999) | Enriched cells from gastrointestinal tract of the lab mouse from Pacific Northwest National Laboratory (PNNL), Richland, Washington... | ecosystem: Host-associated > Mammals > Digestive... | reverse complement strand
TGGTTATAACCAATATCCTCCATGTGCCGTGGTGGTTTTATAAAATCGATAAGATGGGTAAAAACCCGGATCAGTACAGCGAGGAAGAAAGGTATCATTATCTGAGAAAGATTCTCAGAAGGATCAACAGAAGGGGAAGAGTGAAAGTAGTCATACGCGGAGGAGAAAATCTACCAAAGACCAACGGATTCATCTTGTTTCCAAACCATCAGGGACTTTTTGACATGCTTGCTATCATAGAAAGCTGTCCAAAGCCTTTGGGAGTTGTGATCAAGAAAGAGGCAGCGGAGTGGATACTGGTCAGGCAGGTCATCCGCCTTCTGGAAGGGATTCCCATGGACCGGGCGGATATCCGTTCCTCCATGGAAGTCATCAAAGAAATGACAGCTCAGGTAAAAAAAGGCAGAAATTTCGTCATTTTCCCCGAAGGAACCAGGAGCCGCAAGGGCAATGAGATCCTGTCCTTCAAGGCAGGGACCTTCAAAAGCGCCGTAAAAGCAGGCTGCCCCATTATCCCCGTAGCCCTGATCAACAGCTTCCGCCCCTTTGATCTGCCATCCATCCAGAAGGAGACAGTCCAGGTCCATTTTTTAAAAGCAATCTACCCGGAACAATATATGGGGTTAAAAACCACTGAGATAGCAGAACTTGTGCGTGAGAGGATCGAGGAAGAAATCAAAAAAAATATTTAAAAATTTATGTAAAAAATGGGTTGACAAGAATAGTAAAGTCTTGTATAATTGCAAATGCGTCTGAAAACAAAGGTTTTTTCGGACAGGTCAAGGAAAAACAATACGGAGAAATACTCAAGAGGCCGAAGAGGCGCCCCTGCTAAGGGTGTAGGTCGGGCAACCGGCGCGAGGGTTCAAATCCCTCTTTCTCCGCTCTTTTCCAAAAGGCCAAAAAGAAAATAAAAAAAGTTGTTGACAAATCAAAAGCAATGTGATAGAATGAACGAGTTGCCGCTGAGAAAGCCGACAACACAGAACCTTGAAAACCGAAGATCAAACAGTATGCAAGACCCTGAAAATTCCAAAAGAAAAGGCGAAGTTTGTAAGCGCCTTGGATTTGAGAAAATTCAGAACGAATACAAAAAAGTATACGAACCAAACAACAGTAATACGGGAATAAGAATTAGCCAAGAGTTGATTCTGGTCCCAGATCAGACATTTTAACATGAGAGTTTGATCCTGGCTCAGGATGAACGCTGGCGGCGTGCTTAACACATGCAAGTCGAGCGAAGCGCTCACGCGGAATTTTTCGGAAGGAAGCGGGAGCGACTTAGCGGCGGACGGGTGAGTAACGCGTGGGTAACCTGCCCCATACCGGGGGATAACGGTTAGAAATGACCGCTAATACCGCTTAAGCGCACGAGGCCGCATGGCCACGCGCGAAAAACTCCGGTGGTATGGGATGGGCCCGCGTCTGATTAGCTAGTTGGCGGGGTAACGGCCCACCAAGGCGACGATCAGTAGCCGACCTGAGAGGGTGGCCGGCCACATTGGGACTGAGACACGGCCCAAACTCCTACGGGAGGCAGCAGTGGGGAATATTGCGCAATGGGGGAAACCCTGACGCAGCAACGCCGCGTGAGTGAAGAAGTATCTCGGTATGTAAAGCTCTATCAGCGGGGAAGAAGGAAGACGGTACCCGACTAAGAAGCCCCGGCTAACTACGTGCCAGCAGCCGCGGTAATACGTAGGGGGCGAGCGTTATCCGGATTTACTGGGTGTAAAGGGAGCGTAGACGGCGTCGCAAGTCTGAAGTGAAAGCCCGTGGCTCAACCGCGGAACCGCTTTGGAAACTGCGAGGCTGGAGTGCTGGAGAGGTAAGCGGAATTCCTGGTGTAGCGGTGAAATGCGTAGATATCAGGAGGAACACCGGTGGCGAAGGCGGCTTACTGGACAGTGACTGACGTTGAGGCTCGAAAGCGTGGGGAGCGAACAGGATTAGATACCCTGGTAGTCCACGCGGTAAACGATGAGTGCTAGGTGTCGGGGGGCAAAGCCCCTCGGTGCCGCCGCTAACGCAATAAGCACTCCACCTGGGGAGTACGTTCGCAAGAATGAAACTCAAAGGAATTGACGGGGACCCGCACAAGCGGTGGAGCATGTGGTTTAATTCGAAGCAACGCGAAGAACCTTACCAAGTCTTGACATCCCGCTGCCGTATCTGGAGACAGGTATTTTCCTCGGAACAGCGGAGACAGGTGGTGCATGGTTGTCGTCAGCTCGTGTCGTGAGATGTTGGGTTAAGTCCCGCAACGAGCGCAACCCTTATCCTCAGTAGCCAGCGGTCAGGCCGGGCACTCTGTGGAGACTGCCAGGGACAACCTGGAGGAAGGCGGGGATGACGTCAAATCATCATGCCCCTTATGACTTGGGCGACACACGTGCTACAATGGCGTAAACAAAGGGAGGCGAAAGGGTGACCTGGAGCGAACCCCAAAAATAACGTCCCAGTTCGGATTGTAGTCTGCAACCCGACTACATGAAGCTGGAATCGCTAGTAATCGCGAATCAGAATGTCGCGGTGAATACGTTCCCGGGTCTTGTACACACCGCCCGTCACACCATGGGAGCCGGTAACGCCCGAAGTCGGTGACCCAACCGTAAGGAGGGAGCCGCCGAAGGCGGGACTGGTAACTGGGGTGAAGTCGTAACAAGGTAGCCGTATCGGAAGGTGCGGCTGGATCACCTCCTTTCTAAGGAAGGAAGAAGTAAGGGTCTTGGATACTGTTTGGTCTTTGAGAGAGGGCCGAGAGAAAGAATCCGGTGCCGACGCGCCTATGGGAGACACCCGTTCCCATGCCGAACACGAAGGTTAAGACGTAGGCGGCCGATGGTACTATATTGGAGACGATATGGGAGAGCAGGTGGGTGCCGGATCTTTTAAAAATCACTCAGACAGAGTGTTCTATATAGAACGGACATATCTTAATGGGCGGAGATAAAGGCGAAACCTGTGATGTCTGAATAAGACGAGAAAGATGTGTTAACCTACTTCAGCAGGGTAGTGCTGTTCCATATAACTGGTTTTTACCAGTGATTAGTGAATTCAAGTTGATTGAGTTTGCTAATGACTGATAAAATTCAGTCACTATGTACCTTGAAAACCACATATTGAAGACATATATATCCTGAGGAACTGGTCAGGAACAGGAGGCCAGTGACTCAAGACAATCGAGGAGTCGCGGCGAGAGCCGTGACAAAGAAACAACAACTCAAGAAAGAAGCCATCAAGGCGCGACGCTACGCGCCGCCGAGTACCCCGGCGCCGGCTGAGGGGAAAGGGAAGATGGTCAAGCTAGGAAAGGCGCGGGGCGGATGCCTTGGCACTAAGAGCCGACGAAAGACGTGATAAGCTGCGAAAAGCTTCGGGGAGGAGCGAATATCCCGTGATCCGGAGATGTCTGAATGGGGAAACCCACCTGGGAAACCCCCAGGTACCGACACATGAATCCATAGTGTGCCGGGGGGAACCCGCCGAACTGAAACATCTAAGTAGGCGGAGGAAAGGAAAGAAAAATCGATTCCCATAGTAGCGGCGAGCGAACCGGGAGGAGCCCAAACCGACACGCGAGCGTGCCGGGGTTAAGGACCGCGGAAAGTATGTCTCGAGCTACCCAAACGGACTGGGACGTCCGGCCATAGAGGGTGAGGGCCCCGTAGGGGAAAGCGAGAGGCGGCGAGCGGGATCCAGAGTACCACGAGACACGAGAAACCTTGTGGGAAGTCGGGGGGACCACCCCCCAAGGCTAAACACTCCTTAGTGACCGATAGAGCAAAGTACCGTGAGGGAAAGGTGAAAAGAACCCCGGGAGGGGAGTGAAAGAGAACCTGAAACCCCGTGTCCATAAACTGTGGGACCACGTCAAGGTGGGACCGCGTACTTTTTGTAGAACGGTCCGGCGAGTCACCCATACTGGCGAGGTTAAGCGCCGAAGGCGCGGAGCCGAAGGGAAACCGAGTCTTAAGAGGGCCGGAGTCAGTGTGGGTGGACCCGAAACCGGGTGATCTATCCATGTCCAGGCTGAGGCCGCCGTAAAAGGCGGTGGAGGGCCGAACGCGCATCCGTTGAAAAGGGTGGCGATGAGATGTGGATAGGGGAGAAATTCCAATCGAACTCGGAGATAGCTGGTTCTCCCCGAAATAGCTTTAGGGCTAGCCTGTCGTTAGTCTGCTGGAGGTAGGGCTCTGAATTCCCGAGGGGGCGTCAAAACTTACCAAAGGATATCAAACCAAGAATGCCAGTCAGACGATGGGGCGGAGTCAGACCACACGAGATAAGTTGGGTGGTCAAGAGGGAAAGAGCCCAGACCCGCGGCTAAGGTCCCAAAGTGCGTGTTAAGTGGAAAAGGATGTGGGATCTCGAGGACAACCAGGATGTTGGCTCAGAAGCAGCCACGCGTTTAAAGAGTGCGTAATAGCTCACTGGTCGAGAGGTCCCGCGCCGAAAATGTCCGGGGCTGAAACACGACACCGAAGCCTGGGACTCATGGGAACATGAGTGGTAGGGGAGCGTTCTTAGGGCGGTGAAGTGGCATCGAGAGGGGCCATGGAGCGCTAAGAAGAGAGAATGCCGGAATGAGTAGCGAGATGGAGGTGGGAATCCTCCAGGCCGAATATCCAAGGATTCCAGGGTAAAGCTGATCTGCCCTGGGGAAGTCGGGGCCTAAGGCGAGGCCGGGAGGCGTAGCCGATGGACAACAGGTGGAGATTCCTGTACCGCGTATGGCCAGAAATGTGGGGACGCGGGTGGATAACACGACCCGGAGACGAGAGAGCCGGGGCAAGCGAGTGAGGCGTCGGGCAGGAAAAACCGCCCGGCGAGCCAAAAGCGTGACGCGGAGCGAAAGAGAAGTAGCGAAGCGTGTGATTCCAGCCGCCGAGAAAAGCCGCTATGGCGCCATACGCGCCCGTACCGAAAACCGACACAGGTGGATGAGGAGAGAATCCTAAGGCCGGCGGGAGAAGCGTTGTCAAGGAACTCGGCAAAATGGCCCCGTAACTTCGGGAGAAGGGGCGCCCGCGAGAGCGGGCCGCAGAGAATAGGCTCAAGCAACTGTTTAGCAAAAACACAGGTCTATGCGAAACCGAAAGGTGAGGTATATGGGCTGACGCCTGCCCGGTGCTGGAAGGTTAAGAGGAGAGGTTAGGGAAACCGAGGCCTTGAGTTGAAGCCCCAGTAAACGGCGGCCGTAACTATAACGGTCCTAAGGTAGCGAAATTCCTTGTCGGGTAAGTTCCGACCCGCACGAAAGGCGTAATGATTTGAGCGCTGTCTCGACAACGGACCCGGTGAAATTGAAGTGCCAGTGAAGACGCTGGCTGCCCGCGCCAGGACGGAAAGACCCCATGGAGCTTTACTCCAGTTTGGCGCTGGGGTCCGGCGTCGCGTGTACAGGATAGGTGGGAGGCTGAGAGGATAGGACGCCAGTCTTATCGGAGCCGATGTTGGGATACCACCCTCGTGGCGCTGGGCTTCTAACCAGCGGCCGTTAACCGGCCGTGGGACACCGCCAGGCGGGGAGTTTGACTGGGGCGGTCGCCTCCGAAAGGGTATCGGAGGCGCTCAAAGGTTCCCTCAGAATGGATGGAAACCATTCGGAGAGCGCAAAGGCAGAAGGGAGCCTGACTGCGACACCGACGGGTGGGGCAGGCACGAAAGTGGGACTTAGTGATCCGGTGGTATAAAGTGGGATTGCCATCGCTCAACGGATAAAAGCTACCCTGGGGATAACAGGCTTATCACTCCCAAGAGTTCACATCGACGGAGTGGTTTGGCACCTCGATGTCGGCTCATCGCATCCTGGGGCTGAAGCGGGTCCCAAGGGTTGGGCTGTTCGCCCATTAAAGCGGTACGCGAGCTGGGTTCAGAACGTCGTGAGACAGTTCGGTCCCTATCCGGCGCGGGCGTAGGATATTTGAGAGGAGCCGTCCTTAGTACGAGAGGACCGGGACGGACTGGCCGCTGGTGCACCTGTTGGCGATCAACGCCATGGCAGGGTAGCCAAGCCGGGAAGGGATAAACGCTGAAGGCATCTAAGCGTGAAGCCCCCCTCAAGATGAGATATCCCACTCGAGAGAGGTAAGGCCCCTTGGAGACGACGAGGTTGATAGGGCAGGGGTGGAAGCGCCGCGAGGCGCGCAGCTGACTGTCACTAATAGGCCGAGGGCTTGACCAAGGCTATAAGAGTTGGTTGTGAGAAGGATCAAAGGATATAAGTGTACAATATGTGGTTTTGAGGGTATATAGAGTCCCTTAAAGGATATTTGGCCTGGTGGCTCAGCTGGTTAGAGCGCCGCCCTGTCACGGCGGAGGTCGTGGGTTCGAATCCCATCCGGGTCGTTTTACCGAGAGGTAAAGTTATCAAGTAAATAGCGGGGTCTTAGCTCAGCTGGGAGAGCATCTGCCTTACAAGCAGAGGGTCATAGGTTCGAGCCCTATAGGCCCCACTTGCTCTTTATAACTAGTGCCGATGTGGCTCAATTGGCAGAGCAGCTGATTTGTAATCAGCAGGTTATCGGTTCGAGTCCGATCATCGGCTTGATAATGAATAATTATTATGGGGGAATTCCCGAGTGGCCAAAGGGGGCAGACTGTAAATCTGTTAGCTTCGCTTTCGGTGGTTCGAATCCACCTTCCCCCACTGGTAACAATTTGTTACAGATACAATTTAATAATTATCGCGGGGTGGAGCAGTCTGGAAGCTCGTCGGGCTCATAACCCGAAGGTCGCAGGTTCAAATCCTGTCCCCGCAATCATGCCTTGGTAGCTCAGTTGGTAGAGCAGAGGACTGAAAATCCTCGTGTCACTGGTTCGATTCCGGTCCAAGGCATACTTTTATAAAATAATATAAGATATGGGTGTGTAGCTCAGTCGGTAGAGCACTTGACTTTTAATCAAGTTGTCCCGGGTTCGAACCCCGGCACGCTCAGTAAGGAAAAAGCCGGAAATCCTCGATAAAATCAAGGATTTCCGGCTTTTTTGCTGTGGTAGAAAGTAGCCGAAAGTAATCGGTTTTAGGTTTGTGTTTTTGGAAAAAAATGGCTCCTTTTTGGTAAGAATTCAGATATGACAATTCTTATCGAAAAGGAGTATTTTTATGGCGGTAGCTAAGGAGCGGATTCGACAGATTATTTAAGAAAACAATATTTCCAGCGTCGCGGATGTCTATTCCCTTCTCAAAGGAAGTTTTAAAGATATTCTCCAGGAACTTATGGAAGCGGAGCTGGATGCCTTCCCTCGGATATGAAAAACTTCTTTTTTTATCAGGGCTTACAGTTTCCGCAGGGCGTATATCCCTGTGAGATAAGGGACTCCCGGCTTTCCGTGGTAGTCTTCTTATTCGTTTCCTTCATCTGTTTTACGCTCTTACAGTCAGGATAGTGAATCTTTTTTGTAGAGGTATTGAGGATGTAGGTGGTTGTTACAGGTATGGACTGGGATGACGAGGAATTTCCGGCAGAGGAACCTCCTGCGGTCTGGGAGGAAGCGGCGTTGGAGGTCTGAGGCTTGGCTGGTTTGTCATCCGGGTCTCCGGGGGTGTAGTCATTACAGGGGGATGCGTTCCAGGTAATGGAGGACCCGTCTGTGGAGGCTATGATGGTTCCCTGCTTGTCGGTTCGGAGCAGTTGGATGTCCATGGTCTGAAGCTTTTCCATGGATTCCGCGTGTGGATGTCCGTAGGAATTGCCCGCGCCGCAGGATAGGATGGCGTATTCAGGATTTACCTTCTGCAGAAGCTCCCAGGTAGTGGAGGAACCGCTTCCGTGGTGGCCCATGACATAGACGTCGCTGTCCAGTTCAAGACCCGTGCGGCAGATCTCGGACTCACTTTCAGCCTCCGCGTCGCCTGTTATGAGAAAGCTGGTGTCACCGTCCTGGATTCGTATGGCGATGGAGTAGTTATTGGCGTCAGAATAATCGGTTCCTGATGGGGAGAGGATCTGGAAAGTGGCGTCTCCAAGATGGTACTGGTTTCCAACAGCGGGCTGATTCTTTTTCAGCTTTTTGCTTTTTAAAATGGACTGAAATGAGTTGTAAACCCTTGTGTCAGCTGTGTAATCGGGACTGAAAACCTGGCCCGCGGGAAACACGTTCAGTGCTCCCACAACCCCGTTAAGGTGGTCGGAATCATAGTGGCTGGCTATAACATAATCAAGGGAGGAGATTCCCTGTCCCTGTAGATAAGATACCACGTAGCTGGATTTTGTACGGTCCCCTCCGTCGTAGAGCATATAGTGTCCCTGGGACTCTACAAGGACAGAGAGCCCCTGTCCCACATCTAAAACATGGATATCTGTCTGAGCCGCCGCTGGTATAGTAATGAGAGAAGATAAAGCCGCAACTGAAAACGCGTATGTAAATAGTCTTTTATTCTTCATGATGATCCGTCCCTTCTATTTTCAATTCGTTATTGCTATTCGTTATTGCTATTCATTATTCGTCAAATTCCGCTATGACATAGTATCCCCGGTCATTGTGTTTGATCTCTTTTATAATGCCGTGTCTTGATTTCAGCCGCTCCCGTCCCTTGTAACAGCCGGACATGGCTACAGCTGGTTCAATGATGTAGCTGCATCCGCTGGCAGCTTCATGTTCCGTGACCTCCACTTCCTGACCCGTGGTCACAAGACCGGACCGCTCCATTTTAAATTCAATGGTTCTCATAAAATGATCCTTTCCTTAAGTTTGTTATACTATTATAAAAAAAGAAAATCAAGTTGTAAACCAAATTTTTTTGCGGTAAAATGATAAATCAATAGACGGTTCATGTTTAGTCAGGTGAATACAAATTAAGGAGAACCTTATGGCAGATTTTCCGGTTTTATATAATAAATTAAAAAAATACGCGGCCGGGGATTTTTATCCCTTTCACATGCCGGGACATAAGAGGCAGGTCCTTGGGGTACGGGATTTTGATTTTATGGACCCGTATCAGATGGACATCACGGAGATCGAAGGTTTTGACAATCTCCATCACCCGGAGGGAGTTATCCGGGAGTCTATGGAATGGGCGGCATCTGTCTATGGCTCTGACAGGACTTATTATCTGATAAATGGGAGCAGCTGCGGAATCTTAAGCGCCATAAGCGGGGTGGTCCCCAGGGGAGGCACTTTATTGATGAGCAGGAACTGTCATAAGGCGGTTTATCATGGGGTTTTCCTCAATTCTCTAAGGACAAAGTATGTTTATCCACAATTTATGGAAAAATATGGGGTTCAGTGTGGATTATCCCCTGAAAAAATCCATAGGATGTTGGAAGAGGATAAAGATATTTCAGCGGTTCTGGTGGTTTCTCCAACTTATGACGGGATTGTATCGGACATAGAGTCCATAGCAAAGATTTGTCATGGGAAAAATATCCCGCTGATTGTAGATGAAGCCCATGGGGCCCATTTTCGGTACGGGGATATATTTCCCACGTCAGCTCTGGAGCTGGGGGCGGATGTGGTGATTCAGAGCGTCCACAAGACCCTTCCCTGTTTTACCCAGTCAGCTATCCTTCATCTGAGGGAGGGATATGTGGACAGGGAGAGGGTGGAGAGATATCTTCAAATCTATCAGAGCAGCAGCCCGTCTTATGTTCTGATGGCTGGGATAGAGCTGGGGATCTGGTGGATGGAGCAGGAGGAAGGGCGGGGGAGGATGAAAGATTTTTCAGATTCCCTTTTAGAGCTTCGCCGGGAATTGAAAACCATGAAGAATTTAAAACTTATGGGAAGGGAGATCGCGGGCCTTAAGGATATTTTCGACATGGATGTATCGAAGATTATCGTCTCCGCGAAGGGGACAGGGATCAGCGGAGTGGAGCTGTGCCGGAGACTTCGGGAGGAGTATCATCTGGAAATGGAGATGTGTACAGAGGATTATGTGACAGCCATCGCCGCGGTGATGGATACCAGAGAAGGGCTTTGGCGGCTTAAGGACGCTTTTTTGGATATTGACGCGGGTTTGAGAGGGGATAAAGGACAGAAACCTTCCTGGAATCCGGGGCCGGAGAAATGGGAGGCAAAGATTGTTTTGCCCATCCATGAGGCGTGGGATGGCAAGAAAGAGCTGATCCCCTTGAGGAAGGGTTTGGGAAGGATATCAGCGGGCTTTATTTATGTGTATCCGCCGGGGATTCCTGTTATTGCCCCGGGGGAGAGGTTTACGGGAGAAGTGGTCTCCACGATCCTCCGGTACAAAGAAGAGGGATTGTGTGTTCATGGCTGGGAATCGGATCCGGAAGGTATTTCTCCCAAAAGTGAGTATTTTGTGCCAGTGTTAAAAGAAGAGGAGGACGACGATCATGGGAACATTGCTGGTGATTGAGGGAAGCGACGGAAGCGGGAAGGCAACACAGACAAAGCTTTTGTATGAATACTTGAGGGGGCAGGGAAGGAATGTGAAGATGGTGTCCTACCCGGATTATGACAGCCCCTCTTCTGCCCTTGTAAAGATGTACTTGGGAAGCGAGTTTGGCCAGGATCCCTATATGGTAAACGCCTATGTAGCCTCTTCCTTTTACGCGGTGGACAGGTTCGCGTCTTATCTGAAGAACTGGAAGGATTTTTATTTATCAGAAGACGGGGTTGTGATCTGTGACCGCTATGTGACCAGCAATATGCTCCATCAAACTTCAAAGCTTGGCACAAGGGAGGAGAAGGAGGCTTTTCTGGACTGGGAATATGATTTTGAATACACAAAAGGAGGACTGCCTGTGCCGGACAAGGTGTTTTTTCTAGATGTTCCCCCGGAGGTCACATTCCATTTAATGGAGGAGAGGGAAAATAAGATCACTCACGGGCAGAAGAAAGATATCCACGAGTCCAGCCAGGAATTTTTAAGAAGATCTTATGAGAACAGCATCCTGGTAGGAGAACGATATGGATGGATCCGGATCCCTTGCTGTGACCACAAAGGTGGTATGAAAACCATTAGGGAAATACACGAGCTTATAAAAAAACTGGTTTAGGATTACATTGACAGACATAATTCTATCATGTAAAATTTAGTATGAAAAAGCAAATTTCCATTTACGGAGGATTAACTGATATGCTCATTCCCTCAACTATTCCCGGTCAGGATCATATAAAGAATCATTTTAAAAATGCTGTCTCTTCCCGGAAGATTTCCCACGCGTATATCCTTTCCGGCGAACAGGGAACTGGCAGAAGGTCTCTGGCGGACACGTTTGCCATGACGCTGCTGTGTGAAAGGCAGGGGGGCGCTCCCTGTCTGGAGTGTCATTCCTGCAGGCAGGCGCTGTCAGGCAATCATCCGGATTTGATTCGCGTGACCCACGAGAAGGCCGCCATAGGGGTGGAGGATATCAGGGGACAGGTTAATGATACCATTGTGATCCGTCCTTACAGCAGTCCCTACAAGATCTATATTATAGATGAGGCGGAGAAGATGACCATCCAGGCTCAGAACGCCTTGTTAAAGACCATTGAGGAGCCTCCGGCTTACGCTGTCATCATCCTTCTGACCACCAATTTAGACACATTTCTTCCTACGATTCTGTCCAGGTGCGTTCAGTTAAAGATGAGGCCCTTAGATGAGATAACCATCCAAAATTATCTGAGCGCCAATTTTTCCGTGCCGGAGACCAAGGCGGAGGTGTACGCGGCGTTTGCCAGGGGGAATATAGGGAAGGCTGTGGACATGGCCCAGTCCGAGGATTTCCAGCATTTCTATGATGAATTGCTGCAGATATTGAAAAATATACACAACATGGACATATCCATGCTGTTGAACTACATTAAGAAGATTAAAGAAGAGAAATTTGATCTCTACGAGTGCCTTGATTTTATGCAGATTTGGTACCGGGACGCACTGATGTTCAAGGTGACTAATGACGCCAATCTGCTTATTTTTAAAGACGAATACAGCTCCATCAACGAGCTGAGCCAAAAGACAGGCTATGATGGCTTGGAAAATATATTGCAGGCCATAGAGAAGGCGAAGGTCCGCCTGCAGGCCAATGTAAATATGGAGCTTGCCATGGAGCTGATGTTCCTGGCCATGAAGGAGAATTGAAGATGATAAAAGTTATAGGAGTCCGATTTCGCGACGCGGGAAAGATCTACTATTTTGCCCCGGGCCAGTATGATATCCAATCAGGGCAGCATGTGATCGTGGAGACTGCCAGGGGGATCGAGTACGGTTATGTTGTCCTTGGAAGCCGGGATGTGGAGGAATCCAAAGTGGTGCAGCCCTTAAAATCCGTCATCCGCATGGCAACCAGGGAAGATGAGAATGTGGAGGCTGCCAACAAAAGGAAAGAGAAGGAAGCGTTTAAGATCTGCATAGAGAAGATCAGGAAGCACCATCTGGACATGAAGCTCATTGATGTGGAGTATACATTTGACAACAACAAGATTCTGTTCTATTTTACAGCTGACGGAAGGATCGATTTCAGGGAGCTGGTGAAGGATTTAGCGGCAGTGTTCAAGACCCGTATTGAGCTGCGCCAGGTGGGGGTGAGGGATGAGACAAAGATCGTAGGCGGTGTGGGGATCTGCGGAAGGGCGCTGTGCTGCCATTCCTATCTGTCGGAATTTATTCCCGTTTCCATCAAGATGGCAAAGGAGCAGAACCTGTCCCTGAACCCCACCAAGATATCCGGAGTCTGCGGACGCCTTATGTGCTGTCTGAAAAATGAGGAGGATACCTATGAGTATCTGAACAGCAAGCTTCCCGGCATTGGCGATCATGTGACCACTGACGACAACTTAAAGGGGGAGGTGCACAGCGTCAATGTGCTCAGACAGCTGGTGAAGGTAGTGGTGACTGTGGATAAGGACGAGAAGGAGATCCGGGAGTATAAGGTGGACCAGCTGCGATTCAAACCCAGAAGGAAGAAGGAGAAGGTTCATGTACAGGATGATGAACTGAAGAAGCTGGAGGCCCTGGAGAAAAAAGAGAGAAAATCCAAACTCAATGAGGGTTAAAAAATATCCCCAGCCATGACCGAACTGGTTGTGACTGGGGTTGCTTATTTGGCGGGGAAAACAGGGAAGAAGGAAGTGGGAGGAGAGAATATGGAGAGGGGCAGGATACTCTTAAAAGAAAACGAACGGGTGGATGACCTCCAGAGAAATGGGTACAGGATCATACAGAATAAGGACAAGTTCTGTTTTGGTATGGATGCGGTTCTTTTGTCAGGTTTTGCCCAGGTAAAGCCTGGAGAACAGGTGATTGACCTGGGGACAGGCACAGGAATCATCCCTATCCTTTTGGAGGCAAAGTATGAGGGGGAACATTACACTGGACTTGAGATCCAGAAGGAGATGGCGGAAATGGCTTCCAGAAGCGTGGCTTTAAACGGTCTTCAGGAGAAGATCTCCATTGTGGAAGGAGATCTTCGAAACGCGGGGGAGAGGTTGGGACTTTCCAGATTCGACGTAGTAACGTCAAACCCGCCTTATATGAACCATGCCCACGGCCTAAAAAATCCGGA
>Ga0224747_10153_pt1 | contig 13492 bp, 12 predicted proteins | sample LIM_F_Water_Pos_FD_182999 | JGI IMG/M metagenome (GOLD analysis project Ga0224747, IMG submission 182999) | Enriched cells from gastrointestinal tract of the lab mouse from Pacific Northwest National Laboratory (PNNL), Richland, Washington... | ecosystem: Host-associated > Mammals > Digestive... | reverse complement strand
TACTATCAACAACAAGTAAAATCTCCGCTGGTTCGACAGCCTTAGTAATTCGATCTAATTCCTCCATTAACTCATGATCAATATGTAACCGTCCAGCCGTATCGATTAAAACATAATCATAACCGTGTTCATTCGCATAAGTAATCGCTCGTTTACTAATCATAACTGGATCTTCATGGCCCTCACTATATACCTCAATATTAAGTTCTTTTCCGAGCTGTTTTAACTGATCAATCGCCGCAGGACGATAGACATCACAAGCGACCAAAAGAGGTTTCTTGTGGTGTTTCTTCCGTAAAAAACGAGCAAGCTTTCCAATCGTCGTGGTTTTTCCACTTCCTTGAAGTCCCACCATCATTAACACTGCTGGGTGTCCTTGTAAATTTAAGTCCTTCTTCTCACCACCAAGTAGTTCGACCAATTCATCCTTCAAAATCTTGACAAACTGTTCACTAGGCTTTAAACTCTTCTGAACCTCTTCTCCCAGTGCCTTTTCTTTAACTTTGGCTACAAACTCTTTGACAACTTTATAATTAACATCAGCTTCTAATAACGCTAAGCGTATCTCTCTTGTTACATCATTGATATTTCCTTCGGTAATTTTCCCATACCCTTTGATTTTATCAACCGCATTTTGTAATCGATCTCCTAAACTTTCAAACATTTTATCACCTTCTCTTATTATATAATAATTTCCTAGAAAACGCTAGCAAATCCCCTTCGAAATCAGTAACCGACTGAAAAAAAACTCATACTGCTTCGCTAGTAAACATAACTTTCGATAAGCGATACTCGAGATCTGAATCTTTCGCGGTACCATTTCATATGAAATGGTCTTTTCCCCTTGTTCTCGTATCCGAATCGATAACGTTAAACGCTTACAATATTCTGTTTCCGTTCCATCATCAGCAACAATTACTTCACGCTCTTCCTTTAGCTGATAATAAAGGACATCCTGAATATGAAAAATATGGATTTCCGTATATGGATCTCTTAGAAAAAAAGTTCGTAACTCTTCATTAACATACAATGATAATTGTTTATGCTCAATTACCGGTAAATAGCAAACTTCTCCAATCATAGTCATAATTTGTATTTTGTTTTGTTCTTTCATGTCATCCCTACCATTCATAGGACTATTATACTAAAAAAAATGTCGATAAAACAAAGATTTCATGAAATAGCTTATATATGACATGAAAAAGGAAAATTACTCATTTTCCTTCAACGCTAAGCCTAACTTCATCGAAAAAGACTGTCCCACTACCTCTTTTTTGATCGTCATTTGTTTTGTCTCGGCAATTAGTTTTTCTAGAATACGCCATTCATTCAGTAACGGATCACTTTTTTTTCGCTGATCATTGTTCATCGTAAGATAATCAAGATCTTGATATAAAATAGTTGTTACAAAATACAATTTCTCATGATCAATATAACAAGTAAAAACAATAGGACTATCTGCTTTTATACTAGGCAGCAAAAGATCACAAATCGTTGAAATTGCCATGAAATAAGTATTTAATAATAAGGAAGATATATTGGTAAAATCATAATTAAGTAAATCTTTACTTATATCGGTTATGATTTTATGCTGCTCCTCACATAATCCATACACCTTTTGATACAATAACGCTCGCAGGCTTGGAAATGGAATATAATGAAATTGATATAATACGTTTGTTTTAGCACGATCTTGTTCCTTTAATAATTCATCGATATAAGCGATTGCCTCAGATTGATTACGATCAACTAAAGAGCGCATCACTGCTAATATATTTTTATTTTCATGCATTTCGATCTGGATATGTGACATTATTTTCTCATATTCTGCCAATGACTTCATAATCAACTCTCGTTCTTGCTTCAACTGTTCCTGACTCCGAAGTTCCCATACATACTTTATCACTAAAAAACAGAAAACAAATGTCATTATAAAGATAAATAGTGCGATCCAAAGCCCCTCTTGAAAAACCTTTAACTGAATTACTAATAACATCACATAAAGGCCTAAAAAGAAACAAAAGAATAAAACAAGATTGTTTTTTCCATCATAGTTTACGATATAGCGCCCAAACTGTGTTATCCGCGGATGATGAATGATAATCAATAATAAGCTTCCTAATAATAAGTTACATAGTAAGATCATAAAGGGGGAAAATACCGTTTTACCAACAATAACATATAAAATAGTAATTCCTATATCAAGTAATATCAAAAGGCAATGAAGATAGATTGTTGCTAAGATACTTCGTTTTACTGTTTCCGATAATATAAGCGGATAAAACATGATATTCATAATAAAGAAAAGTACCCCAACAGGAAGTGACAACACAGGTGCACAATAAACTTGTACAATTGTCGTAATTACACTATACCATATAAGATGAAACCACAACCTTGGTTTCTTTTTCTCTAATAGCATCAGCATTGCCATTCCAAAAGCCATATTTAATAACAACATATAACTATAATGGATCATTAGCGCCAACATCCAACCACCCCTTTCTAATCTTGAGAATGAAATAACTCGTATTGTTCAATAATATCAGATATACGGTTGGCCGAGACCATCTCAATTTCAACCCCTTGTTCTAACTGAATATAACGTTTGGTTGGATGAAAGACGACGATTAATTCAACATTGATAATACAACAACGATGACAATAAACAAATTGACTAGGCAATCGTTCTTTCATCTCTCTTAATGTCATTGGAATAATAATCTCCGAATAACGAGTGGTAAGTTTAATCTGATGATGTCCCTTGATTGTATCAATCTTCAAAATATCAGAAAACGGAATACGATAATAATTGCCCTTATGCTCAAACTTTAGTACCCGCTTTTTATTTTCCGATTGGCTTTCTTGATCTATCCCATATTGCCAATATAGATATTGTTGTAACTCTTCAATTAAATGCTTTTCGTATGACTCATTTTTTTGAATAAAAGATACTGATAAAAGTTCCTGAAGAATTTCCTGTTCCTTAACAAGATGATTGGTCATAATGTACATAGTGCTATCTACATCATATTTACGAATCTCATTTGCTAATGTCATTGCTGAATATTCATCTTCTTCATCAGTTAAATCAATATCTATAAAATATATTTTATTATCGATGGAAGGATCCATGATTCTATCTCTTAAAAGAGAACAATCACGATCAAAACTTTCGATTTGACATGGACAAGCAATTCCGGCAAATACATCTTGGACGACTTGTTTGATCTTTTCCTGATAATAAAGATTATCATCTACTATAATAATATTTTTCACAAATAACCACCTACTTATTCTCATACATCATATCATATCTAATTCATACGAACAAGAAAAAAATATCAGTTACTGATATTCTAAAAGTGTTTTTGATATGTTTTTTGAAGCCGATTGGCTTTGGCCACGCAAGAACTAATCTGTGATAGTGAAATACTTGAGGAAATACTATTCGGAACTAGATATTCTATAACAGGGTAGAGATCATCAACAAAAACATCTGATTTTAAAGGGGCAATCATTTCATATATAAGCGTATCAGTTGGCAATGGAAATTGTTCATATTTAGAACGAATGAGAAGACGGTATTGATTCTCACTAACTCTTTCAAAAGCCGAATATTTATTATCAGAATAATAGTATCTTTGCCCATCTCGTTCTACTACTTTATTAACTTTCCCTATATAAATATGATATGTTGAAAACATACGACCACCTACCCTTGCCTAGGAGGAGTATAGTACCATATCTAAAAAGAGAAGTCAATCAATTTTAATGTTTTATTCTAATAATTTATAATTAACTTGTGATAATGTCTTAAAAAAGATAGAATATCTAAAATCCTCATTCCTTAAAGCTAAAAGTAAACTATCCTATACTATATATAGCTATAGAGAATTTCATACAATAAAAGGTGAAAACTTAGTTTTAGTGCATTAGGTACCATTTTATTAGCATGATAATAAGAGTGATTATATTCAAACATAAATATAAGTCTATCTTTCACATATGTAAATAATTACTCATAAAGGAATCATATCAAACTAACTAAGAATTTCTATTATAATTTTTCTAATCTATTACGAAAAACTCTAATTCAATACAAACTTGAATTAGAGTTTTAAATATCAACTTCATAAACAATCTACATTTATTAGAACCGATACAATTTCTCACTGCAACCTTGTTCTAACTCTTCTGGTGCATAATACTGATATACTGCTTCTAAGCATGCATATTGTAAGGCTAAATCAATACTTGGATGAACAATCGCACCATCACGATCCCAAGCAAATTTAGAAGCATTAATTACTTCTTGGCCTGCAACTTCAATTAGATTAGGATTTTCAGGAGTTGATACTGGTGTATATCTTAATGATACATCACTCATTATATAGCGATTATGCACTCGCCCTGCTCCCATTGCAAAGTAGACCTTGTTAACATAGTCAATTGTTACTTGTGTTCCATTAAATCCGGCCGATGCAAAAGCCTTACTACTTAATGTATGGCGTACTTCCGAACTTCCTTCTAATGGATGCTTTGAGTAACATAAACTTCCTAAATATTGAATGTATTTTACCTCATCTTCATTATTATCATTTTTAACAGTATATTTTTGTCCGGTCGCGTTTGTCAATAACTGATCCAAATACTGTTGCTCTAATATTTCCTTATTCATTAACGCTCTAGCAAAAACAGCCATATCTTCTACCGTCGTTTTTAAACCTGCATGACCAGATAACCCAGCTCTTGCTTCCAACATACGAGCCTTAGGATCATATGTCACACCCTTTGGAACTGAAGTATTTAATACCAATTCACCATTCTTAATTTGATAATCAAAATTATTATTTACGGTACGAGAAAGCTTCAATTTAGGAACCATTAAACCAGTATCTTTCATACCTAACTCATCGATAATATTTTCATTTAAAAATTCCATATAAGGTTGATGCGATACTGCTTCAATAACATATTTTAAAACCATAGCTCCCATATCAGTATAAGGTCTCATTCCAAATTTAAAATCAGGATTAACTTCAATATCAAATAAAATATTTTCAGCATCCTTAGCATTATCAGCATTCTCGATACGACCATTTGTTCTAAGTGGCACTTGGAATGTCAATAGGTCGCGAACAGTAACATTCGATAAATTCTTAAACTGAGGTGCATATTTCGTAATTGGTTGATCTAACTCTAATTGTCCACTTTGCACTAACATATAAATACTAGTACTCGTAAACAATTTTGTAACAGATGCCAAGTCAAAAATAGTATTTTCCGACATTGGTTCTACCGCAGGAACAAGCTCATGATTATCATTATAATCAACCTCTTGGCGATTTCCTAGCATTACCGTTTCGCGATAGATTGGTGTCCCATAAGTAAATACGGCCCCTGGAGCCATTTTATCTTGTAAAATAAACTTAGTCGCCTTTTCCGTTAAACCAGATTGTGCAAATAAATAATGTCTTGCTTCATCAATCGATAAAAATTCTCCATCCTTTACTAATTCATAAACAGGATGTAACAATGCTTTATATTGTTCCAAAGATACTAAATCCTTTAGTTCTGGTGCTGCATCACAATTTGAATTTTCATATAACCTCATTGCATATTCATCAAAAAATTCCTTGATATTCATCATAGCCATCTTTCATTCCCCTCTTTCAGATACAGAAAAAACTGCTCGTTTTCTGTTGATGAGCTATATTATAGCAATTTTTTTTAATTTGTCAAATTATACACCCCAAGTACCAACGATGTTACAACTGCTACTTGATGGTTCAGGATTTGGCATCTCCATATGAATAATCATCGGTACTTTAAACGCTTTTCCAAAAGCAACACAGGTTCCTGGTTGCAAACTCTTTTGTTTTTCAACAACCTCTTCACTGACATTTGGAAGCATTTTCTTAATATACTCCAAATCTCTTGGATGATTCATCTTAAAGATCATAAAATTCGTACATTGTGAAATTACTGTTTCCGATATTTCGACTGGTCGTTGGCTGATCAAATTAAAAATCAAACCATATTTTCGCCCTTCTTTGGCCACTCGTTCAAAGATATTATAACCAATTAAATATTTATCAGTATCATTTTGAACATATCGATGAGCCTCTTCTAGAAATAAATGGAATGGAATTGCTGCCCGTTGTCGTAAATTCTTTGTAAAATGAAACAACATTTTCGCAAAAATCTTCGTCACAACTTTGGCAAAAGAATCATCGACATCCTCAAGGTTAAAATTGATAATCTGTGCTTTACGTCCATCTTTTCCGACCAAGGTAGCAATATAATTTTCCTCCGTAATAAAGGTAGGATACTCTAAGAATTTAGCATTTTCCCCAATCACCAAGGCATGAAGGCGAACTTTTAACGTAATCGCATCCGCATATGATTTTTCATTTCGTAGTAAACCTTCACTTATTAGAGTAAAATTAAGAGCTTTTTCTAAATCAACCAAGGTAAACCGATTGACAGTTCGCGCTTCATATTTATCTAACTCTTCATTGATAAATCCACTGATATATTCTGTTACCAAAATACTCTCGACAAAGTCTCCTTGTTTATCAACGATAAAACACTCACGAAATTTTCGAGTATAGCCAATCCCTTGCACAGATGCCTCTAAGTTAAATTGTGGTGTCGAACAAGTCGACAGAATAGAAAAAATATCATTTCGCTTACTCATCGCCGTCTGATTGGTATACATAATCATCATAATTGCTTTGGCGATTAAATGATTCTTATATTGAAGAGCATCTTCACTATCTTCGGCAAAAATTGCTGTTAGTTTGAGCATTCGCTCAATAATAGGCAGTTGGGAATGCTCCGTGGCTCCTAATAATAAAGCATAATCATCGACATCTAAGAGCCACAAAGGAATCCGTAAAATTTCTCCGCCTTCCATCTCTTTAACATTAGTCGTATAAAATTTAAAATTAAAGTTGGGATTAATTTGATCAATTGCTTTAAAAGCATTATGATATTCACCATAAGCATCAAAAATAAAGAAATTAGAACGAAATGGCGCCAAGTGAGGATTGGTAAAAACATTCTGTAACAAACGAGCTACGCCGCATGATTTTCCACTCCCCGTATTCCCAAAAATCGCCATATGATTACTAAATAAATCATTGATATCAACCCTTACCGGAAAATTATCATAAAGTGGCGAATACCCAAGAAGAAGACTAGAAGATGTATCTTGTCCTACAATTAATTCTAATTCTTCCTTAGCAATAATCCTAATATGAGCTGATAGCGTTGGTTTTCGAATAACACCACCGAGAAATTTACCATTGACGATTTCTCCTAAAAAATGAACTTTGATAATATCCTTACTAATATCTTCTACTTCTCCTAAAATTTTCTTTTTATCATCTTCAAAGACAATATGCATATTCATTAGATTTGTTGCAACTGGTGTCCCATCTGGTATTTTAATATGGGCAACCGTATCACTAATGTATAAAATTTCTCCAAACATAATTTCACCCTTTTATTCTTTATTCTTATATCCAATCGATAATTTGATCTTGCAAAGCAGGATCTAAATTTTGAATCAATTGTTTTATTTGTTTCCCCTTATGATATAACTGTAGTTTCTCTTCAAAATAATGTAGTTTTTCCTCGGTTTCCTTAATTTGTTTATGAACCGCATTCCGACTAATCTCATAATTTTCTGCAATCTCGGCCAAACTCAAATTATTGAAATAATACTCTTCAAAATAAGCCTGCTGTTTATCGGTTAACAACATCCCATAATAATCATATAAATTACTGATATAAATCCGATTATCCATCTTAAATATCCTTAAATAAGCCATAGATATATTTTTCAATATCAAATACTTTTAAATCAGTTTTCTTCTCACCGAGACCAATATACTTAACTGGTACACCCACAGCTTCTTTGATTGCTAAAACAATTCCCCCTTTGGCTGTTCCATCTAATTTTGATAAAACAATTCCTGTAATATCGGTAATTTCTTTAAAACTCTTGGCTTGACTAATCCCATTTTGTCCCGTCGTCGCATCGATAACTAGTAATGTTTCATGAGGAGCTCCGGGAATCATTTTACCAATTACTCGATTCATTTTATCCAATTCTTTCATAAGATGATCTTTATTTTGAAGACGACCAGCAGTATCGATTAAAACAACATCATACTGTTCGGCCACTGCCTTTTCCAATCCATCATAGATCACACTAGCTGGATCAGCATCCGCTTTCATAACAACCTCACAATCGGTGATATTTCCCCACTCTTGAATCTGTTCAACAGCACCAGCTCGGAAAGTATCTCCCGCTACCAATAATACTTTCTTACCTTCTTGTTGTAACTTGTAAGCTAGTTTCCCAATCGTCGTTGTCTTACCAACTCCATTCACGCCAACAAATAACAATACCGTTGGCCCATCAGAATGATAATGAATTTTGTTCTCGATAATATCTCCATTGACATAGATAATAAACATCTCATCGACAATGATCTCTTTTAACGCTGCTGACGATGTAATATTCTCTTTTTTTACTCGCTTCTTTAGTTGATCAATAAAATCCATTACAGTATTAACACCAATATCCGCCATAATTAATATTTCTTCTAATTCTTCAAAATATTCAGCATTAATTCGATTATACTTCATCGTCAATAAATTTAACTTTGATGTAAATTCTTTCCGTGTTTTTTCTAACCCCTTATCATAGACAGCAACCTCTTCAGCGGTCTTATGATCTTTAGTTAATGTCTCTTTCAATTTTTTAAAAAAGTTCATTTTATCACCTTATCTATATAACCCATTTTACACTAAAAAAGATGAAATTACCAGTATTTATTTCATCTTTGCTGAACCTTTTGTACCCTAGAAAAATGTGTGAGTGGGGTATTTAAAATATAAACTTCTCCTTGCTCTCCTCGATCTACTAAATGACTATTTTCTGGGTTCAAAAACATTTGATCAATTTCATCTTTTACTTGTTGTTGAGCTGGTGTCAAGGTTGGAACTGCTGCATAACACATTATTTCAAAATTGCTAAGATCAAGCCAAGTTCGAAAAATCAAACAAGGAAGATTGAAAATATGGCTTTCAAGCTCCCTATAATCATTTAAAATATTCGGTTCGAAGAAAATTTGTTGTTTTCGTAAAACCTCTTCATAAAATTGCTGATACCCACTAAAATGATTCTCACTATGTTTCATTAAATAATGGTATATTTCCCCGTCTGGTGTTACAATCATGAGAAAAGGAGGATTCGCAGCATATTTATCCCGAAGCTGTTTTAAAAATTGCTCGGGCATCCCTAGTTGGGCAAACTCCAGTAACACTTTCCGTAACATTTCCTCATTTCCCATATTACCACCACCCTTATACATATTATAGCAAATCGTTCGCTACTAGACAAATAGAAAAAAAAAGTTTATAATGAAATAGTTGATTTTTACGAAAAAATGTTTCTATGGAAGAGAAATCAAAATAGAAGTTTGAATTAGGTATCAAAATAAAAATAAATATTATAATGAAAGGATGAAATATGAAATTATTTAACAACAATGAACCGGTCAAAGACACCAAGATTTTTGCCCTTGGTGGATTAGGTGAAGTTGGGAAAAACATGTACTGTGTAGAACATGAAAATGAACTTATTATAACAGATGCAGGAATTACCTTCCCAGGAAATGAATTAATGGGAATTGATTATGTTATTCCTGATTTCACATATTTAAAGAAAAATGAAAAGAAAATAAAAGCGTTATTTATTACGCATGGGCACGAGGATCATATTGGAGGGATTCCTTTTTTACTCCAAACAGTTTCAATCCCCGTTATTTATGCACCAAACCAAGCCATTGGCTTAATTAGAAAGAAATTAGATGAGCGAAATATTAGATATAAAAACTTAATCGCTTATGATGAACGAAGCAAAGTAAAATTCAAAAATATCGATGTCGAATTTATTCGGACAACACACTCGATACCTGATTCACATGGAATTTGTATTACAACGCCAAATGGGAGAATTGTCACCACCGGCGACTTTAAATTTGATTGGACACCAATTGGTCCAATGGCCAACATTCATAAAATGGCAGCGATTGGAAACCGTGGGGTAACATTATTACTAAGCGATTCAACCAATGCGTTAAACGAGGGTTTTAGTGCCAGTGAATCGAAAGTAGATAATGCCTTAAGTGATATTTTCTCAAGATATCAAGGTCGTATTATTATTGCAACTTTTGCCTCTAATATTTACCGTTTAAAGCACATCGTTGACACTTGTAAACGCAATGGTCGTAAGATTGCAACCTTCGGGCGATCAATGGATACCAATATTGATATCTCAATTCAAGGGGGATATATTAAAAATAAGGAGATCTTTATTACCCCAGAAGAAGCAAATAAATTGCCTGATAGCAAAGTATGTCTTCTCTGTACTGGATCCCAAGGAGAACCACTGGCTGCCTTATCACGAATTGCCAATGGAACACATCGTCAGATCAAATTAAAAGATCGCGATGTTGTCATCTTCTCTTCAAGTCCTATTCCCGGAAATGCCCTTAGTATTTCACGAACAATCAACAAATTATATTTGCGGGGAGTCGAAGTATATACCAACACTTCACTAAGTGACATTCATACTTCAGGACATGCCAGCGAAAAAGAATTAAAACTGATGCTTCGCTTGATCAAACCAAAGTACTTTATGCCATTTCATGGTGAATATCGGATGTTAAAACGTCATGCAGATATCGCAATTGATTGTGATATTCCTCGTAATAATACCTTTGTTTTAGGGAATGGCGATGTATTATCAATGTACAAAGGAAAAATCAAACGAGCGGGAATTATCCAAGCAGGTGATGTATATGTCGATGGGAAACGAATTGGAGAAATTGGCAACTCTGTCATGCGTGATCGTAAAGTAATGGCCAACGATGGAATCGTCATTGTGATTGCGAATATCGATCCCAACAAGAAGAAATTACTCCTCTCCCCTAATATTACAACCCGGGGATTCGTACTTGTCAACGATAACTTAGAATTGTTAAGAGAATTAGAAATGATTAGTAAAAAATCAATTGTTACCAATTTAAAAAATAATAAAAACTTCTCAGATGTAAAAGCTGATTTAATAACTAAGCTTGGAAGTTACATATATGAAAAAACAGGCAGAAAGCCAATTATTCTACCTGTTATTATGGATATTAAGAAATCATCTTAATATCTTTTTTATACAATATCTAAGACTGGCAAGCGAATAGCTACCGTTGTTCCTTGTCCTAGTTCTGACTCATAATCAATCGTTCCATCATGAGCTTTAATAATTTCATATGATAATGACACGCCAAGCCCAGTTCCTTTGGGTTTTGTCGTAAAGAAAGGCGTCTTGATGTGTTTCATATCCTCGCGACTAATTCCACATCCATTGTCCCGAACAGTAATCACAATTTCCTTCTTTTCTAAACGACATGTAATTGATAATGCACCATTATTCCCAATTGCTTCAATACTATTTTTAACAAGATTAATAAATACCTGCGTAAGACGATTATAATCACCCATAATATAAATTTCATCATCAATCAAATCAGTATCCAATTTTATATCATGTGACCGTAATAATAAATGATAACTTTCTAAAACATCTTCTAACAGTAAATTGACATCAATTTGATCTTTCTCAATCGAAACTCGTGTCATTGATAAAAAATCTTGTAATAATAATAGTGTTCGCTCAATTTCATCCTTAATAATAGGAATATACTTTTTACTATGTTCGACATTATTAACATCAAACATATCTAAATATCCTTTACATACTGCAATCGGATTTTTAATCTCATGCGTAATCTTAAATAATGATGTTTTAATTTGCTTATCCTGTTCCATCTCTTTTAGTGTCATATGAAGCTTAATAATCTCATTTCCCTCATGGAACAATAAGACGACAAAATATGCCACCCCATAAAAACAAATTCCATACCACACCAATAATGTAAAGAAACCTTGATATTCATTAATTGGACTAATATAAATCATAATCGTAAAAATAATCAACTTAACAAGTAAAAATAGATTAGAATATAAATAATTAGCTCCACGACGCTTAATGACAATATTTGCAAGCAAATAATAAATCATGTATTCTAATAATAAGATGATAAGATTCCAATCGAATAATTCATTATATTTCATTACAATAATAAATGTAAGAGCTAAGATACTAAACTTACGATTTCGTTGATAGGCAATTAAAAGCGGAACATTAAGTAATAGAAGGGTGATAAAACTATCATCATCCAACTGGAATCGTAAGGCAAAATAAAGTGATGAAATTAATGCGACATCTAAAAATAGATCATGCTCTTCTTTCTTCATACTCTTACTATATGCAAGATAGAAAAGATAAAAAATAAGTGGGAAAGTAATTAAAATAGTGTTTAGTAAAATGATTTCAAAGATACTCATAGTCGTTCCTCCTAATAACATCTTACTAAGCGCTCATGTCATATTTTGTCGAATTATGGGAATCCATGGAGTTTTTATGCCATTTATCGACATTTATTAAAAAAGAATTCCATTTTCTGAATTCTCTTTTCCGTGAAAGACTACTTTAATCCATCAATATACTTTTTTAGTTGCCTCGCATCATCACCAAGAATAATCTTTAGTTGATTCTCAATTTCGACAATTCCTTTGGCACCTAGTTTTTGGATTCCTTCTTTGTTGACAATATCAACATTGCCAAGTGTCACAACAAAGCGTGATTGATTAAACTCATACGCTAAAATATTAGAACGTCCTCCTAGATACTCAACTAATTTATTGGCTTCAATTTTGAAGTCTTTTTTCTTTGATTTAGCAATTGCAATTGCGATAATTAACAAAATAATAATAATTATGATATATTGCATATATTCCATTCTATCACCATTACCATTATATTATAAATACCATTCTTTTTCAACCAATTGATAAGACTTTACAAGGAAACAATCATTCTTAAAGAAAAAAAGAAGCCGAAGCCTCTTTCTAAGTATAACAATTAAACGAACGCTAGTACAATAGCAAGTACGAGTACTGTTATGATAAGAAGTTGTAATAGGAATTTCCAGATATAGAGGAACCATTCTTTGAATGATACCTTTAAGTATGCAAGTCCTGCCATTAACATTAAACTAACTGGAGCTACTAACATCACAATTCCATGAATTGCTTGATATAACAACGCCAAAGCAGGATAAGTTGCTGCATTGGTATTCATCGTTGCCATCGTAGCTGAAGTTGCATCAATTAAATATTTAAAATCATTGTAGAAGAAACTTCCTAAGAAAGCACTAAGACCCGCTGTTAACCAGTTAAATCCTTTGGTTAAACCAAGAATAAAGTCACTCATTGTAATATAAATATTAGAATGCATTCCAGTTGATGAAGATGGTAACACTAAGTACATAATAATGTTGGCGATAATGGC
>Ga0224747_10151_pt1 | contig 13598 bp, 16 predicted proteins | sample LIM_F_Water_Pos_FD_182999 | JGI IMG/M metagenome (GOLD analysis project Ga0224747, IMG submission 182999) | Enriched cells from gastrointestinal tract of the lab mouse from Pacific Northwest National Laboratory (PNNL), Richland, Washington... | ecosystem: Host-associated > Mammals > Digestive... | reverse complement strand
CAAGCGTGTAACCAAAACCGTAAAGGGCGGACGTAACATGCGTTTTACCGCTCTGGTGGTTGTAGGCGATGGAAATGGTCATGTAGGCGCCGGGCTTGGCAAGGCAGTAGAGATTCCTGAAGCCATTCGTAAGGGAAAAGAAGATGCAATGAAGCATATAGTGGAAATTGCATTAGATGAAAATAATTCCATTACACATGATTTTATCGGTAAATACGGTTCTGCAAACGTTCTGCTGAAGAAAGCTCCGGATGGTACAGGTATCATCGCAGGCGGTCCTGCCCGTGTGGTATGTGAACTTGCGGGTATCAAGAACATTCGTACCAAGTCTCTTGGATCGAACAACAAGCAGAATGTGGTCCTGGCAACCATTACCGGTTTGAGTCAGCTGAAATCCCCGGAGGAAGTAGCTAAGAGCCGCGGCAAATCCGTTGAGGAAGTTCTGGCATAAGAAGCTTCCGAAGTTTGTAACAGTTCAGACAGGTTACAGAACTGTTAACGAAGTTTTGCAGTAGCTTTGAAAGGAGAATAGTAATGGAAGATAAAAAGTTAAAGATTACTCTGGTGAAGTCTACCATCGGCGCGGTACCGAAGAACAGGGCAATTGTCGAATCTATGGGACTCCGCAAGCTGGGCAGGTCCGTAATACTTCCTGACAATGACGCCACAAGAGGACAGATTCGCCTGGTCAGCCATTTGTTAAAAGTAGAAGAAGTATAAATGAAAAGGAGGTGTTAGAAATGGAATTATCCAATTTAAGACCTGCAGAGGGTTCCAAGCACAGCAATAATTTCAGGAGAGGCCGCGGGCATGCTTCCGGGAACGGCAAGACAGCCGGTAAGGGACACAAGGGCCAGAAAGCGCGTTCCGGGGCACCCAGAATCGGTTTCGAAGGCGGACAGATGCCTTTGTACAGACGTATCCCCAAGAGAGGATTTACCAACAGGAACTCAAAGGATATCGTTGCTGTCAATATAAATGTTCTGGAGCGTTTTGAAGAAGGCGCAACTGTGGATGTAAATGCACTTATTGAAGCTGGTATTATCAAAAATCCCAGAGACGGAGTAAAGATACTCGGAAATGGAGAACTTACCAAAAAGCTCAATGTAAAAGTAGATGCATTCAGTGCATCTGCGAAGGAAAAGATTGAGGCACTTGGTGGAACAGCAGAGGTGATGTAATGTTTACAACACTGAAAAACGCATTCAAAATTAAAGATCTGAGAGATAAGATCCTTTTTACCCTGGCCATGCTGATTGTGATTCGAATCGGATCACAGCTGCCTGTGCCGGGGGTAAACGGTGAATATTTTAAGAGCTGGTTTGATGCTCAGTCAGATGGTGCATTCAGCTTCTTTGATGCGATTACAGGTGGTTCGTTTATCAATATGTCCATTTTGGCGCTGAACATCAGTCCTTATATTACTTCCTCCATTATTATGCAGCTGCTGACAATCGCCATTCCCAAACTGGAGGAGATGCAGCGTGACGGTGATGACGGAAGGAAGAAAATTGCCTCCATCACAAGATATGTGACAATAGGACTGGCACTGATTCAGTCTACTGCGATGGCAATCAGCTTCGGCAGACAGGGGTATTTGACGGATTACGCTGTGATGAGTACAGGGGAACGGGCGTTAAGCATTACCTGTGCCGTGGCGACACTGACAGCCGGCAGTGCTTTCCTGATGTGGATCGGTGAGCGGATTACGGAAAGAGGCATAGGAAACGGTATTTCCATTGTCCTGGTGATTAATATCATCTCGAGACTTCCCGAAGATCTGGGCAACCTGTTCCAGCAGTTTGTGTTTGGAAAGGCACCTGCCACGGCGGTTCTGGCGGTGGTGATTATCTTTGCCGTGATTGTTGCCATGGTATTGCTGGTTATCATCCTGAATGACGGTGTCCGCCGGATTCCCGTACAGTATGCCAATAAAGTGCAGGGCAGGAAGATGGTGGGGGGACAGACTTCCAACATTCCCCTGAAGGTGAATACCGCGGGCGTGATTCCTGTTATCTTTGCACAGTCTTTGCTGCAGCTGCCCATAATCATTTCTTCTTTTACAGGATATTCGGGCACGGGAGTGTGGGGCGAGATTTTAAAGTATATGAATTCCAGCTATTGGTGCAGACCGGAACAGCTGAAATATACGGTTGGTCTGCTGGTTTATATCGTATTAATTGTTCTGTTTGCTTATTTTTATACCTCCATCACTTTCAATCCGCTTATGATAGCCGATAATATGAAGAAACAGGGCGGATTTATTCCGGGTATCAGACCCGGAAAGCCTACCAGTGATTATCTGAATAAGGTGCTCAATTATATCGTGTTTATTGGTGCCATAGGTCTGACAATCATTGCGGTACTGCCGTACTTTTTCAGCGGTGTATTCAATGCCAATGTGTCTTTCGGCGGCACCAGTCTTATCATTATTGTCAGTGTGGTACTTGAGACCATGAAGCAGGTGGAATCACAGATGCTTGTCCGCAATTATAAGGGCTTCCTGGAGAAATAAAGATTTGGTCTGCAGCAGATGCCGCGGACCTGAAACTGTGAAGGGTACAGGAGGAGCTTTCCCGTGATTCGGGAAAGCTCCTGTGATATCCGCAGATTATTTTATATCAGTGGAAAGCCGGAGGCCGGATGTCTGAAATCTGAATCCGGAGTAACACGGCATGTGGAGATGAGAAGAAATGAAAATTATTATGCTGGGCGCGCCTGGTGCCGGCAAGGGCACACAGGCCATTATGATTGCCGAGAAGTATGGTATTCCTCATGTGTCCACGGGGGATATTTTCCGTGCCAACATTAAAAATGGTACGGAGCTGGGAAAAGAGGCGAAGCAGTATATGGATAAGGGACTGCTTGTGCCGGATGAACTGACAGTGAAAATCCTGTTGGACAGAGTGGCACAGGAGGACTGTGGAAATGGCTATGTGCTGGATGGTTTTCCCAGGACCATACCCCAGGCTCAGGTGCTGGATGAAGCACTGGAGAAGCTGAATGAAAAAATTGATTATGCGGTGGATGTGGATGTACCGGATGAAAGTATTGTGAAGAGAATGTCCGGCAGGCGTGCCTGCATAAAATGCGGCGCCACTTATCACACTGAACATGTTCCGCCCAGGCAGGATGGCGTGTGCGACAGCTGCGGCAGCGAGCTGGTGCTTCGGGAGGATGATAAGCCGGAGACGGTTCTGAACCGTTTAAAGGTATATCATGACCAGACACAGCCATTGATTGACTATTATACTCAAAAGGGAATTCTCCGTACAGTAGACGGGACAATGAGCATGCAGGACGTATTTCAGGCAATCACAGACATATTAGCATAGGAAGATATTTTATCATGGCAATTATAATCAAGACAGAAAAACAGATTGAACTGATTCGTGAGTCCTGCAGATTACTGGCTATTGTACATAAGGAGCTGGAGGAGTATATACGGCCGGGGATATCGACCAGAGAAATCGATATAAAGGGAGATACTCTGATCCGGAAGCTGGGAGGAATCCCCAATTTCCTTCATTATAACGGATTTCCGGCAAGCATATGTGTGTCCGTAAATGATGAAGTCGTACACGGCATTCCCAATAAACGCCGTATCCTGCAGGAGGGTGATATTGTCAGTCTGGACGCAGGGATGATTTACAAGGGATATCATTCCGACCAGGCCAGAACGCATGGGGTAGGAAAGATCAGCCCTGAGGCCAGGCAGCTCATTGATGTGACAAAAAACAGCTTTTTTGAAGGTATAAAAATGGCAAAAGCCGGAAATCATCTGTATGATATTTCCAATGCCATTGCTGCTTATATCAAACCCTATGGTTATGGAATCGTACGGGAACTGGTAGGGCATGGAGTGGGAACAAAGCTTCACGAGGATCCACAGATTCCACATTTTGCGCAGATTAAGAGAGGGCCCAGGCTTCGGCCGGGAATGACGCTGGCCATCGAACCCATGATCAATATGGGAAGAGCGGATGTGGAGTGGCTGGATGACAACTGGACAGTGGTGACGGAAGACGGTTCTCTGTCGGCGCACTATGAGAACACGATTCTGATTACGGAAGGGGAACCTGAAATTTTGACTTTGTATTAGGGGGAATGAAGGGAAGATGACAGGGCAGCTGGCGACATCAAGAGCAGGACATGACAGGGATACACTCTATGTGATTATAGCGGAGGAAGGCGATTTTGTGTATCTGTGCGACGGACGCCTGAAGCCGCCTGACAAACCGAAAAAAAAGCGGAGAAAACATATACAGCCCATTGACAGCTATGTGGATGAGAAATTGCTTTACAGGCTGCAGAAAGGGGAAAAAGTATATGCGGAGGAAATCAGGTATGCCTTAAAGCAGTATGGAAATACTGCGGCCGTCCCCGGGGACGGAGGAATAGTTGCGAATAGGTAAAATGGAGGAAATATATGTCTAAAAGTGATGTAATTGAAATCGAAGGTACCGTTGTGGAGAAACTTCCTAACACAATGTTTCAGGTTGAGCTGGAAAACGGACACAGAGTGCTGGCGCATATCAGCGGTAAACTCCGTCAGAACTTTATCAGGATTCTTCCGGGTGACAGAGTGACTCTGGAGCTTTCGCCCTACGATCTCAGCAAGGGACGTATCATCTGGAGAGATAAATAAGAAGAGAAATAATTGGAAAAAGGGGTTGCCAACAGGAAATCCTTATGTTACAATATAAAATGGTCTTTTTTGAAAGGAGGGTTTAACGTGAAGGTTAGATCATCAGTAAAGCCAATGTGCGAAAAGTGCAAGATCATTAAGAGAAAAGGACGCATCAGAGTAATCTGCGAGAATCCGAAACACAAGCAGAGACAAGGATAATCACCTCCTGCAGCTGTCTTCTTAAGAGACGAAGCAGGGTCAGTGAGTTCTTGTCCGGTTTATATGTGCGGCTGAACCAGTGCGGGAGTAAGACGTTGCCTGCATTGATTATCATAGAACTGGGATAGAGCTTACAGGAGATACTTCTTGATACCAAGACGAAAAGATTTTCTAAAATCATAAAGGACATGATTTAAGAAAATCTATGTTTCGTCTGTGAGAAATGTGCAGGCACATTTCTCATGGCGTAACTGTCATTTTATGCGTTTTGGAAAGATCGGATAGGATTCGGATGAGTGTCCGGTTGGGTGTAAGCCCCAATCAATTAGTAAAAAAACGGAGGAAATGTAAATGGCTCGTATCGCAGGTGTAGACTTACCCAGAGAGAAACGAATTGAAATCGGCTTGACCTATATTTACGGAATCGGCAGGACCACCTCTAACAAAATTCTGACAGAGGCAGGCGTCAATCCGGATACCAGGGTCAGAAATATTACCGATGATGAGGTAAAAAGGATTTCGGAAGCCATCGAGAAACTTGGAGTGACTGTAGAAGGTGATCTGAGACGTGAAGTCGCCTTGAATATCAAGAGACTTCAGGAGATCGGCTGCTATCGCGGAATTCGTCATCGTAAGGGGCTGCCCGTTCGCGGTCAGAACACGAAGAATAACGCGAGAACACGCAAGGGTCCCAAGAGAACCGTAGCAAACAAGAAAAAGTAACAAAATGATATGATCATTTTGTTGTCTGAACTTTTTGAATTTGCAAGGCAAATTTAAAAGGTTCCATGCGGATTTAGAAGTTTCCATGTAACTGCAAAAAGATGAGAAAGTAGGTTAGTTTAAAAATGGCGAAACAGGTTGCAAAAAAAGTAACAAAAAAGCGCGTTAAGAAAAACGTTGAACGCGGACAGGCACATATCCAGTCTTCTTTTAACAACACGATTGTTACATTGACGGATACCGAGGGTAATGCACTCAGCTGGGCAAGTGCCGGTGGTCTGGGATTTAGAGGTTCAAGGAAATCTACTCCATATGCTGCACAGATGGCGGCAGAGACAGCTACGAAGGCTGCTCTTATCCATGGCCTGAAATCTGTGGATGTGTTTGTAAAGGGACCCGGTTCAGGGCGTGAAGCCGCGATCAGGGCACTTTCCGCATGTGGTTTGGAGGTTGTCAGCATCCGTGACGTGACTCCTGTTCCTCATAATGGATGCCGCCCGCCCAAGAGACGTCGTGTCTAACGCTTAAAAGATTTTCTAAGGTGTATTTGAAATAAGCTGGAGGAAGGTGCCGGAGAGGTACTGTAAACAGACAGGAAGAAAGGATATCAGAAATGGCAGTAAATCGCGTACCCGTATTGAAGAGATGCAGAGCTTTGGGCTTGGAGCCTTCTTATCTGGGATATGACAAGAAGTCTAAAAGACAGAATACCAGAGCAGGCAAAAAAGTAAGTGAGTATGGACTGCAGCTTCGTGAAAAGCAGAAGGCAAAATTTATCTATGGTGTTCTGGAGAAGCCTTTCCGGAATTATTACAGCAAGGCGGACAGGATGAAGGGAATGACAGGTGAAAACCTGATGATCATGCTGGAGAGAAGACTTGATAATGTAGTGTTCAGAATGGGATTTGCCAGAACCAGAAGAGAAGCAAGGCAGGTTGTAGGACATAAGCATGTGTTGGTGAATGGCAAACCGGTGAATATTCCCTCTTACCTGATTAAAGCCGGCGATGTGATTGAAATCACCGAAAAAGCAAGGTCCCTGCAGAGATATAAGGATATCGTCGAGATAACCGGCGGCAGACTTGTACCTGAATGGATGGATGCCGATATTGAAAATTTAAAGGGAAGCATCAAAAATCTCCCCACCAGGGAAATGATAGATGTCCCTGTGGACGAAATGCTTATTGTCGAGTTGTACTCCAAGTAAGCCCTGCTGGCCTCTGAGGTCATATTTCTTCCGATTTTCCGAAGGAATATGGCTTCGGAGTGCTTGTGTCTAAATACAATGAAGGGCGCTCTGCGTTTTTCGTTGTCAGGAATAACATGAAAAAGGAGGGTATTCGAGTGTTTGATTTTGAGAGACCTAATATTGAGGTCGCTGAAATTTCAGAAGACAAGAAGTATGGCAGATTTGTGGTTGAGCCTTTGGAGAGAGGCTATGGCATCACCCTCGGTAACTCTCTGAGAAGAATTATGCTCTCTTCTCTGCCCGGAGCAGCTGTAAGTCAGATTAAGGTGGAGGGTGTTCTGCATGAGTTCAGTGCGATTCCTGGAGTAAAGGAAGATATGACTGAAATTATCATGAATCTCAAGAGTCTTGCCATTAAGAACAGCAGCGAGACAAATGAAGCGAAAACCGCCTACATTGAGTATGAAGGCGAGGGCATTGTACATGCTTCCGATATTCAGGCTGATCAGGATATAGAGATTCTGAATCCGGATTTGGTAATCGCTACATTGAGCGGTAAGGATACGAAACTCTATATTGAGCTTACCATTACCAGAGGCCGCGGATATGTAAGCGCCGATAAGAACAAACACGAGGATTTACCGATTGGTGTGATCGCGATTGATTCCATATATACACCTGTGGAAAGGGTCAACGTGTCGGTTGAGAATACACGTGTGGGCCAGATTACAGATTATGATAAGCTGACACTGGACGTATTTACCAACGGTACGCTGGTTCCTGACGAGGCGGTAAGTCTGGCGGCAAAGGTATTGAGCGAACATCTGAATCTCTTCATTGATTTGTCTGAGAATGCAAAGACAGCGGAAGTTATGGTGGAGAAGGAAGATGATGAGAGAGAGAAGGTTCTTGAGATGAGTATCGATGAACTGGAACTTTCCGTTCGTTCTTACAACTGTCTGAAGCGAGCTGGAATCAATACGGTAGAGGAACTGTGCAACCGGACTTCCGAGGATATGATGAAGGTCCGTAATCTTGGACGCAAGTCTCTGGAGGAGGTTCTGGCAAAGCTGAAGGAGTTGGGATTACAGCTGAATCCCAGTGAAGAATAGAAGATTATCCGCTGACGATAAATCCGATGAGTGCGGCAGCGGTTTGACTCTAAATGGAAAAAGTATGCATTCGGTAAGTAAGACCAAAGAGCGTGGCCGGATGTACCATGAATGGAGAAAGGAATAAGATTATGGCAAAGTACAGAAAGCTCGGCAGAACTTCTTCACAGAGAAAAGCTCTGTTGAGAAATCAGGTGACTGCATTGCTGCAGCACGGAAAAATTGTGACGACCGAGGCGAGAGCCAAGGAAGTGCGGAAGATTGCAGAAGGACTGATTGCAATGGCCACGAAAGAGAGAGACAATTTTGAGCTTGTAAAGGTTACAGACAAAGTCCCCATGAAAGATAAGGACGGAAAGCGTGTAAAGGAAGTAGTGGACGGCAAGAAGGTTACCAAATTCGAAAATGTGGAAAAGGAAATCAAAAAGGATATGCCTTCCCGTATGCATGTAAGACGTCAGATTCTGAGAGTGCTGTATCCTGTTGTTTCTGTTCCTCAGGAGGCAGCTGGTCGGAAGAGAAATACAAAAGAAGTCGATCTGGTTGCGAAGCTTTTTGACGAATACGGACCCAAGTATGCAGACCGCAACGGCGGTTATACCAGGATTGTCAAGATCGGTCCCCGTAAGGGCGACGCGGCTATGGAAGTGATTCTGGAGTTGGTGTAAGGTAAGAGACGGGGCCAATGCGAAAGCATTGGTTCCGTTTTTCACAACATGAAAATATGTTCGTATGTTACGGAACGCAAACGGTAATATACAGAACCGGAACAGGTGAATGGACATGTTTCAATATAAGAAGGAAGATATCAGTAAGACTTTGAATATGGCGTGGCCGGCGATGCTGGAGTCATTTTTTGCGGCATTTGCGGGACTTGTGGATTCCCTGATGGTCAGCTCGCTGGGCTATCACGCCGTGGCTGCGGTGGGATTGACGACACAGCCCAAGTTTCTGGGCCTTGCGCTTTTTATCGCGGCTAATGTGGCCATTTCGGCGCTGGTTGCCCGACGGAACGGGGAAGGGAAAAAGAGAGAGGCGAATCAGATATTTGCTACATTTCTGATTTTTATCGTGGCGGCGTCGATAATGCTGAGTGTTCTGCTGGTGGTTTTTGCAGCCCCCATTATTCGCCTGTGCGGCTCAGAAGAACTGACCCATGACAGTGCGGTGCTTTATTTTCGGATTATCATGGGAGGCATGATTTTCAATGTTGTCCAGATGGGCGTCAATTCCGCCCAGAGAGGTGCGGGCAACACCCGTATCACCATGCGGACGAATCTGGTGTCGAACACAGTGAATATCCTGTTCAATTACCTTTTGATTCAGGGGCATTTCGGATTTCCTGCGCTGGGAATTCGGGGAGCAGCCCTGGCCACTGTTCTGGGAACGGTGGTATCCAGCATCATGAGTGTAATGTCTGTCTGGAAGGAAGACAATTTTATCAGCATACCATATCTTCTGAAGGAAAAAATCATGCCTTCTCTGGAGGCCCTGAAGAATATCATCAAGGTGGGCTACAGTGTATTTGCGGAGCAGGTGCTGATGAGAATCGGCTTTATGCTCACGGCCATAATGGCAGCCGATCAGGGAACCTCCGCCATGGCGGCACATCAGGTGGGGATGAACATCATGGGACTGTCCTTTTCCTTCGGTGACGGCCTTCAGGCCACGGCAGTGGCTCTGATTGGGTACAGTCTGGGGGCAAAACAGCCTGAACAGGCGAAGCAATATGGAAAGACATGCCGTATGATAGGCGGAGTGATATCGGTCATTCTCGCGGCGATATACTTCGGCGGAGCGGGAGCGCTGATGCGATTATTTTTTGAAGAAGAGGAGATTGTCAGCATTGGCGTCAGCATTATGCATGTAATTATTTTTGTGGTGATTCTGCAGATTGCGCAGGTGATCTACATGGGATGCCTCCGGGGGGCAGGAGATACCCTTTATACAGCAATTGCCTCCACGGTCAGCGTTACCATTATGAGAACCCTGGGATCATACTTCTTCGGTTACATACTGAACATGGGAATTACCGGGATCTGGTTCGGTGTTATTGCAGACCAGCTTTCCCGATTTATCCTGGCAAATATTCGTTTTCGTCAGGGAAAATGGACGGAAATCAAAATATAGCCGGCGGCTGCCTGGGGGACAGGCAGCAGAAATGCTGATTACTGCGGTATCTTCTGGAAATGCTGATAATCTTTTACATTGTTCCAGTTGCCGCCCCAGGTAAAACCGTGTTGGATAAACAGTTTATAGCACAGATCATTTTCGTCAATCTTGTAGGGAAAGTTTACAGTGCGATCGGCATAATCTGCGGCCGACACAGGTAAAATATTCTCTGAGCCCTCTCTGTAAGTGATATAAGGATTGTAGAGCGGATTGATATCCACAGCCAGACCGAAAGCGTGTTTTGACAGGTTTGCGCTGCCCTCCACAGGACGATAATTAAAGCAGGAGGTATTGTTATCCTCCATGGAGGCAGTGTCGTCGCCGTCGTATTCATCAATCAGCAGCACTTTTTCCAGCTGATATTCATTGCGGTAGAGCTCCTGGAAGATCTCTGTCAGATCCTGAGCGATGAATTCGTTGCAGATCAGCTCTCCCTCTGTAGAATTTCCTTCAAAGTCATAGTGCAGGATATGAACATAGCGGAGTTCTTCAAAGGTGATTTCCGGAGGGGCTGCATTCTCCTCCTCTGCGGCAGGATAGGAAATGCCGGTCATATAGCGGCGAAGATTGTCGGAGAGGGGTTCGTAATAAAAGCCTTCTGCCAGGGTACAGCGTTCTTCCAGCTGCGTATTGCCGTTCAGAGAGGCCCCGGTCAACTGTGAAGAGGGCGCAGGAGAAGCCTCTGTCTGGCTCTCAGCGGCAGGATTGGATTCTTCCTGACTGCCGGCAGAAGAATCTGCAGAAGGACTGTTCTGACCGTCAGAATCAGAAGAAGATTCCGGCTGACTGTCGGAGGAGGGCTCCGGAGTGGAATCAGAGGGGCTTTCAAGGGGCAGATCATTGAGCTTTGCATATTCTGTCAGGCTCATGGAATTCTGACTCATAATTTTGGAAAGGCTGCCTGCTATAATGACGATTGCAGCCAGTATAACAACCATTTTGATCATTTTATCTCTATCCATAACAGATTCCTTTCAATGGGATGTATTTAGAATATCACAGCAGAGGATTTTTGTAAATCCGGGACTACAGGAAAGGCATTTGCAACAGGGCCGTACTGTGTCTGCCGCAAAATGCAGATATTTTACGGGCAATGAAGCAGTGTGACTTACAATCATAAATGAAGGTCAGAATTTAAAGGAAAACAAATGGGAATTGTCAGAACTCAGGATTTAGTATATGAATATATCAGACGTGATGAGGAAGGGAATGTGGAGGGAATCACCACCGCCGTGGACCATGTGAACCTTGATATTGTGCCGGGTGAATTTATCGCCATTCTGGGACATAACGGTTCAGGTAAGTCAACCCTTGCCAAACATATCAATGCCATTTTGAATCCCACAGAGGGAACAGTCTGGGTGGACGGGATGGATACGTCGGAGGAAGAGCAAATCTGGGATATACGCCGGACTGCCGGCATGGTATTCCAGAATCCGGACAATCAGATTATCGGCCAGGTTGTGGAGGAAGATGTGGGATTCGGGCCGGAAAATATGGGAATTCCCACCGCTGAAATCTGGGAGCGGGTGGAGGAAAGTCTGAAGGCGGTAGGAATGTATGAGTACCGCAGACATTCTCCCAACAAACTTTCCGGAGGGCAGAAGCAGAGAGTTTCCATTGCGGGAGTGCTGGCCATGCACCCCAAGTGCATTGTGCTGGATGAGCCTACTGCCATGCTGGATCCCAGGGGGCGCGGGGAAGTAATCCGGGCCATTCGAGGTCTGAACCAGGTAGAGGAGATCACGGTCATTCTGATCACCCATTATATGGAAGAAATCATTCATGCGGACAGAGTTTTCATTATGGATGGGGGCCATGTGGCCATGGAAGGGACACCCAGAGAGATCTTCTCCCAGGTGGAAAAGCTGCAGGAGCTTCGGCTGGATGTGCCGCAGGTGACCTTACTTTCGTATGAGCTGCAGAAGAGAGGACTTGCTTTGCCGGACGGGATTCTGACGGCGGGGGAATTGGCGGATGCATGTGAAAGGCTTAGACAGAAGGACTGGGGGAGGTAGATATGTCCATTATCTTAGATCATGTCAGCTATGTATATGGGGAAGGTACGCCTCTGGAAGTGAGAGCTCTGGATGATGTCAGCCTTCAGATTCCCGACGGACAGTTCGTGGGAGTCATCGGTCATACAGGTTCCGGCAAATCCACGCTGGTCCAGCACATGAATGGTCTGCTGCAGGCCACTTCCGGTCATATCTATTTTAACGGTGAGGATATATATGACAGAAGTTATAATCTGAAAAATCTGCGCAGTAAAGTGGGGCTGGTATTTCAGTACCCTGAACATCAGCTGTTCGAGATAGATGTATTCAGTGATGTGTGCTTCGGACCGAAGAATCTGGGCCTTGGGAAAAAGGAAGCGGAGCTCAGAGCATTTGAGGCACTGCGCAGTGTGGGACTACCGGAAGAACTGTATTATCAGTCTCCCTTTGAGATTTCCGGCGGTCAGAAGAGAAGAGCTGCCATTGCCGGCGTGCTGGCCATGGAGCCTGAGATTCTGATTCTGGATGAACCCACCGCAGGACTGGACCCGAAAGGACGGAAGGAAATTCTGGACCAGATCACAAAGCTTCAGACGGATACGGGAATAACGATTCTGCTGGTGTCCCACAGCATGGAAGATGTGGCGGAATATGTGGACAGAATCATTGTCATGAATAAGGGAAAAGTTATGTATGACGATGCGCCGAAAAAAGTTTTCGCCCGCTATCGGGAACTGGAAGAGGTGGGACTGGCGGCGCCTCAGGTGACCTATATTCTCCATGAGCTGAAGGACAGAGGATTTCACGTGAATACAGAAGCGACTACTGTTGGAGAAGCCGCGGAAACCATATACAGGGCAATCATGACAGAAGACTGATAGCAGGGGGCAATATGCTGAGAGACATTACATTGGGACAATATTATCAGACGGAATCGGTAATCCATAAGCTTGACCCCAGAGTGAAGCTGGGAGGTACGCTGCTGTATATCATTTCACTTTTTTTGTTCGGCTCTTATCTGGGGTACGTGATTGCCGCAGTGTTTCTGGCAATTGTGATCCGGCTTTCCCATGTGCCTTTTAAATTCATGGTAAAGGGGATGCGGGCCATTTTCTTCCTGCTGTTGATTACAGTGGGATTCAATTTGTTTCTGACACCGGGCAGGGAGCTGGTGTCCTTCTGGAAGCTGACCATCACTGCGGAGGGCGTCCGGATGGCGGTGACCATGGCTGTGCGTCTGACACTGTTGATTATCGGCTCTTCTGTCATGACTCTGACCACCACGCCCAACAATCTGACAGACGGCATGGAGAAAATGATGAAGCCGCTGAAAGTATTTCGCGTGCCTGTCCACGAGGTGGCCATGATTATGTCCATCGCGCTTCGATTCATCCCGATTCTGATGGAGGAGACAGACAAGATTATGAAGGCGCAGATTGCCAGAGGGGCGGATTTTGACAGCGGGAATCTGATTCAGCGCGCGAAAGCGTTGGTGCCGCTGCTGGTGCCGCTGTTTATCTCCGCATTTCGCAGGGCCAATGATCTGGCCATGGCTA
>Ga0224747_10150_pt1 | contig 13617 bp, 10 predicted proteins | sample LIM_F_Water_Pos_FD_182999 | JGI IMG/M metagenome (GOLD analysis project Ga0224747, IMG submission 182999) | Enriched cells from gastrointestinal tract of the lab mouse from Pacific Northwest National Laboratory (PNNL), Richland, Washington... | ecosystem: Host-associated > Mammals > Digestive... | reverse complement strand
AGTATAAACAGGCTCTTTTAAGCTCTGAGACAGCTTTGCCATCTCTTTCATAAGATCAAGAGAAGCCGTATATTCAGCGTGAAAACCCAATTGATAGGATATAAGCTCGTTATACTTCCCATTGGCAAATTTAAGGTATTCCTTGTGTACACGCTCGGCATTTACAGGGTCTCCGCTTACGGAACCGCACAGCACAAGCCTGAAGCCGGTATCAGCCGCAGCGGCGGCAATGGCGTCGGCAAAAAAATACATATCAAAACAAGATGTAATTCCACTGCTCAGATATTCCATTATACCAAGCTTGGTAAGCAAATATACATCGTCGGGAGTCAGTTTGTCTTCACGCGGGAAAACGCGTTCAAAAAGCCACTCCTGTAAAGGAAGATCGTCTGCATAAGAACGCAGAAAGGTCATTGCGGAATGAGTATGCGCGTTTTTAAAACCCGGTATTATCAAATTTCCCTCACAGTTTATTTCTCTGTCAAAATAGCCACCTTTTTTCTCCTCCCCCACATAGATTATTTTCTCACCGTCGATATGAAGCTCTCCGTTTATTATCGAACAATCGTTTTCGGCGGTCATTATTCTCGCATTATAAAATTTTATTTTCATTTCCGTATAATTTCCTTTCCTGAGCGAACATTGTAAAAAACATCGCCGCTTTTATTGGTATTATTCACTTGATAATTCCCTCGTGAAAAATATTAACCACGGAAGCCTTTATCAACCTTTTAAACAGCGGAGCCGCCTTATCCGCCGCCTCAATTACTTCCTTATGGGTAAGAGGGGTATCGGTAAGTCCACAGCCCAAATTTGCCACACAGCTTATCCCCACAATCTTCATGCCGGCATGGTTAGCGGCGATCGCTTCACAGGCGGTACTCATTCCTATGGCGTCCGCTCCCAGCATACGGCACATTTTCACCTCGGAGGGTGATTCAAAATTTGGCCCCGTAAGCTGTATATAAACCCCCTCGCGCAATTTTATATTAAGCGCCTCGGCAGTCTTTTTGACAATTCCCCTAAGTTCTTTGCTGTATATCTCACTCATATCCGGAAAACGTGTGCCTAAAGAGTCTATGTTGGGTCCTATAAGAGGACTTGGCACAAAATCGGATATCTGGTCGGTTATAAGCATAAAATCTCCCGCGGAAAAATCAGGATTTGCCGCACCGGAAGCATTTGTAAGAAACAAAACCTCCGCACCCATTTTGCACATAAGTCTTGTGGGAAGCACAACGTCGCTCATATTATAACCCTCGTAATAGTGAACCCTTCCCTGCATTATGACCATAGGAACATCATCTATATATCCGAACACAAAACGACCTTTGTGTCCAGGAACAGTAGACAAAGGAAAACCATCAATCTCATTGTAATTTAAAACAGCCCTGACATCAATCTCGTCGGCGAGGGCGCCTAACCCGGAACCCAATATCAACGCCACAGCCGGCTTGAAATCAATTTTGCTCTTAAAGCTGTTAAAACACATTTCAAGCTTTTCTTCGGTCGTCATGGAAATATTATTTTGCGTCATATAAAAAAACCGTCCTTTCAAAAGCATTATTTTACAATGCCATTATTTTTATATTCAGATTTTATTACTTCAAGACCTTCTCTTTTTGCAATTTCCTTAAGCTCATTCTTATTTTGATACATTTTTTTATCCGCAAGCTTTTGTACCTCTCGGAGCGTAAGATATTGATCCGAAAATTCACTGCTGTAAAACTCCGCTCCGTAGGCAATTTGAAGTAAAAACCTGTGCGAATCATCGGAATTGTATTCGTCAATAGCCATCTCAAATTTTAAAATTGCCTCGTTACAAAGTTTAAAAGCATTTTCACAACAAACAACCGCAACAAATTCGTCGCCGCCCGTGCGGTACACGCTTCCTACTCCGCCAAAACATTTGTTTATCATTGCCGATCCGTCCGTTATCAGCTTATCGCCCATTTCATGGCCAAGTGTATCATTTATGGTTTTAAGATTGTTTATATCAAATTGTACTATTCCTATTGACTTGTAATTTACCTTTACTACTTCAAGGTGATTAAGCTTTTTTTTAAACGCGGCAATATTTCCGACTCCCGTAAGCCCGTCCGTAAACGCGATTTTTCCCATTTTTTCTGCCTCGTTGCTAAGCTCAAAAGCTTTGGAAAAGCTAAACATACTCATAACAAGCACCTAGATAATAAAAAACAGACAGGAAAAAACAAATATTATGGGTATTGAACTTCCCGAACCGAAAACAAACTGAGCTGCAATCATTCCGAGGAATACCAGATATATTGCGATAAATGAAAAATCCGTGCTTCTTTTTTCATTATTTTTATTTAAATCAAATATAAGTACGCCTAAAATTAACAGAAGCTGCACCAACATGGAAATATCCGCTATAATCCTTGTGCGATAAATATTCGCTGCACCCGATATTCCGAGAATATAAATTGCAGCGATAACGACGGCCTGAATTACCGACGCGACCTGCAATATCCTGTCCGAAACTCGAAATTTCGTATTTTCCATAAAAAAAAGAATAAAAGGCATAAACATAGTGACATAGGCAAGACACCTTATTATACATAATGAGTCCGCACCTACTATCTCCAACGAGGAAAGCAAAATGCTTCCCGAAATTGAGTAAACGGAAGCCAAAACCGCAAAAGCGCCGGCATAATGTACTCCATGGAGAGACACGTCTTTTCTGAAAGCGAAATAGAACATAATTAGTATAATTCCCATGCAAAACAAAGCAATACACAAAACAATACCCAAAAGATCGCTTCTGAACACCGTGCTAATAATTTCACCGGAAGATCCCAAAATCACATTTCTTATTCCGTAAAGCTCGCTATCACAAATAAATTTAACATCAATTCTGATAACATCTCCCTTGACAATATCGCCAATACCTGTATAATGAAACTGGGGCGACGCGCCGTCTATGGAAAAAAGCGATTTTTCCATCGGATAAGAATGCTCGTTTGTGGAGTATACCTTATTTTGATTAACAAATATATCAGTATCCGCAAAGGAATTTTTAAATGCAATATAAACGTCATCACAATCTTCTTCCGCCGTATGGAATAAAGAATATCCGTTTTCGGAAACTATTGCGGAAAGCTGAGAAAGATTCTCGATATCTATCTCGACTCCGTTTTCGTTTCGCCATACCACGTTTAAATCAGAATCGTTTTTAACGTCCAAATGCAGTGAAAAGAATATATTGTATGAGCAAACGAAAACAAACGCTGCGGCAACGATTACAAACAGTACCGCAAATATCGGTGATCTGTATTTTCTCATAATTTACAGCGCATCCTTTTTGTTTTTTAAAATTATATCAAGAAGCTCTTTGGGAGAATCCGCTATATATAAAGCGCCGCTGTCCGAAAGCTCCTTTTTTGTACGAAAACCCCATAATACGCCGCATGAATCCACTCCGGCGTTTATCGCGGTTTCCATATCCACGTTGCTGTCCCCAACATAAAGAATGTCTTTTTTATCAGCATCAAACCTGTCAATTACATAATTTACCAAATACGGATCGGGTTTTTTCGGAAAACCGTCTTTTCTTCCGCATACGATACCAATATTGTCTTTAAAAAAGTCCTCTACAAGTTTCACCGAATAAGAATGATCCTTATTGGACACAACGCCCGTTTTAATACCGTTTTTTTTAAGTTCCGAAAGCATTTCGAGTATTCCGTCGTAGGGCTTGGTGTTATCAAAACAATGCGCGCCGTAATAATCCGAAAAAAGACTGTGGACTTTGTTTTCTTCCTGCTCTCCGATATTTTTAGGACATAGCCTTTTTATCAGCACAGGTATACCGTTTCCAACAAAATATTTATAGCTTTCAATATCGTAAGTCTGATAACCGGCAGTGCTTAAAGCGTAATTCCCGGCGGACGCCAAATCCTCCAATGTATTCAATAAGGTGCCGTCCAGATCAAATATTACATACTTGTACATAAAACCACCATTATAATTGATTCATACAAATATAATACCACTAACGGAAAACTTTGTCAACTTTTACGGCAAAAAAATACTTTGTTTTCAAGAATTTTTAAAAAGGGTCTGTAGTATTGCTCGCCACAATGAAATCTTACCGGCAATACTTGCTGCAAATTAAAAATATTTTAAAAAAACCATTGAAAAAAAGTCCGAAATATGTTAAAATTAAATTTGGAAACGTTTGCAAAAAAATTATTTAAGGATACATATACATATGCAGAAAAAAAATATAAATCCGGCCGCTATCCTTGTTCTTGCAGGTTCAATAGCCGTTTTAACATCGGGATGCTACTTTTTTCCCGATGAAGAGCCATTGCTTGAGCCTCCGACTCTCGATGTTTCGGAAGTGGTTTACTATACCTACACCGTTACAAGAAAAGACATAGTAAGCCAGACTATACAAAGCGGATATCTTGTATCCGGCGTTCAATCGGACTGCTTCTTTTCAAAATATACCGGACAGCTAAAAAATATTTACGTAAACCCCGGTGACTTTGTCGAGGAGGGGCAGTTGATCGCCGAAATGAATAACGGCGCTATCGAGCATCTGCTTAAAATACAGCAGCTAAAGGTTGAGCTTGCTCAGCTTAATTATAACAATTCCGGTTCCGCTGCGGACAGGCTTCAGCTTGAAATAGAAAAAAGTACCCTTGATCAGTATCAGGACGAATACGAAGGCGGCCGAGTCTATGCCACAATGACCGGGCAGGTCTCTTATGTAAAAACCTTGAATCCCGGCGACAGCGTGGATCCTTATGATATTATAGTTTCAATAGTTGACCCCGAAAAGCTTTGCGTACGAGCTACTGTCGAAAATTCGGGCAATTTTGCCGTAGACGATCCAGTTACCGTTGAAGTAAACGGCGATATTTACGACGGAATAGTTGTTCGCACTCCGAGGGAAGAGATTGAAGAGGGCGACACCGAGGGCGATAAAGTGTATGTTGAATTCACCGGAGAAAGCCCCGGTTTCGGTTATTTAGGTTCCATTGCGAATATAACAAAAATAAAGGCGAAATCGGAAAACGCTCTGGTCATTCCCAAGCATGTTATCAAAACAGACGGAGACAGAACGTACGTACAACTGCTGAGAGGCGATGAAAAAGTTGAGGCGGACATTGAAACCGGTATCAGCAACGCCGTTGAAACCGAAATTTTATCGGGACTTTCCGAAGGCGAAGAAGTCATAATTAAATAAAGGCAACACCGCGCAAAGACCGCGCTGCGCGATTTGCCGCGCATACACTTGCATCTTTTCCGTCATTTTTGCCCAAAACTCCTTGAAATACGCCGGTATTCCTGCGTCGTTTTGGACAATCTGATGAAAAAGCTGACTGCGCGTCTGCACTACAATCTTTGTGCGTTATTGCTTAAAATCGCTCGTTCACTGTATATCGCTGATTAGGAAGGATTGAAAACCTTGTTTACTATATTGCTCAGAAAAATGAGAAACACAAAATGGATGGTTTTATGCCTTTTTTTGGGTTTCTTAATGGCGGCGGGAATGATGAGTACCGTACCTATATATATGGACGCATCCCTTCAGCGCGTTCTAATCAAAGATATGGAAGAGTATCAGCTAAGCAGCGGCAAATATCCGGGAATATATACCGTTTCCGCTTCTCTTCCTCATGGGGTAGCCATAGAAGATCAACTTAAAATATTGGACGAAGCTCCCGAAATGACGTCTGACCGCGTAAATAAGGTCGGTATACCGATTTTAAACAATAAAACCGTGGTATCTGACAATCTGCTGTACCTTAGTAAAGGAAAAAGCGCCTCCGGCTCTTCTTCCTCTCGCGTAAGAGTCAGCGCTATGAGCGGGATTGAAGATCATATAGTTATGCAAAGCGGCGAAATGTTCAGCGAAAGCGGAATCGCGGCTGACGGCAGCTATGAGGCGATTGTCACTGAAAACGCGGCAAGAAACTTAGGCATAGTTCACGGAAACACATATGAAATCCGCCCAATGAATGCGGGCCAAGAAAGCTTTTACATTACAATTACGGGTATTTTTACCCAATCGGATATGAACGACAGCTACTGGTCCGAAGATCTTATTGCGTATGTAGGCAGCGTTTTTATTCATTACTCTCTTTATGATCGGCTGATATCTTCAAGCAACCTGAATATAGTTGATATGAACGTAAACTATAATCTCGACTATCATTCGGTCAATATGAATTCCATTTCCTCCATTACCGAAGCGATAAACAGCGATTTTGAATATTACAAAGAAATGGGATACGAATTTGAAATGGGCGCCAACAGTATTCTTTCCGCCTATGTGGAAAAAGCGTCTGCCCTTACGGCGATACTGTGGGCAATACAAATACCTACCATGGTAATGCTCGCATTCTACTTATTTATGGTATCTCAGCTTAATGTGGAGCAGGAAAGAAACGAGATAGCTGTGCTCAAATCCAGAGGAGCAAGTCCCGGACAAATATTCGGGCTGTACTCCATGGAAGCCGGTTTGTTGGGATTGGTGACATTTGTTGTATCGCCGCTGATAGGTCTCTTACTCTGTCGCTTTTTGGGGGTGAGCGACGGCTTTATGGAATTTGTCAACCGCACCGGAATAGCGGCCAAATTATCTGTCACAGCGTTTATCTACGCATTTATTTCAGTTGCGGTATTTTTCGTAACTACAATGCTGCCGATAATTCCCGCTTCAAAGCTTACAATAGTTCAATATAAGCAAAGCAAGACCAAAGTAAAAAAGAACGCACTTTGGGAATTGATCGGCGCCGATTTTATACTTATTGCCATTTCTGTTGTATTTTACTTTCTTTATACCAATACTGTCGATGAAGCGATAAATAACGGTACTTTTATTGCTACCGGACAGATCGACCCGCTTGTATTCATATTTTCAACCTGTCTTATATTAGGTCTGGGGCTTTTATTTGTAAGATTTTATCCTTATCTGTTAAAGTTTATTTCGCTTTTGGGCAGACCCTTCTGGAGCCCCTCACAATATATGGCTCTTTCCACCGTTTCCTGCGCCGGAGGCAGCAAAGAGCGCTTTTTGATGCTGTTTCTCATACTTACTTTTGCCTGCGGTTTGTTTTCCGCAAATACGGCAAGAGCCATAAATAACAATAAAGAAGATATGATTTATTATAAAAACGGTGCGGATATTACTCTCATGGAATACTGGATGGAACAAAGCTACACTTCCGGAGAAAATATAAGAACCGTTTACATCGAGCGTGATTTCTCAAGATACGAACAATTAGCGGGAGTTGAATCCGCCGCCAAGGTACTTATAAACGATAATGCCAAAGCTCAAACCGACAAAGGAAACGATATCTCAAAGGTAACAGTTATGGCTTCGGAACCCGATAAATTTGCAAAAACCGCATGGTTCCGCGATGATCTTCTGCCCGTCCAGTGGTATAACTACTGTAACGCACTGACAAATTACAGCTCCGGTGTTCTGATCTCCCGTTCCATGGCCAATAAATACGATATCGGATTCGGAGATGAATTATCTATAACATGGAGCGGAAATGACCCGTTAAATACCACCGTACTTGCGATAATAGACTACTGGCCGGGAATAAATCCCAATGAAATTCTCACCAACGGATCCAAAAAAGATTTTTGCGTTCTCAACTATAACTATGTTTATAACAACACGGAAATCGAACCCTATGAAGTATGGCTGAAGCTTAAAAGCAATGCAACCTCCGAAGAGCTTTACAACGATATAAATGAAAAAAAGATTCCGGTAGAATGGCTTATAGACAGCTCGCAGCTTCTTATCGAGGAAAAAAACAGTCCGACTTTACAAGGTATGAACGGCGGGCTTACATTGGGATTCATAATAACGATGATAATGGCTGTAATAGGATTTCTTATTTACTGGATACTGTCAATAAAAGGGAGAACTTTGCAATTCGGTATCCTAAGAGCCATGGGTATGACCATACGGGAAATTATCGGCATGTTAGGCTATGAACAGATATTGGTATCCTTGGTATCCATTGCTATGGCATTCATTATAGGCGGAGTAACAAGCGATATATTTGTGCCTTTGTTCCAGAATATGTACAGCATAGCCAATCAGATACCTCCGTTCATAATCTCGGCAGCAACAAGCGATTATATAAAAATATACGTGCTGATTGTAATAATGCTTGGCGGCGGTTTTGCGATATTGGGCGGAATTATCAGAAAAATAAATATCAATAAAGCGTTAAAGCTCGGCGAAGATTAAGAACTTGTCTTTACAAGATTGGGTATATGAATGAACACATCGTGTGTTAAGATTCTTTGCCTTGCTTGTCGCGAAAGCTGCAAGCCGTGTGACTTTTTCAAAGTCACACGAATCTTTGCCTTGTCATCGACAAAATCTGCTCAAAAATTCACGCCCAAATCTTGCGAAGACAGGTTATAAAAAGTCAACAGAAATACAAGGAAAAATAAAATGCAAAAAGTATTAGGCAGTATAAGAAAAGCGGTTCAAACCTATGACCTTATAGAAAACGGCGATCATATAGCTTTAGCGGTGTCCGGAGGAAAAGACAGCCTCGTAATGCTGCAAGGGCTTAAGGAATTCCAACGCTTTGCCGGAATAGAATATAAACTTACCGCTTTAACCATCGACCCTTGCTTTAACGGCGAAGCGGGAGATTATTCGGCCGTAAAAAAACTCTGTGATAAATTGGGAATACCTTATGTCATTGAAAAAACCGATATCGCTGCCATAGTGTTCGATATAAGAAAAGAAAAAAATCCCTGTTCTTTATGCGCAAAGATGAGAAGAGGCGCACTTCACGAAAAAGCCAAGGAGCTGGGCTGCAATAAGCTCGCCTTGGGACATAACAATGATGACGCTGTGGAAACGTTTATAATGAACCTTTTCAGGGTGGGACAAATTGACTGTTTTGCGCCAAAAAGCTACCTTACAAGACGCGACCTAACAGTAATACGCCCCCTTTGTCTCGCACCGGAAGCTCAGGTCAGAATGGCGGCAAAGCACGCAGGTCTTGATATCGTAAAGTCAAAATGTCCCGTCGATACTCACACAAAAAGAGAGGAAACAAAGGAATGGCTCCGTTCTATGGAAAAACAGGACAAGGGATTTACAATACGCCTTTTCGGAGCCATGCACCGCGCCGATATAAACGGCTGGGGATTTCCCGAAGATAAAGAGAACAAAAGAAAAAAAACGGAGGAAACACCTTGACGGATATTCTCAATCTTAATAAAATCGAAATGCCGCATCACGTTGTAAGCGTAATGTATCTGATCACCGAAAGAGACTATCAGTGTTTTATGGTCGGGGATACCGTAAGAAAGCTGCTCTTGGGCGAGCCTATGGGAGATATTGACGTTATAACCAACGCAGAAGTGGAAAGAGTAGAATATATATTGGACAACTACCGAGTTATTGATATAAATCCTGTTCAGGGCGAAATTATGGTCATGGCCGGAGGAATACCCGTAATGATAAGAAGCTACCGCCGCGGTAAAAATGAAGACGGAACTCCGATTTTCGGCGGTACTCTTATAGATGAACTAAAGCAGCGTGATTTTACAATTAACACCATTTGCGCGGATTTATACGGGAATATTGTAGACCCATTTAATGGAGTTAACTGTATTATCAGTGAACCGTTTACGCTTAAAGCCGTAGGAGAAAACGAACCTCCCACAACAGACGAAAACGGAGAACAGCACCATACACCCCTTTCGGTGGAAAAAGATCCGCTTTTTATGCTTAAAGCTTTAGAACTTATGGGAAGCGGCGATTATATCATATCGGAAAAGACGTCCAATGCGATAATGGACTGCTCCGAAAAAGTAAAAGAACTGAATCCCAAAGTGATGAGAGAAGCATTTGAAAAAATTCTTTCGGCCAAAAGAGTCAGCGATGTTTTTTTGGAATACGTATCTATTGTTACAACTATTTTCCCGGAACTTATACCGACTTTGGATTTTGATCAGAAAAGTATTTTTCAAAACTACACACTTTATGAGCACCTTTGCAAAAGCGTTGGTTTTTCCTTCCCCGATCTATCGCTAAGGTACGCTCTCCTGTTACACGGTGTGGGAAAGCCCGACTGTCAAGCTTTAACCGCCAATGGTTCCGCGACCTATTACGGACACGGAGAACGCTCTATGCTGATTGCACGGCGGGCATTGGAACGGCTGGAAATTCCGAAGGACATTATAGAAGATATATCTTTTATGATTATTCATCATGATATGGGTGAAATATTGGATGAACATGAGGTAACTGCACTGCTCGAAAAATACAGCAAGGCCGATCTGCGCAAGCTTTTGCTTATGGCGAGCGCCAACCTCAGAGCCAAGTCGCCTGAAAACGATCAAAAAGCCAACAATCTGAAAAAACTTTCGGAAAGCCTTTTAAAATAAACAGAGTTTACTGAATATAAAGCAGTCATATATCCTCCGTTTCTTAGTAGGCAAAGGTATATGATATTTTGCAGGCAAAGTCTCTTCATCCTTGGTTCAGTTGGAGAAAAAATTCCCCGCTGAATCTCGAAATTGCTTCGCAATTCCGGCAGCTTGTTTAAGCAGTGATTTAAAAATATTATTATATTGAATAATTTGATAAATTATAAAAAAAATATTGAAAAAAGCTGTAAAATGTGATAAAATTATAGGTACAAATATTGTAAAGGAAGGGGCGGTGAACTCGTTGTATTGTCTTTGGTTTGGAAATCATAAAATATATAATATGGATCAGTTAAGAAAAAATTTTGATTTTGACAATGTGGAAATGTATTATTTAGGCGGCAGTCTTTCCAGATGGCTCAGACAATGCGGCGAAAACGAAACTGCCGAAAAAGTGGAAAATATCAATCCTTTAGGTGATATATCAAAACAGTTAGCCGAAATTTTTTCGGTAAAGCTTCCCAAAGGCAGAAGTAATTTCCCTACTGCGACCTTGTCAGTAGAAAACAGCGACAAATCCCAACAAAACAAGACAAGTTCCTTTACCTGCACCGAAGTTTGCTCAGCTATTCCGAAAAATATAGGCTTAAGCACTTTTAATTCCAAAATCGGTTCTTTTGAACTTATAACAGAGTCTTTTTATACTGAAACCGGCTCTTTTATATCAAATGCCAATTCGTTTACTTTGAATTCATTTTCTATTTTTAATGGTTCATTTGAAACAACCTCGTTTCAAAATATTTTAGAATTAAGTTCATTCGGTATTTCCGGCAGTTCTTTTACTTCAAGCAGTTTTTATTTGCATGAATACGAATATGGTAGGTCATTTAACTTTTGCGGCTTTAAACAAAAAAGTTTTGATTCGGAAAACTTATCCGATATCATCGAAAACAAAAAATACGGCGCTTCCCTTTTCGGAAAAAAAAATCGCAATTATCGCGCCAATATAACTCAGTTGTCCGATGAAGAAAAAATAAAGCTGAATATCATGTATTGCCCTTTGAATCGCTTCGGATACGGAATTGATCTGATTTAAATTATTGCTAATTTACAATTATGCTATAGTTAAAGTTTTAAAGTATTTTAAGAAAGGAATTATATGAGAGGAATTCATATCATTTCTACCGCGCCGTTCTTTGCCAAAAATCCGAACGGCGCTTATTCTATGAATAAATTTGAACTGTATACCGTCGTCCTTTCCGCTTTAAGCTGGAAAAGTCTCGGAAATGAAATCATCATGGCTTCGGATAAAAAAGGAGCTGAATATATTGACAGTTTAGGAATAAGAAATGTATGGGACGGCATGGAAAACGTTATACCCGATGATCTTGAGGGAATTAATCCTAAAATGTTCTGGGCTGCGGGTAAGCTGTTTGCTCTTCGTGAATTTTCAGCACCTTTGGCGATGATAGATTTGGATTTTATTCTGTGGAAAATGCCTGAATTGCCTATAAACCGTATTGTTGCGGCACACAGAGAAAACCTTACTCCGTCTGTCTATCCGGAAATTTCTTCCTTCAAATTCAAGCGTCCTTTTAATACGGAAAAAATGAATGAAAAAGTTCTTCCGATGAATACCGCTTTTTTATACCTTCCGGACGAAAGCTTTAAGCAATATTATGTTAACCGCTCCATAGCCTTTATGAAATCGGCTGCGGACTGCAGCGATAATCTATGCTACATGGTTTTTGCAGAACAAAGACTGCTCTCAATCTGTGCAGAGGAAAAAAAAATAGGCTCACAAGTGCTGATGGATAAAGATGAGCTTTTCTTTCCCCGCGACGATTACACACACATATGGGGAGCGAAGCAGATTATGAAAGACAATACGCAAAGCCTGCATGATTTTTGCGACAGAGCAAGAAAAAGGATAAGAAAAGATTTTTCCGCTTATGAATATGTTATTGGAAAAATAGAAGGAGCATTTTCACCGTTTATATAATAATTATTATTATAAAAATTTTAAATAATCAGTAACAAAACAGGAACATAGCAAAATGAACAATATAATTAAAAAAGTATCATCAACCGGCTTAGGGAGCAAAATATACACATTAATCGCATTCTTCGGCGGATATATTGTCAACACATTTTTAACTGCGATAAAATACACCGAAAAAGGAATCAGGCTTACCGCAGTAACCCTGTGGCAAGCAACCCATGGCATAAGGCGCTCCACTGCAGTCTTTTTCAAAAAGATCTGCGTTTTTCTTTTGCGCCCTGTTGTCTCTTTTTTCAGGTATTCCGGCAGCAACGCCAAAGCGCTTGAAAAAATAAAGGAAAAAAATGGCGGCAAGCTTGGTTTCATCGGAGTTCTTTCATTTACAGGAAGGCTGTTATTCGGAAAAAAAGGTATTGCGGTAATAATTTTCAACTTTTCCATTCCCATTATAAGCGTTTTTTTCCTGTTCAGCGTCATAACATACGCCAATTCCATAAATTATGCGGTAAAACTTAATGTTAACGGAAAATTTTTAGGATACATAGAAAATGAACAGGTATTCCTCGACGCCAAGGAAGTTTTACGGGAAAGAGTAAATTATTTAGGGCATGATATGAATATTGAAGTGCTTCCCTCGTATTCGATAGAACAAATTGGCAATAATGAGACTCTTACCAAATACCAAATAGCCGATCTGATGCTGAAAAACTCCGGAATAAGTCTCGACTACGGCTATGGTTTTTTTATCAACGACGTATTTTACGGAGCGCTTACCGATTTTACCGGGGTAAAGGAATGCCTTGACGGCTTACTTGAACAATATAAAACGGATAACAACACTGAAGTTATAAGTTTTGTCGACGAAATAAGGTACAACGAAGCGGGTCTTTATCTTTCCGAAAGTCTGATTGACGAAGACGGACTTATTGAACTGTTAACAGGAAAAAAAGAGGAAGCTTCTTTTTACACGGTAGAGGACGGCGACAGCCATTCTCTTATAGCGGATAAAGTCGATCTTACATCCGAACGTCTTGAATCATTAAATCCCGGATTTGGAGAACGGGAGCTTCACGGGGGTGATAAAATTAAAATAAGCAATGAAGTGCCGTTTCTGTCGGTCAGCATTACCAGAACGGAAGTATACAAAGTTAACACAATCCCCTTCTCTACCGAGACATATCAAGATAACAGCGTATACGAAGGATCGTCGCGAATAATGCAGG
>Ga0224747_10149_pt1 | contig 13646 bp, 8 predicted proteins | sample LIM_F_Water_Pos_FD_182999 | JGI IMG/M metagenome (GOLD analysis project Ga0224747, IMG submission 182999) | Enriched cells from gastrointestinal tract of the lab mouse from Pacific Northwest National Laboratory (PNNL), Richland, Washington... | ecosystem: Host-associated > Mammals > Digestive... | reverse complement strand
GGGAGTGGCAGTGGGAACCGCCAGACTGACGGTTACGGCCACAGGAAGTTCTGCGCAGACGGCGACGGCAGTCATTGACGTGACTGTTACAGGAGCGAAGGCGCTGACTCTGAATAAGACTTCCATGAACATTCTGCCGAATACATCTTCAGCCATTACTGCCACACTCACCAATGTGACTGTGCAGGACCCGGCAGTTACCGCGGAGTCTTCCAATGCGGGTATTGTAAAGGTAAGTGTGGATAAACGCACTGTCACTGTCACCGGTGTGGCTGTGGGAGAAGCCACAGTCACTGTCAGATATGTGGAAAACGGTGAGGAAATCAAAGCGTCCTGCGTTGTCTATGTAAAGGACAGCACGGCGTCACTGCTGAAGGATAAGGAAGGCCGACAGGTTTATGTACAGGTTGACAATACCTATCGGGAAGCAACCTGGGCAGACTATTATACGGCAGGCAAATTTTTCATAAAAGGTGCGGAAAAATATACAGGCTGGCAGACCATTGACAATAAAGTATATTTCTTTACGGCAGACGGCAGTAAGGTGACAGGAGAACAGGTGATTCAGGGGGCAAAATATAATTTTGCCAGCGATGGTTCTCTGGTTACAGGCAGCGGTGTCGTGGGAATTGACGTGTCCAAATGGAACGGCAGCATTGACTGGAAGGCCGTGAAGAATTCCGGAATCTCCTATGTAATTATCCGCTGCGGATACAGAGGTTCCGCGGAAGGGAAACTGATCGAGGATCCGAAATTTGCGGCGAATATAAAAGGAGCCACAGCGGCGGGCCTGAAAGTGGGAGTCTATTTCTTCTCTCAGGCTGTGGATGAGAGAGAAGCAGTGGAGGAAGCCTCCATGGTGCTGGATCTGATCAGAAACCATACGATTTCCTACCCGGTATTCCTGGATGTGGAAGCCAGCGGCGGACGGGGAGACAAGATTGACAAAGCCACCAGGACCGCGGTGTGCAAGGCATTCTGCCAGACAATTCAGAATGCAGGATATACGGCCGGCGTCTACTCCAATAAGGTATGGCTGGAGAACAAGATTGATGCGGGCAGCCTGAGCAGCTATAAAATCTGGCTGGCCCAGTATGCGGCAAACCCCACATACAAGGGAAAATACGAGATATGGCAGTACAGATCCACAGGCAGCGTCAGCGGTATCAGCGGAAATGTGGATATGAATATCAGTTACCTTGGCTATTGAGAGAAATGACGGAACGAAAACCTGTGAGATGTAAAGTTTTGTAACAGAATTGAATAAATTAAATGCATGTACACTGCTTTTTATGTTATACTAGGGGAAAACGCACGCATAGTTAGGAGAAAAAATGAGAACATATTTGGTAACGGGCGGTGCCGGCTTTATCGGCTCCAATTATATTCACTATATGTTTCGGAAATACGGAGATGAAATCCGTATTATCAACGTGGACCTGCTGACTTACGCCGGTAATCTGGAGAACCTGAAGGGCATCCAGGACAGAGCAAATTACACCTTTGTGAAAGCTGACATCTGCGATAAAGAGGCAATCTCCAGGATTTTTGCTGAAAATGATATCGACAGAGTCGTCCATTTTGCGGCTGAAAGTCATGTGGACAGAAGTATCCGCAACCCGGAAGTATTTGTGCAGACCAATGTGCTGGGGACTGCCGTGATGCTGAACTGTGCGAAGGAGGCCTGGGAGCTTCCGGATGGCAGCTTTAAGGAGGGGAAAAAATTCCTTCATGTGTCCACGGACGAAGTATATGGGTCGCTGCCGGATGACGGGGCCTCTTTCTTCTATGAGACCACGCCCTATGACCCTCACAGTCCCTATTCCGCCAGCAAGGCGGGAGCGGACATGCTGGTGAAGTCCTATATGGATACCTACCATTTCCCGGCCAACATCACCAACTGCTCCAACAATTACGGGCCTTATCAGTTCCCGGAGAAACTGATACCGCTGATTATCAACAATGCACTGCACGGCAGAAAGCTTCCGGTGTACGGAGACGGCAGAAATGTCAGAGACTGGCTTTTTGTGGAAGACCATGCGAAAGCCATTGATATGGTGCAGGAGCAGGGCAGGCTGTTTGAAACTTATAATATCGGCGGGCATAACGAGAAAAGGAATATTGAGATTATTCACATTATTCTGGAGACGCTTAAGGAGATGCTGCCGGATGATGATCCCAGAAAGGCGCTGGTTTCTGCTGATCTGATTACCTATGTGGAGGACCGCAAGGGACATGACCGCAGATACGCCATCGCGCCGGATAAGATTAAGGCGGAGATCGGATGGTACCCGGAGACCATGTTCAAAGAAGGAATTCGAAAGACCATCCAGTGGTTCTTCGAAAACGAAGCATGGATGACGAATGTGACAAGTGGAGACTATCAGAAATATTACACGGAAATGTATGAAAAATGAGCATAAATGGGAACGGTTTTGGCCGTTCCCATTCGGCGTGAGGCAGGAAAGGATGGATGTTTTATGAAGGGAATTATATTGGCAGGCGGTTCCGGTACCAGGCTTTATCCTCTGACGAAGGCGATTTCGAAGCAGATTGTGCCGGTGTACGACAAACCGATGATTTATTACCCGCTGTCTACATTGATGCTGGCGGGTATCCGGGAGATTCTGATTATTTCCACACCCAGGGATTTATCCTTGTTTGAAGAGCTTCTGGGGGACGGCAGTCAGCTGGGGATGGAACTGTCCTATGCGGTGCAGGAGCATCCGGGTGGACTGGCGGAAGCTTTCCTGATTGGAGCGGATTTTGTGGGGAAGGACAGAGTGGCGCTGGTATTGGGAGATAATATTTTCTATGGGCAGAGCTTTTCCAGGGTGCTGAAAGAGGCTGCGGCAAGGGAAAAGGGAGCCACGATTTTCGGCTATTACGTGAGAGATCCCAGAGAGTACGGCGTGGTGGAATTTGACGGGAATGGCAAGGCGCTCTCCATCGAGGAGAAGCCGGCAAAGCCGAAGAGTAATTATGCGGTGCCCGGACTGTATTTTTATGACAATGATGTGCTGGAGATTGCGAAGACGATAAAACCTTCCGCCAGAGGAGAGCTGGAAATCACCAGTGTCAACAACGAATATCTGCGGAGAGGAACGCTTCATGTGGAGACGCTGGGCAGGGGATTTGCCTGGCTGGATACGGGCAATCATGATGCGCTGCTGGATGCCGCAGATTTTGTGGCTGCTTTCCAGAAGCGGCAGGGGCTGTACATTTCCTGTATAGAAGAGATTGCGTATAAGCGGGGATTTATCGATAAGGAGCAGCTGCTGAAACTGGCGGAGCCTCTGATGAAGACCAATTACGGAAAATATCTGGTAGAGGTAGCAAATGGACTCTAAACTGAGAAGAACAGCGATCCTTTCTTCCATGGCTTTGATTCTGCTGGTGTCTCTGTTTGTAGTATTCAGCAATCTGCCCCAACCCGGCCCGGGAAGGGAAGACAACACTCCGGCACAGACAACACCCCTGCCGGAACAGGAGGGCCAGACCGAAGCGCCGGAGGAGCAAAAAGAGGGCCAGATTGGAAATGACCTTTCCGCCTTTCTGCGTGATAATACTTTTTTTGACCAGGAGATCAGCCCCATATTGGAGGCGGCGAAAGAAAATGCCGCCAGACTGTCTCTGGTGGTAACTTCCGTGGAAAAGGACCTGCGTATTCAGATTGTGGATATGCAGGGGAATCCGGTTACCGGGGAAAGCTTTTATGTGAAGCTGGAAGGAGAGGGAGAATATAAGGATCTGGATAAGGACGGGATCATTTACATCGGCGATCTGGCTGCGGGAGAGTATTTCGTGGAGCTGCTGCCTGTGGAGGGGTACCGTGTGCCGAACAACGAGACAAAAGTACGGGTTAAGGATAAGGTGGAGTATGTGGCCATCAACGATATTTCGCTGTTGATTAAGACGGAAGAAGAGATTGTGGCCGAAGCGGAGGATACCGCCGTGGTGGATGCACTGGAAGATGCGGATAAGACCGAGATCAAAAAGTTCCAGAAGCCTACGGCCAATTCTCAGGTGGGAATTGATGTATCTAAATGGAACGGAGAGATTGACTGGGATAAGGTGAAGAACGCAGGAGTGGAATTTGCCATCATCCGTGCGGGGTATCGCGGTTCTGTGACGGGAAGTCTGGTAGTGGATCCGTATTTTACAGCGAATATGAGAGGAGCTGCCGTCAGCGGCGTTCCCGTGGGCGTGTATTTCTTCACCCAGGCGGTGAACGAGGTGGAGGCAGTGGAGGAAGCCTCGGCAGTGCTGGAGCTGATCAGAGAATATAATCTGGAATACCCTGTGTTTATTGACACGGAGGGAGCAGGAGGAAACGGAAGGGCGGACGGTCTTGACGTGGATACCAGAACGTTGGTGTGTGAAGCCTTCTGCCGAACCATAGCCAACGCAGGTTATACGGCAGGTGTCTATGGCAGTCGGAACTGGTATAACAATAATCTGCACGCGGAGCAGCTGGAGCAGTATTGCATCTGGCTGGCGGAATACCGCAGTGTTCCCCTTTACCAGGGATATTATCAGATGTGGCAGTATACTTCCAAAGGAAGTATTGACGGCATTGAGGGGAATGTGGATATGAATGTGAGCTATCTGAAATAACAGACAAAATTCAGCGCTGCAGATGCATATGGATTTATAGGAAAACGTAAAAGGAGAGGGGTACGATGGGTAAGATCAGTGTGGAGACATGCGGAATAGAAGGACTTAAGGTGATAACTCCCGCCGTGTTCGGCGACGAGAGAGGATATTTCTATGAGTCTTATCATTATGAGGCTTATAAGGAGGCGGGCATTCCGGAAATATTTGTGCAGGACAATCAGTCTTCCGGAAGGAGAGGTGTACTTCGAGGGCTTCATTTTCAGAAGCAGTTCCCGCAGGATAAGCTGGTGCGGGCTATCCGGGGAGAGGTATTTGACGTGGCGGTGGATCTGCGGGAAGGGTCTCCTACCTTCGGTCAGTGGTACGGTGTGGTACTTTCCGAGGAGAACAGAAAACAGTTTTTCATTCCGAAGAATTTTGCCCACGGGTATCTTGTTCTGTCTGAGTATGCGGAGTTTTGTTATAAATGCACGGATTTTTACCATCCCGGAGACGAGGGCGGGATTGCCTATGATGATCCTGCCATCGGCATTGAGTGGCCTGTTCCGGAGGATATGAAACTGATTATGATTGAGCGGGATCAGAACTGGGGCGGACTGGACAGCTATAAGAGGTAAGCGCATGAAGATTAGCAAAAAGGGCGGAGTCGCCATATTCTCGCTGCTGGGACTGCTGATGGCCGTGATCATTGTCGTGCACCAGAATCCCGGTCCCAGTGCGGATCCTCAGGAGGAGCTGCTGAAAAAGCTTCTCTCCTGCGCTATGATTCTGGTGGCCTGTGTGGTATTCGCAAAATGGTATGAGAAATTTACAACGCTTCCGGTGGAACTGTACCAGAGCAGGCATCTGATCTGGAAGCTGGCAAAAAACGATTTCAAAAAGCGTTATGCCGGCTCCTATCTGGGAGCGGTCTGGGCCATGATTCAGCCGGTGGTTACTGTAGCCATGTACTATATTGTATTTGACAAGATTATGGGAAACACAGGCAGGGGAACAGGAGATGTACCTTTTGTGCTGTTTCTCACGGCAGGGCTGGTTCCCTGGTTTTACTTTAATGAAGCGCTGAACAACGGGACCAATGCCATGCGGGAGTATGATTACCTGGTGAAAAAGGTGGTATTCAAAATCAGCATCCTGCCCATTATCAAAATCATAGCAGCCACCTTTATTCATGTGTTTTTTATAGGCGTGCTCCTGCTGGTGGCTGCACTTTACGGCTGTTATCCGACAATTTATACCATTCAGATTCTGTATTACAGCTTCTGCCTGTTTATCTTTGTGCTGGCACTTTGCTATACGACCTGTTCCATAGTGGTCTTTTTCAAGGATCTGGCCCAGATTATCAATATTGTTCTGCAGATTGGCCTGTGGGCGACGCCTATTCTGTGGGATATTCGCTCCATTCACGCAGACTGGGTTTTCGTGCTGAAGCTGAATCCGCTGGTGTATATTGTAAATGGTTATCGCAGTGCCATATATGAGAGGGAGTGGTTTTTCCAGGATTTTTTTTCCACAATGTACTTCTGGATTGTGACGGTGGTGCTTTTTGGTATCGGCGGAGCTGTGTTTAAGCGGCTGAAGGTGCATTTTGCAGATGTTTTGTAAAGGTGATGAGCGATGGTTGACGGGAAGAACAGTTTGCAGGAAACAGACGATATATCTGCGATAAAAATAAAAGATGTGGTGAAAATCTATAAGCTGTATGACAGGCCCAGAGACCGGGTGAAGGAAGCGCTGGGATTTGGCAGGAAGCAGACACATCAGCTGCATTATGCGCTGAACGGAGTCAGTCTGAATATCCGCAGAGGAGAGACAGTGGGCATCATCGGCACCAACGGTTCCGGTAAGTCTACAATATTGAAAATCATCACAGGGGTACTGAATCCCACGGCGGGTGAGGTCAGGGTGAACGGCCGGATATCTGCTCTGCTGGAGCTGGGAGCCGGCTTCAATATGGAATATAACGGCATTGAGAATGTGTATCTGAACGGTACGATGATGGGATTTTCAGATAAGGAAATCGGAGAAAAACTGCCGGGAATCCTGGAATTCGCGGATATCGGACCTTATGTGAACCAGCCGGTGAAGACCTACTCCAGCGGTATGTTTGTGCGGCTGGCTTTTGCGGTGGCTATCAACATAGAGCCGGAGATTCTCATTGTGGATGAGGCGCTCTCCGTGGGAGACGTATTTTTCCAGGCGAAATGTTATCATAAATTCGAAGAATTTAAGAAAAACGGGAAAACGATAGTATTCGTCAGTCATGACCTGAGCGCTGTCAGCAAATATTGTGACAGAGTATTTCTGCTGGACAGGGGAATCCTTCTGGGAGAGGGAACGCCGAAGGAAATGATTGACACCTACAAACGGGTGCTTGTGGGGCAGTACGAGCCTGCGGATAAGAGGGAGCATGCGGACTTTCTGGAGGATGTACGGCTGCGGCAGACGGAAAATGCACAGGGAGACGCTGCCGGGATCAATCCGGAAGCGCTGGAATACGGCACAGGGCAGGCGGAGATTCTGGAGTATTATCTGACGGATGACAGAGATGTCCGCACCACGGCTGTGATTAAGGGCAGTGTATTTACTCTGCACATGAAGGTGAAATTCCATGCCCATGTGCCCGGGCCGATTTTTGCCTTTACCATTAAAAATGCCATGGGGACGGAGATTACCGGCACCAATTCCATGATTGAGAAGGCCTGTCTGGAAAGCGGAGAGCCGGAACAGGTAAAAGAGATTACCTTTACCCAGAAAATGAGTCTCCAGGGCGGAGAGTATCTGCTGTCGCTGGGGGTTACCGGATACAATGTGGATACCTTTGAGGTCTATCACAGATTGTATGATGCATTGAATATTACCGTGGTTTCGGACAAGAATACAGTGGGATATTACGATATGAATTCAGAAGTGAAGGTGACGGATGTGACAGGACAATAATCCGTCGGGTTCAGAATGTGAGAGGATATTCTGGCCGCCGGAAGAATACTGATTGGACAGGATTGACGATAAGCCGTGTAAGGGACGGCGGAGAGGATATGGATGACAGAAGAAATCGGGAAAGTAAGGCTTGATTACAGCAAATATCCGGGAAAGGATTTCTACAGCGAAGGCGCGCTGGAGGATGAGCTGCTGGATATTGTGAAAAGTAAATCCGCGTCGGAGTACGGGGCTGTCATTGAGGAGCGGAAGAAATGGTCCATCCTGTATCATCTGTCCCCTTTGCGCGAGAATATTGTAGACTGGGTTCCCATGGATAAGGAGAGCAGGGTACTGGAGGTGGGCAGCGGGTGCGGCGCCATTACCGGTGCGCTTTCCAGAAAGGCAGGCACTGTGACCTGCGTGGAACTGTCAAAGAAGAGAAGCCTGATTAACGCACACAGAAACAGGGGCTGTGACAATGTCACCATTCATGTGGGAAATTTTAAGGACATTGAGCCGGATTTGCCGAAAGATTTCGATTATATCTGTCTGATTGGAGTCTTTGAATACGGGCAGAGCTATATCGGAGGAGATACGCCCTACGAGGATTTCCTGAAGCTTCTGCTGCCGCACCTGGCGGAGAACGGCAGAATTCTCATTGCCATAGAGAACAGGTACGGGCTGAAATATTTTGCGGGATGCAAGGAGGATCATCTGGGGACTTATTTCTCAGGCATTGAGCATTATGGAGCGGACTGCGGTGTGCGCACGTTTGGGCGAAATGGCCTGGAAGAGATTTTCAGAAAATGCGGTGTGGGGGAATACCGCTTTTATTATCCTTACCCGGACTATAAATTCATGACTATGCTGTATGGAGACGATTACCTTCCCGGAAAAGGAGAGCTTACAAACAACCTGCGGAATTTTGACAGAGACAGAATGCTGCTTTTTGACGAGAAAAGTGCTTTTGACGGGTTGACAGAGGAAGGCCTGTTTCCGCTGTTCTCCAATTCCTATATGGCAGTTATCGGGAAAACGTTCGATATAAAATATGTGAAGTACTCCAACGACCGGGCGCCGGAGTATGCGGTTCGAACGGAAATTGCACAGCATGACCGGGGACCTGTCTGTGTCCGCAAGTATCCCATGACTGGGGCGGCCCGGGAGCATGTGCGGGGGATGGCGGCTGCCTGTGAGAAGCTGGAGGAGAGATACAGAGGCGGGCGGCTGAAGATCAATCCGTGTCGGCTGGAGGAGGAAGGGGACAGAGTCTGCGCGGAATTTGCATTTGAGCGGGGAACGGCCCTTTCAGAACTGATGGATCTCTGTCTGGAAAAGGATGACCTGGAAGGCTTTTACAGGTACTTTCAGGAGTACAGGGAGCGCATCGGCTATAACAGTGAGTATCCGGCGTCGGATTTTGATCCGATATTTTCCAATATTCTGGTGGACGGTGAGAAGTGGACGCTGATTGACTATGAATGGACCTTCGGAAAGCCTGTCGACACAAAGGAGCTGGCTTTCCGGGCGGTCTACTGCTATCTTCTGGAGGATGACAAACGGAAGAAGCTGGATCTGGAGCGGGCGATGAGAGAGCTTTCCGTGACGGAGAAGGAAGCGGAAACATTCCGGGAGGCAGAGAGGGAATTTCAGGATTTTGTGACGGGGAACAGGAAGGCCATGGCCACGCTGCGGGAAGAAATAGGCGGCAGAGTGATGCTTCCTCAGAACTGGATTGACAGATATGAAGATTCGGATAAAATCAACCGGGTTCAGATTTATGAAGACAGGGGGGAAGGCTGCTGCGAGGCGGAATCTTATTTTGTCAGAGATGCCTATCAGGGAGAGAATCTGATTGCATTTGATATAAAAGTGGAGGCAGGGGTGAAAAGGCTGCGGATTGACCCGGCGTTTGCCTCCTGTTCGGTGAAAATACAGGAGATGACACTGAATGGGGAAAGGGTGCCGCTGGAGAAGCGGAAAGTGCTTACTGCCAACGGACGGATTCTGAGTGCTGCCGGGAAGGGGGAGAATTATTGCCCCAGCATTGTGTTTCCAACCAGTGACCCCAATTTCTGCATTGGGTTGGACAGGCTGAAAATCGAGGCGGAAAACAGGCTGCATGTGCGGATGGAGATTGTGCGCCTGCCGATTTCCATGGCACAGGACATGGCAAATGGCCGCTGAGCGGGATACCGGAAGCAGTGGACTGGCCTTTGGCAAATCAGTTATGTCGGGAGAGGAGCAGTGGATTTGAAGATAAAGGAGCTGGCAAAGCGGATATTGACGGAGCGGGAAGACCGGCGTTACGAGGCTTTGCTGAGGAGCCGAAAAGGTACTTACGGGGATTGGCTGGCAGCCAGAGAGGTCCGGAGGGAGGATTCCGCAGAAATGACGGAGGAGCCGGGCAAGGAGGAAGCTTTCGTCATTGTCTGTACAGACACCGGGACCCCGGCTCCGGATGCCGAAGGCAGGATCAGGGAATATTTCAGGGCGCATCCGGAAGTGCAGCTGCTGTATGGAGATGAAGATATCAAAGGACAGTCTGCAGGCGGGGACTCCGGCGGTGCTTTTCCCTGGTTCAAGCCGGACTGGTCGCCGGACTTACTGGACAGCTTCTGCTATTTCGGCGGACTGGTGGCACTGCGGGAAGATCTGTTCCGACGGGCATGGGCGTGGATGCGGTCCTTTACAGAAGCGAATGGAAGCGCGACGGTACGATACAGGACAGGGGATATGGCCGTCTGGGAGAAATGGCTTCATGCATGTGCGGAGCTGGCCGGAGGATACCGGAAGGGAAGCCGCAGTATCGGCCATATTCCGGAGATTCTGTTTCATCAGGAGAGCCGGAAGGCGCAGAACGTATTTTTGCAGTATACTGATCTTCTGAAGCACTCCGAAGAAAGATTGCTGCAGGATTTCAGGGACAGCTGGATTATGCCGGGGAATCCGTCAGGAAGTAAGCCGGTGATATCGGTGGTGATTCCCTCAAAGGATCATCCGGAGGTGCTGGAGAACTGCCTGCGCGGATGTCTGTCAGGGAGAGAAGGCGCGTCCGCTTCGGAAGGGCGGAACCGGGAAGTGCCTGCATTGGAAATCATTGTGGTGGACAATGGGAGCAGCCATGAGAATCGAAGGATTGTGGAAGGGATGATCAGACGGCTGGCGGTACCGGAGGCCGGCCGGAATATCCGGTATCTTTATGAGCCCATGGAATTTCATTTCTCGAAAATGTGCAATCTGGGAGCAGCCGTGTCGGAGGGAGATTTTCTGCTCTTTTTGAACGATGATGTGGAGCTGAGCGGTGCGGACATTCTGACGCAGATGGCGGCGCTGGCCCACAGAGCATATACAGGTGCGGTGGGGCTGAAGCTGTATTATCCGGAATCAGCCCGGATTCAGCACGCCGGAATCACCAATCTGCCCATGGGACCCGTGCATAAGCTGCAGTTTATGGAGGACGACAGAGAATATTATTACGGCGCAAACCGGGGAAACCATAATGTGCTGGCAGTGACGGCGGCGTGTCTGATGGTGGAAAAGGAGAAATACCTGGAAGCCGGCGGCTTTTCGGAGGAATTGCCGGTGGCTTTTAATGATGTGGATTTCTGCTTCCGACTGTATGAGCTGGGGTACCGGAATGTGTGCATGAACAGCAGGTATGCCTGGCATTACGAGTCGCTGAGCAGGGGAGATGACGAAGCTCCGGAGAAGACGGAGCGTCTGCTTCGGGAGCGGGATAAGCTGTATGAGAGACATCCCGGACTGGCAGGGACAGATCCGTATTATTCTGTTCACCTGAATCGGAAAGGTCTGGATACGGGAATTCGTCCGGTTTATCTGTCCGCAGGGAATGAGACGCAGCGGAGCGGAGGAAATATCTTCAGATTCGACAGGAAAGGATACCGCAGTGACGCCTGCCTGATGGTGAGAGTGGAGGATTGCCGGGGAGGGAACGCACTGGGATACAGTATAGTGCTGGGAGACAATAACGCCTGCTGGGAGAAGCTGCTTTTGTTTGGAAAATGTGACAAAAAAACGACGGATGTGTCGGAATTGGAAACCATATATGCACTGAGAATAAAAGAGCAGTATCGCCCTGATCTGGAGGAAAACATGCCGGATCAGGTGAATGTGGCTCTCTGCGGATTTGATGTGGAAATAAAAGCAGAGGAGATTCCACCCGGAAAGTATCGGCTGGGAACGGCTGCCCGGAACAGAGTCAGCGGGCTGAAGCTGATGAACTGGAGCGGCCGGTTTATGCAGGTGGAAGGAGATACAGGGAAACAGGGAGACAGAATATGAAGGAAACGGATTACAGACAGGCTTATGAACAAGAACATCTGAAGTGTGCTGATCTGGCGGCCCGCATTGCCGATCTGGAGGCGAAAAACGAAGAGCTGGAGTGGAAGCTGGGACGGATCAAAAACAATCCGCTCTGGAAGGCGGCCAAACCTGTCCGAAACGGTATGCACTGGGCAATCCGCCAGAAGGACAGGATTCGGAATTGCGGAGGCCCCAGGGGCGTAATTCACAAAATAGGTTATAAAAAGAGAGAGCGGGAAGCCATGAAGCAGTTCGGCACTGCCAGCTTCCCTGCGCCGGAACAGGCGGCTGTGGAGCGCGGCACTGTCTTTCCCAGGATGGTGAAGATCAGTATTCTGGTGCCGCTGTGGAATAACCGGAGAGAATTTCAGATTGAAATGCTGGATTCTGTCATGAATCAAACCTATGGGAACTGGGAACTCTGTCTGGCTGACGGCTCCGATGAAGCACATTCCTATATAGGAGAAATCTGCAGGGAGTATGCGGCCAGAGCTGATGGCAGGATTGTCTACAGACATCTGGAGAAAAACGGCGGCATCGCAGGCAATACCAACGCCTGCCTGGAAATGGCCACCGGCGAATTCATCGGTCTGTTTGACCAGGATGACATTCTGCATCCCAGCGTTCTCTATGAATATGTGAAAGCGATCAACGAACAGAATGCAGACTATCTGTACTGCGATGAGACTACTTTCAGAAGCGGCAATATTGACCATATGCTGACCATGCATTTCAAGCCGGACTTTGCGCCGGACAATCTGCGGGCCAATAATTATATCTGTCATTTCAGTGTCTTTGCCAGAACGCTGCTGGACGGAAAGGAATTGTTCCGCACCAGATTCGACGGCAGTCAGGACCATGATATGATTTTACGGCTGACGGATAATGCACAGAAGATTGTTCATGTGCCCAGGCTGATGTATTACTGGAGAAGTCATCCGGGGTCAACGGCGTCTAATATCGAAGCGAAGCCTTATGCCATAGAGGCGGCAAAGGGGGCGGTGGCAGAGCACCTGCGCAAGCATGGATACGAGCATTTCAAGATTGAGTCCACCAGAGCTTTTGAGACCATTTTCCGCATTCGCTATCAGATTATCGGCACACCGAAGATTTCTGTCATCATTGCCAATAAGGACCATGCGGAAGACCTGTGTCGCTGTGTGACCTCTATTCTGGAGAAATCCACTTATGACAATTATGAGATTATCATTGTGGAGAACAACAGCAGCACAAAGGAAATTGAGGAATATTACAGCAGGATTCTGGGATTCGAATACAGACAGGCCCTGGAGAAATGCGGAAAGGAATCGGAACAGACCAGGGATACGGACCCGGTATTGCGCAGTGGGGACGGCAGAATCTCCATCGCAGTCTACCGGGGAGATTTCAATTATTCAGCGATAAATAATCTGGGGGTAAAGTATGCTTCCGGGGAGTATGTTCTGCTTCTGAACAACGATACGGAAGTGATCACTGTGAACTGGATGGAAGAGCTTCTGATGTATGCTCAGCGGGAGGACGTGGGTGCGGTAGGTGCAAAGCTTTATTATGGGGACAAGACCATTCAGCACGCAGGAGTGGTACTGGGGCTGGGAGCCCACAGAACGGCAGGGCATTCTCACTACAGACAGCATCGTCAGAATCTGGGGTATATGGGGCGTCTCTGCTATGCCCAGGATGTCAGTGCTGTGACAGGAGCCTGCCTGCTGGTCCGGAAGGAACAATACCTCTCTGTGGGCGGACTGGACAAAAGTTTTGCCGTGTCTCTGAATGATGTCGAT
>Ga0224747_10147_pt1 | contig 13690 bp, 10 predicted proteins | sample LIM_F_Water_Pos_FD_182999 | JGI IMG/M metagenome (GOLD analysis project Ga0224747, IMG submission 182999) | Enriched cells from gastrointestinal tract of the lab mouse from Pacific Northwest National Laboratory (PNNL), Richland, Washington... | ecosystem: Host-associated > Mammals > Digestive... | reverse complement strand
CCGTCTCGTCGAACTTCTTGGTCACCCGATCGATCTTGACCAGCACCTCTTTCGGTGTCTGATCCCCCTCGAGGGCTTTTTTGTAGGCGCTGGAGGCAACAGCCATTTAGGAAAACTCCCGGAAGATTGTGCCCGACCCCTGCGGCCGGGCAGGAACGATTACTGACCCGACTTGACCTTGGTCCAACTGCGGGTCATCAGGCGCTGCACGCGAACCGGCAGCTCGGCGGAGATGTACAGTTTGTCCAGCACCGCTTGTGACGGGTAAACGGAGGGGTCGTTGCGCACCTCCTCATCCATGAATTCATCCGCCTTGGTATTGGGGTTGGCATAACCGACGTAGTCACTGACTTCGGCGATCACCTCGGGCTCGAGGAGGAAGTTGATGAAGGCATGCGCCTGCTCGGCGTTCGCCGCGTCGGCGGGAATGGCCATCATGTCGAACCAGAGGTTGGCGCCTTCCTTGGGAATGCTGTAGGAGATTTCGATGCCCTTGCCAGCCTCGTCGGCACGGTCGGCGGCCTGCAGGATGTCGCCGGAGAAACCGGCAGCCACGCAGATGTTGCCGTTGGCCAGATCACCGATGTACTTGGAGCTGTGGAAGTAGGTGACGTAGGGGCGCACTTCCAGCAGCTTGGCCTCGGCCTTGGCGTAGTCGTCGGGGTTGGTGCTGTTGGGGTCCAGGCCAAGGTAATTGAGCATGGCCGGAATCATTTCATCACCGGAATCGAGGAAGGCGACGCCGCACTGGCTGAGCTTCTTGATGTTCTCGGCTTCGAACAGCACAGCCCAGGAATCGATCTCTTCGATGCCGAGCACCGCCTTGACCTTCTCGACGTTGTAGCCGATGCCGTTGGTGCCCCACAGGTAGGGCACCGAATACTGATTACCGGGGTCGTTGGTTTCCAGCTGCTTGAGCAGCGCCGGATCGAGGTTGTCCCAGTTGCTCAGCTTGCTGCGGTCGAGCGGCTGGAAGGCGCCGGCGCGAATCTGCTTGCCGAGGAAATGGTTGGACGGCACCACCACATCGTAGCCACTGCGGCCAGCGAGCAGTTTGCCTTCGAGGGTTTCGTTGGAGTCGAAGACGTCATAGATCGGCTTGATGCCGGTTTTCGCCTCGAACTTGGCCAGCGTCTCTTCGCCGATGTAATCGCTCCAGTTGTAGATGTGCACCTTGGGTTGGGCCAGGGCCACACCACAGACAGCGGAGGCCGCCAGGGCGATCAGAGACTTGGGCAGGGTAACTCGCACAGTATCATCCTCGTTATTGTGTGCCGCCCGAAAAAGGCGCGGCACTTTATAGGAAAATCTTCCGCCGATCAGCGTCCGCTCTTGATTCTTGTCCAGTCGCGGGTCAGCCAGCGTTGCACCTCGGGCGTACGCTCCTCGGCAACGTAGAGTTTGGCCATGACCTCCTCGCTGGGATAAACGCCCGGGTTCTCGCGCACGCTCTCGTCGACCAGCTCGGTGGCCTTGAGGTTGGGGTTGGCGTAGGCGACGTAGTCGCTGATCTTGGCGATCACGTCGGGGCGCAGCAGGTAGTTGATGAATTCGTGGGCTTCGGCGACGTTCTTCGAGTCCTTGGGGATGGCCAGCAGGTCCGCCCACATGGCGGTGCCTTCCTTGGGAATGATGTAAATGATCTCGTCACTACGGCCAGCCTCTTCGGCGCGGTCAGCGGCCTGCAGCACATCGCCGGAATAACCGAAGGCAGCACAGATCTCGCCGTTGGCCAGATCGGAAATGAACTTGGAGCTGTGGAAGTAGGTGATGTAGGGACGCACCTTCATCATCTGCTCGAAGGCTTTTTCGTAGTCTTCGCGCTTGGTGGTATGCGGCGACATGCCCAGGTAGTTGACCGTCTGCGGCAGCACTTCGTCGCCCGAGTCGAGCAGGGCAATGCCACAGGAGGCGAGTTTCTCGGCGTATTGCGGGTCGAACAGCAGCGCCCAGGAATCCAGCGGGATGTCATCGCCGAGCACGGCACGGGCCTTGGTGGCGTTCAGGCCGATACCGTTGGTGCCCCACAGGTAAGGCACCGAGTATTCGTTGCCGGGGTCGCCCGCGGCCAGGTTTTCCATGATGGTCGGGTCGAGATTGACCAGATTCGGCAGCTTGGTCTTGTCCAGCTTCAGGTAGGTGCCGGCACGCACCTGCTTGGCCAGGTAATGGTTGGTAGGCACCACCACGTCATAGCCGCTCTGGCCGGTAGCCAGCTTGCCATCGAGGGTTTCGTTGGAATCGAAAACGTCATACACCACCTTGATGCCGGTCTCCTTCTCGAACTCGGCGATGGTGTCCGGCGCAATGTAGTCGGACCAGTTGTAGACCTTGACCACACGGTCGGCGGCCTGGGCAACAGACATACCAATGGCAGCGGCGATCAGGCCGGCCAGCAGGGTAGAACGACGCATAACGTTTCCTCTTCTCGCGATTTGGGTACCTGGCGGGCGAACCCGCCAGGCGGCGTTGCTTCGTTGCTTAGCGACCGGACTTGATCTTGGTCCAGCTGCGGGTCATGTTGCGCTGCACCGCCGGCGCCAGGTCCGGGAAGGTGTAGATCTTCTTCAGCACTTCCGGAGTCGGGTAAACGCCCGGATCGGTGCGCAGCGCCTCATCGACCAGCGGCGTGGCTGCGGCGTTGCCGTTGGGGAACTGCACGTAGTTGGTGATGTTGGCCATCACCGCCGGCTCCATCAGGTAGTTGAGGAACACGTGTGCAGCTTCGACGTTCTTGGCGTCGGCCGGCACTGCCAGCATGTCGAAGAAGGAGCCCGCGCCTTCCTTCGGAATGTTGTAGCCGACTTCCACGCCGTTCTTCGCTTCTTCGGCGCGCGCCTTGCTCTGGTAGATGTCACCCGAGTAGCCGATGGCGACGCAGATATTGCCGTTGGCCAGGTCGGAGATGTACTTGGAGCTGTGGAAGTAAGCCACCGAAGGACGGATGGAGAGGAACAGTTCCTCGGCCTTCTTCAGCTCGTCAGCCTTGCTGCTGTCCGGGGCGTAGCCCAGGTAGTGCAGAGCGGCCGGGAGAATTTCGGTCGGGGAATCGAGGAAGGAAACGCCGCAGGCCTTGAGCTTTTCCATGTTCTCGGGCTTGAACACCAGATCCCAGGAGTCGACCGGCGCGTCTTCGCCGAGCACGGCCTTGACCTTCTCGACGTTGTAGCCGATGCCGATGGTGCCCCACATGTAGGGGATCGAGTACTGGTTGCCCGGATCGCTCGGTTCCAGGGCCTTGAGCAGGTCCTTGTCCAGGTTTGACCAGTTCGGCAGCTTGGACTTGTCCAGTTTCTGGAACACGCCAGCCTTGATCTGCTTGGCCAGGAACGGGTTGGACGGCACGACTACGTCGTAACCGGAGCTGCCGGCCAGCAGCTTGGCTTCCAGTACTTCGTTGCTGTCGAAGACGTCGTAGACGACCTTGATGCCGGTTTCCTTCTCGAAGTTGGCCAGGGTGTCTTCGGCGATGTAATCGCTCCAGTTGTAGACATGCAGCACCTTGCTGTCAGCCTGAGCAGCGCCTGCCACGGCCGCGGTCAGGGACAACGCGAGAAGGGTCTTGCCGAATGTTTTCATGCGTACAGCTCCTGTTGTTGTGTCGTTATTCCAGAGGTCGCGCAAGCCGTTCGAATCAGGCTGGCTCGTGCACTCTGGCGCAGTCTGGCAAGGTCATGGCACCGCTGACAACTTTCCGTGACTGCGGGCTTTCAGACCGACAGGTCACGCAGGGTCAGATCCAGGCACTTGCGTGCTTTCTCCACCAGCTCATCCACTTCCGCCTGGCTGATCACCAGTGGTGGCGCAATGATCATGGTGTCGCCCACGGCGCGCATGATCAGACCGTTATTAAAGCAGTGGCCGCGGCAGATCATGCCTACCGCCTTGTCACCCGGATAACGTGTGCGCGTCGCCTTGTCCTGCACCAACTCGATGGCACCAAGCATGCCGACGCCGCGCACTTCGCCCACCAGCGGGTGATCCGCCAGCTCACGTAGACGACGATGCAAATATGGTGCCGTTTCTGCTTTCACCCGCTCGACGATGCCTTCTTCCTTTAGAATGCGCAGGTTCTCCAGGCCCACCGCTGCCGCCACCGGATGCCCGGAATAGGTGAAGCCGTGGTTGAAATCGCCATGTGCCTCGATCACTTCGAACACCTTGTCACTGACGATCAGTCCGCCCATCGGCACGTAGCCCGAGGTCAGGCCCTTGGCGATGGTCATCAAGTCAGGCTTGAGGTCGTAATACTGGCTGCCGAACCACTCGCCGGTACGACCAAAACCGCAGATCACTTCGTCGGCGACGAAGAGAATGTCGTACTTGGCGAGGATTTCCTTGATGCGCGGCCAGTAGCTGTCCGGCGGAATGATCACACCACCAGCGCCCTGGATCGGCTCGGCAATGAACGCCGCGACATTCTCTTCGCCCAGTTCGAGAATCTTCTTCTCCAACTGGTCGGCGGCCCAGATGCCGAAGGCTTCCTGGCTCATGTCGCCACCTTCACCGAACCAGTACGGCTGCGGGATATGAGCGATGCCCGGGATCGGCAGGTCGCCCTGCTCGTGCATGAACTTCATGCCGCCGAGGCTGGCGCCGGCCACGGTGGAGCCGTGGTAGCCGTTGTCGCGGCTGATGATGATCTTCTTCTGCGGTTGGCCTTTGCACGCCCAGTAGTGGCGTACCAGGCGCAGCATGGTGTCGTTGCCCTCCGAGCCCGAACCGGTGAAGAACACATGGTTCATGCCGGCCGGCGCCAGCTGGGAGATGGCATGGGCCAGCTCCAGCACCGGTGGATGGGCGGTCTGGAAGAAGGTGTTGTAGAACGGCAACTGGCGCATCTGCGTAGCGGCAGCTTCGACCAGCTCCTCGCGACCATAGCCGACCGCCACGCACCAAAGACCGGCCATGCCATCGAGGATCTTGTTGCCCTCGCTGTCCCACAGATGCACGCCTTTTGCCTCGGTGATGATGCGCGGGCCCTTCTCGGCCAGCTGCTTGTAATCACTGAACGGCGCCAGATGGTGAGCCTGGCTCAGGGCCTGCCAGTGCGCAGTCTTGGGGTTGTTCGCTTGCTTGTTCATTACCACACCTTCTTCTGTGAACGCGGCCGGCTCACGGACTCTTGTAGAGTGGGCCGGGCGGCGATCCGCTTCAGCGCGCTCAAGTAGGGTGGGCCGGGCGGCGATCCGCTTCAGCCCACCGAATCGGCCTGCAATGGTGGGCTAAAGCCCACCCTACACCTGCGCCGGAACTACACCGACAGCAGAAGGAACTCGCGTTCCCAGGAGCTGATCACGCGCTTGAAGTTCTCGTGCTCGGCACGCTTGACCGCGACATAGCCACGGATGAACTTCTCGCCGAGGAATTTCTCGGCGTCCTTGCAGGCTTCCATACGCTCCAGGGCGCTCTCGATGGTCACCGGCAGGCGCAGATTGCGACGCTCGTAACCGCGACCCTTGACCGGTGCGCCGGGTTTGACCCCGCCGACCATGCCCATGTAGCCGCACAGCAGGGTCGCCGCCAGCACCAGGTAGGGGTTGGCATCGGCACCTGCCAGTCGGTTTTCCACGCGGCGGTTCTGCGGGCTTGCCTCAGGTACGCGCAGGCCTACGGTGCGGTTCTCCTCGCCCCATTCCACGTTCACCGGCGCCGAGGTATCGGGCAGGAAGCGGCGGAACGAGTTGACGTTCGGCGCGAACAGCGGCAGCAGCTCGGGGATATATTTCTGCAGCCCCCCGATGTGGTGCATGAACAGCTCGCTCATCGTCCCGTCTTCGTTGGAGAAGATGTTCTTGCCGGTTTTGATGTCGACCACACTCTGGTGGATGTGCATGGCGCTGCCAGGCTCGTCGGTGATCGGCTTGGCCATGAACGTGGCCGCCACATCATGCTTGAGCGCGGCCTCACGCATGGTGCGCTTGAACACCAGAATCTGGTCGGCCAGGTGCAGTGCATCGCCATGACGGAAGTTGATTTCCATCTGCGCCGGGCCTTCTTCGTGGATCAGGGTGTCCAGATCCAGGCCTTGCAGTTCGCACCAGTCGTACATGTCTTCGAACAGCGGGTCGAACTCGTTGGCCGCATCGATGGAAAAGCTCTGACGGCCGGTTTCCGGGCGGCCGGAGCGGCCAACAGGTGCTACCAGCGGGAAGTCCGGGTCGCTGTTGCGCTTGGTCAGATAGAACTCCATCTCCGGCGCGACGATGGGCTTCCAGCCCTTCTCGGCGTACATCTGCAACACCTTCTTGAGGATGTTGCGCGGCGACAGTTCGATAGGGTTGCCCTGCTTGTCGAACGTATCGTGGATCACCATGGCGGTGGGCTCGATGGCCCAGGGCACGACGAAGACAGCGTTGGCGTCCGGACGGCAGAACATGTCGATGTCCGCTTCGTCCAGCAGGTCGTAATAGATGTCGTCCTCGACATAGTCGCCCGTCACGGTCTGCAGCAACACGCTCTCGGGGAGGCGCATGCCTTTCTCGTCGAGAAACTTGTTGGTCGGCGAGATCTTGCCGCGGGCAATGCCGGTCAGGTCACTGATCAGGCATTCGACTTCGGTGATTTTGCGTTCTTTCAGCCAGCTCGTGAGCTGGTCTAGCTTGGTACTCATAGAGACCTCAGGGTTGTAGAACCAGCTTGAGTTATAGCGGGTTCAGCGTTGCCCCGCCTTCTCCCTGCAAGCCTCACCAAAGGCCTGAAAGAAGGCGAGATATTCGGGTGGATGCTACTAGGGGTGCGGCACCTCCGACACCCGGCATTTCACTCCACCGAAATAAAATCGCTCACCCTTTCTCACGAGCCCCGAGCCGTCTAGCTCGGGGCATTGCGCTAACCCAGCGAAACCCGCGAGTGGGCGGTGCGCTGCAGAGCAACTGCCAGGGCGCACGCCAGGGAGCGTTGCGCAGCCACGTACGCTATCGTGCAGGGTATGGAATGAGCGAACAGCCTGACGAGACAGGCCGCGCGACGCAGAGGCCGCAAAGGAGAGATGTTGCTGCGTTGCAGCGGTCATGCTCATGACTGATCCGGCCCATATGATGAGCGGGCTCGCCTCGTTGATGAGGGAAGAGGTCGCGTGACCGATGGTCCTAGTGCAAGCGCTGACGCCGATGGCCGGCAGGCAAAACATGAGACACCCGTATTATTGCTGTTATGGGTTTGAACCGAGCTTAGCCTTGTTCATTTTTTTACACAATAGCTCTGTAAAAAATTGAACACACCCCACTGAGCAACCTGAAAGATCAACGCTTGGAGCCCGCTGAAAGGCCTTGGAATGCCCCAAAAATGGCCGCCACGCCCCACTACAGGGCATCATTGGGCCAGCTTGACAGTAAAGTGCGTTTCGGATTGACTCACACCCATGCAGTCGCATGATTGATATATTTAACAAAAAGGTGTTGCATCATGTCGGTACCCCCGCGTGCCGTTCAGCTTAACGAAGCGAACGCGTTCCTCAAGGAACATCCCGAGGTCCAGTTCGTCGACCTTCTTATTGCAGATATGAATGGCGTGGTGCGCGGCAAGCGCATCGATCGAAACGCTCTGCACAAGGTGTACGAGAAAGGCATCAACCTGCCGGCCTCGCTCTTCGCCCTCGACATCAATGGCTCCACCGTCGAGAGCACCGGCCTTGGCCTGGATATCGGTGACGCCGACCGTATCTGCTTCCCCATCCCCAATACCCTGTGCAACGAACCCTGGCAGAAGCGCCCCACCGCGCAGTTGCTGATGACCATGCACGAGCTGGACGGCACGCCTTTTTTCGCCGACCCGCGCGAGGTATTGCGCCAGGTGGTGCAGAAGTTCGACGAACTGGGCCTGCGTATTTGCGCAGCCTTCGAACTGGAGTTCTACCTGATCGACCAGGAGAACGTGAACGGCCGGCCGCAGCCGCCGCGCTCGCCGATCTCCGGCAAGCGCCCGCATTCGACCCAGGTGTACCTGATCGACGACCTCGACGAGTACGTCGATTGCCTGCAGGACATGCTCGAAGCGGCCAAGGAGCAGGACATCCCGGCCGACGCCATCGTCAAGGAAAGCGCCCCGGCGCAGTTCGAGGTCAACCTGCATCACGTCGAAGACGCCATCAAGGCCTGCGACTATGCGCTGCTGCTCAAGCGCCTGATCAAGAACATCGCCTACGACCATGAAATGGATTCCACCTTCATGGCCAAGCCCTACCCGGGCCAGGCGGGCAATGGTCTGCACGTGCACATCTCGCTGCTGGACAAGAAGACCGGCAAGAACATCTTCGCCGCCGACAACCCGCTGGAGAACCAGCCGCTGCGCCACGCCATCGGCGGCATCCTCGACACCATGGCCGCGAGCATGGCCTTCCTCTGCCCTAACGTGAACTCCTACCGCCGCTTCGGCGCGCAGTTCTACGTGCCCAACGCGCCGAGCTGGGCGCTGGACAACCGCACCGTGGCCGTGCGCGTGCCCACCGGCAGCGCCGACGCCGTGCGCATCGAACACCGGGTGGCCGGCGCCGACGCCAATCCCTACCTGATGCTGGCGTCGATCCTCGCCGGCATCCACCACGGTCTGACCAACCAGATCGACCCGGGCGAGCCGATCGAAGGCAACTCCTACGAGCAACTCGAGCAGAGCCTGCCGAACAACCTGCGCGACGCGCTGCGCGAGCTGGACGACAGCGAAGTGCTGAACAAGTACATCGATCCGAAGTACATCGACATCTTCGTCGCGTGCAAGGAAGCCGAGCTGCAGGAGTTCGAGACCACCATCTCCGACCTCGAATACAACTGGTACCTGCACACCGTGTAACACCGAGAAAGCCGGCCGCAGAAGGCCGTGTAAAAACGTAGCGAGCGAAGGTCAGGCAAGACAAAAACAGGCGAAGAAGCGCAGTTTACAAGTGGTAAATGAGCATTCTGAGCCTGTTTTTAGCGCAGCATGGCCGAGCGCAGTAGTTTTCACACGGCCTGACAGAGCCGGCTTCTTTTTGCCTGCTAACTACTGCCTGCTCTGGCGCTCCGCACCAGGGCCAGCGGTTCGCCGTACGGCGACTGCGCTGACATGCATCAAACCCCGGCGAACAAGACCGCCGGATACTGTTGCTTTGATCAATCGGGGAGTTACTCATGCAACGCGCTCTTGCCGCCATCCTGCTAGGCCTGAGCTGCGGCCTGGCTCAGGCCGCCGACAGCATCCGTGTCTACAACTGGAACGATTACATCGCGCCGCAGGTGCTGGAGAACTTCACCCGCGACACCGGCATCGAAGTCGAGTACCACACCTTCGCCAGCGCCGAAGAGTTGGCGCAAGTGCTGGAAAGCGGTCAGCCCATCGACATCGCCGTACCCTCGCACAACGACCTGCCAGGGCTGATCGCCAGCGGCCGCATTCGCCCGCTGGATTTCAACCTGCTGCCCAACCGCACGCACCTGGACAAGCAACTGCTGAGCAAGCTGGCTGCGGTCGACCCGCAGAACCAGCACGCCGTCCCCTACTTGTGGGGCGCGGTTGGCCTGGCAATCAATACCCCCCGAGCCGAGGCCGCCTATGGTGGCCCCCTGCCGGACAGCTGGAGCTTGCTGTTCGACGCCGAACAGAGCAAGCGCCTGGCCAGTTGCGGCATCAGCGTGCTGGATGCGCCGGATGAAACCCTGTCGCTGCTGCTCAACTACCAGGGCCGCAGCCTGGCACGCAGCGCCCCGAGCCGCGTCGAGCGCGCCGGAGAGATACTCGACGCCCTGCGCCCGAACCTGCGCTACGTCGACAGCGAACGCTATATCGAAGATCTCAACAGCGGCGACCTGTGCCTGGCCATGGCCTGGATCGGCGATGCCCTGGCCGCAGCCCAGGCCGGCCAGCCAGTGCGCTTCGTGGTACCGGACGAGGGCTCGGTACTGTTCGTCGACAACCTGGTGATTCCCGCCAACGCCAGCCGCCCCGATCTCTCTCACCGCTTCATCGACTACCTGATGCAGCCGCAGGTGATCGCCCAGATCACCGCCGAGACGCTCTACCCCAACGGCAATGCCAGCTCTGCACAGTTCATCGACAGCGCCCTGCTGCAGCAGCCCGGCCTGTATCCGGATCAGGACACCAAGCGCCGCCTGTATCCACTGGAGGTTCTCTCGGAGAAACATGCCCAGGTACGCAACAACGTCTGGCAGCGCTTCCGCGACGGCAGCTGAGCAGATGGCGAGGCTTGCCTCGCCAATACCGCCTGACGTCCAATAGCACCTCGCCCACCGAGGAGCTCACCATGTCGCGCCCCGCCAGCACCCGCAAACCGCGCGCCAGCAGCCAGGCACGTATTGCCGTGATTCTCGCTGCAGCACGCGAACTGCTGGCCGAGCAAGGCGTGGCCAATCTGTCGATCTACACCGTGGCCGAGCACGCGAAGATTCCACCCTCCTCGGTCTACCACTTCTTCGCCAGCGTACCGGCCCTGCTCGAAGGGCTGACCGCGGACGTGCACGCAGCCTTTCGCGCCTGCCTGCAGGAACCCGTCGAGCATGCCAGCCTGAACACCTGGCATGACCTGTCGCGTATCGTCGAACAACGCATGCTGGGCATCTACGCGCGCGACGCCGCGGCGCGCCAGTTGATCCTCGCCCAGCACGGCCTGGCCGAAGTCACTCAAGCGGACCACCAGCACGACATCGAACTGAGCCGCCTGATGCAAGCATTGTTCGAGCGCCACTTCCCCCTGCCGCAATTACCGACGGATATCGATGTATTCGCCCTGGCCATGGAGCTGGGTGATCGCGTCTACGCACGCTCCGTGCAACTGCATGGCGAAATCACACCACGCCTGGCCGAGGAAGGCATGCGCGTTTTCGATGCCTACCTGGGCCTGTATCTGCCGTCCGCGCTGCCAAAGAGACCTGCGCCGCTGGCGTAATCCCCGTGTAGAGATCGCCAGGCCACCGAAGCCAAGCCCCCAATTCCTCGCCCCATAGTTGATTGGCGCACACGGAGCCGCTGCGTCGCATATGGATTTAATTCGATAAAAATCGCATTAATTTCGCCAAATCGACCAAAGCACCTTCTAATGCCGATATTTATCGGATATAAATCGAACATCCCGCCCTGGTCGATGTTCAGCCACGGCACTCTGAATGGGCCGCCGGAGCGGCCTGCGAACGAGCCAAGAGGTGCTTCATGTCCCGTATCGTTACCGTCGCCGCGACCCAGATGGCCTGCTCCTGGGATACCCCCGCGAACATCGCCAACGCCGAGAGGCTGGTGCGCCAGGCGGCAGCCCAGGGCGCCCAGATCATCCTGATCCAGGAGCTGTTCGAGGCGCCCTACTTCTGCCAGAAACCGAACGCCGACTACACCCAGCTGGCCACCACGGTGGCAGAAAATCCGGCCATCCAGCACTTCCAGAAGGTCGCTGCCGAGCTGCAGGTGGTGCTGCCGATCAGCTTCTTCGAGCGCGCCGGCCGCGCGCGCTTCAACAGCATCGCCATCATCGATGCCGACGGCAGCAATCTCGGTATTTATCGGAAAAGCCATATCCCGGACGGCCCCGGCTACCACGAGAAGTACTACTTCAATCCGGGCGATACCGGCTTCAAGGTCTGGGACACCGCTTATGCCCGCATCGGTGTCGGCATCTGCTGGGATCAGTGGTTCCCGGAATGCGCGCGCAGCATGGCGCTGATGGGCGCGGAAATCCTCTTCTACCCGACCGCCATCGGCAGCGAGCCGCATGATGCCAACATCAGCTCGCGCGATCACTGGCAGCGTGTGCAGCAGGGCCATGCCGGCGCCAACCTGATGCCGCTGGTGGCCAGCAACCGCATCGGCCGCGAAGAACAGGACGGCTATGACATCACCTTCTACGGCAGCTCGTTCATCGCCAACCAGTTCGGCGAGAAGGTCGAGGAGCTGAACCAGACCGAGGAAGGCGTGCTGGTGCACAGCTTCGATCTGACCGAGCTGGAGAAGGTGCGCACCGCCTGGGGTGTGTTCCGCGACCGCCGGCCGAACCTATACTGGCCGCTTTCCACGCTCGATGGTGAAACCCCATCCGAATGAACGTAGCCCGGATGCAATCCGGGGCTTTTTCTCACGACTCCCCGGATTGCATCCGGGCTACAGGTGAAACATGACCACGCTGAACACCACGCCACGCGCCGATGGTTTCCACATGCCCGCCGAGTGGGCACCGCACAGCCAGACCTGGATGGTCTGGCCCGAGCGCCCGGACAACTGGCGCAACGGCGGCAAGCCGGCACAGGCCGCCTTCGCCGCGGTGGCCAAGGCCATCGCCCAGTTCGAACCGGTGACCATCTGCGTGTCCGCAGCGCAGTACGAAAATGCCCGCGCGCGCCTGGACGACGCCAACATCCGTCTGGTGGAAATCACCACCGACGACGCCTGGGTGCGCGACACCGGCCCGACCTTCGTCACCAACGCCAGCGGCGAAGTGCGCGGAGTGGACTGGGCCTTCAACGCCTGGGGCGGCTTCGACGGCGGCCTGTACTGGCCCTGGCTGCGTGACGACCAGGTGGCGCGCAAGATTCTCGAGATCGAAGGCTGCAAGCGCTATCGCACCGAAGGTTTCGTGCTCGAGGGTGGCTCAATCCACGTCGATGGCGAAGGCACCCTGATCACCACCGAAGAGTGCCTGCTGAACAAGAACCGCAACCCGCACCTGTCGCGCGAAGAGATCGAGGCCGTGCTGCGCGAGCACCTGGCCATCGACACGGTGATCTGGCTGCCCGACGGCCTGTACAACGACGAGACCGATGGCCACGTCGACAACTTCTGCTGCTATGTGCGCCCAGGCGAGGTGCTGCTGGCCTGGACCGACGATCAGAACGATCCCAACTACCCGCGCTGCCAGGCCGCCATGCGTGTGCTGGAAAGCGCACGCGACGCCAAGGGCCGTCAGCTGACCGTGCACAAGATGCCGATCCCTGGCCCGATCCACGCCACCGCAGAAGAATGCGCGGGCGTCGACATCGTCGACGGCAGCCAGGAGCGTAGCCCGGAGGTTCGCCTGGCCGGCTCCTACGTCAACTTCCTTATCGTCAACGGCGGCATCGTCGCGCCGAGCTTCGATGACCCGAAGGACGAGGAAGCCCGCGCGATTCTGCAGCGCATCTTCCCCGAGCATCGCGTGGTGATGGTGCCGGGCCGCGAGATTCTGCTCGGTGGTGGCAATATCCACTGCATCACCCAGCAGCAGCCGGCGCCGCAAGGGCGCTGAACCATGTAGGGCGGGCGTAACCCGCACCGCTGCTGGCGGGTTTCACCCGCCCTACATCTATGAACGCCCGGCACATGCTGGGCGTTTTCGTTAGCGCCAACTCACTCGAACGGCTGCGGCCGCGGCGTATCGTTGTTCGACGGCGGCAGGATCGGCAGGGCGAAGCTCGGCTGCTCGCCGGTCAGGGTCTTGAGAAAGGCGGTGATCTTGCCGATCTCCTCCTCGCTCAGCTTACGACCCAGCTGCAAGCGCGCCATGATGTCTACCGACTCCTCCAGCTTCCAGTAGGCGCCGTCGTGGAAGTAGGGATAGGTCAGTTCGACGTTGCGCAGGGTCGGCACCTTGAACTTGAAGCGGTCGGCGTCCTTGCCGGTCAGGCCAGCCACCCCCTCGGCCGGATTGCTGGTTTCATAGGGTTCGACCAGCCCCATCTTCTGGAACGAGTTGCCGCCCAGCGCCGGGCCGTTGTGACAGGCGACGCAGCCGATGGACTTG
>Ga0224747_10146_pt1 | contig 13776 bp, 14 predicted proteins | sample LIM_F_Water_Pos_FD_182999 | JGI IMG/M metagenome (GOLD analysis project Ga0224747, IMG submission 182999) | Enriched cells from gastrointestinal tract of the lab mouse from Pacific Northwest National Laboratory (PNNL), Richland, Washington... | ecosystem: Host-associated > Mammals > Digestive... | reverse complement strand
CTTTCTCTCTGCGCTTTATACTATGGCCTGTGTGCCCTTGTTAAGCGTTGCTATCTGAGGAGCAGCAAAATGATATTCAAGCTAGTGATTTCTATTTGAAATCCATTAAAAAATTTGAGAGCACAAATGATACACATAATTTAATGATTGTGGTCCGCAGTTATGCCCGTCTTCTGCATATGACTACCGGTACAGAGCACTGCCAATTGCAGCAGGCGTGGTCAACATGTATGCCCCAAGAACTGACGAAAATCCTGGAAGAAGCGGAGGTTGAACTGAACAATGCCAACAGTTGAGTATTCTACATATACTTCAAAAAGTACTATATGGGTCTTGGCGCAGAGAGATCCCAGTTTTGAGGAATTTTATTTGCAATATCAAGATCAAATTGTCTTGCCCACGCCATTGTCTGTAGATTTTTGGGATGATGTGATTGCAATTGCGGAGAAAGAACCCGATCTGTCCTCCGCGGTAAAACACTGCCTGGAAAACACACAGTCTGCTCAGTCTTTTGCCATTCCCGGTTTGCCGGAGATCGGGGTACTAATCGCCGCATTGTTCCTCTTAAGGACACACATCAAAATCCATAGAACAGAAGACGGCAAATGGGAGTTCCTTGTGGAACACAGTTCTTCCAACGATAGTGCCCTTGAAAAAATTGCGTGCGTACTTGCGGATCTCTTCAAAAATTAAAGTATCGAAAGTGAGCGCTTGCTCCAAAGTAGACAAAACCTGTTTGTAACGATAGTTATACGCAGGTTTTGCTTTTTTGTTAAAATTGCACTAAAATCGATACTAAAAAATGGCTGTAATTACATATCGCAAGTGTCCGCAAGCAGATTTAAAGAGATTATTTCTCTCTTAAACCTGCTTTAATTTATGTTTAAGAAAATGAGGCAATTATGAAACTTCCATATGGCTATGTTTTAGATGGTGAGAAAATCGTCGTGCACGAAGAAAAAGCAGATGTTGTCCGCAATATATTTGAGTATTACCTCGCAGGAGCCAGCCTAGGGAAAATTGTTGATATGCTCTTTGCGAAAGGCATATCCTCTCCGACGGGGAACTTCAAATGGACCAGAGCTGCTGTGGATAAGCTCCTGGTCAATAAGAAATATATCCCAATTGTTGGGGTAAGTGTGTATATGGATGCTCAATTCGAAAAGAATCGCCGGTGTAATGTGGATTATGACAAAGCCGGACATCCGAGAAAATCGACCAGATATCAGTCTTCCTCCATAGAAATAGAATAAGGCTGTACAAATCCTGTCCTTTTTGATATACTTGTAGAAAAAGGGAGAATGGGATTATGACAGAGAAAGAAGTCGGTGAACTCTACACACGCTTGGCGGCTCAGTACGAGGCCTCGATTGATTCGCTCTTAGCGAGACAAATCATAGACACATATCTTGCGACTACATCGAGAGAAGTTTTATGATTCACTGAATAAGGAAAAGCTAAGTTGATAAACTCTGAAACCCAAAAGTGACGGATCGCATGAGTTTGTCAGCTTTTCTTTAACCTTTCAGTACATCTAAAAATACTGGAATGAATTTGGAGGGACTTGAACCTTCCAGCATTCCTAAATAATCTCATGAATTTGGCACAGCTTTTGGGCTGTGCCTTTGTTATTTGGAATTGAAATCTGGAAAGGAATATGTTACCATGGAAATGACAAAAAGTGAGCAAATCCGTATTGGATTGCAAAAAAGCTTTCAGAGTAGCAAATACGCCAAGGCATCCACTGCCTGTTATGGCTACCAAGTCGCTCTACCTGGATAAACTTTCAATTGATTTAGCTGAGGTTGATATCGTCATTCTCTTCTTTGAGCATTAGGAAAAGGTGGCAGCTTGAGAAAAATAGTGAGAACCCTAATTTGGCTATCTACGACAATAAAATAATATGCTATAATTATAATATGAGGTGAGAGGATTGTGGGAAAATATTGATGTCTGGCTTATAACTTCTAAATTGGCTGATATTTTGGGAATTGCAGCTTTTGTAATCAGTGTTTGTACTTTTATCACTACCCGCGGAATACGCAAATCGATGCTCGCCCATGTTGAAAGTTCAGATTATCGGAAAGCAATAGACCAACAAATTTTGAATTAGAAGCGTTCCGAACAATTTTGATTGAGCGAGCAGCGCAAGATGCAAGCGGTGTTTTCTTTACTAAATTAACAGTAATACTTGAGGATATAAGTATTGCATATGAGACAATTCTCCCTAAGCGTGTGCTAAAGAAAATCAATGGCTTAATAGAACTCATTCGTAATAAATTGAATCCAGGAGAAGGATATAGGAATAAACAAGATGTAGACAAATGTATCTCACTGTTAGGCTATATCGTTGCCGAATTAAAGAAAGAAAAGGGAATTATATGAAAAAGGAAATAATAATACGCAAACGATCTAGTATCTGCAGAGAAATGATAACAAAAACGATTAGTGGAGATATTGAATGGTTTCGTTGTGATGAATTCCAAGATTATTTGGATGTCTCAGGGCTATCAATTAATCATGTGAATTGGCTCAGTGACTATTTGACGTATTTGAAGATGTTACGACATATTCCAATTTTAGATAGAACATATTTTGTGTTTTATCAGGAACGCGTATTTGCTATATCTCAAAGTGAGTATTCAAGAGAAGTTCGACCTGACTTTGTATCTAGCATTCAAGAAAACAGAATATGGCACGGAGTTATTGCTCTACAGGAACAGCTAATGCAATTACTTAGTCTTATTGAGGCAACTGATTTCAATAATGTGGAGGAAAATTGTAGAGATTTGCTATATTCTACAGGTTGTATTCACGCTTAAGGGCAGCTAAATCATGTTTTATTAGTTCTAATTTGGCACTGATTAATAATAGCTCATGAGCTTTAAGCCTATGAAGATTGCTAGTAATTTGCTTTTTGATTTCTTCTATACTCTGTATTACTTGTTGTATGCAGAGTATTGTGTCCACATAAAAATTATCAAGCCGCAAGGGCTCATTATTACATAATTCGCTGATGCGCCGTTTGAGATTTTCATCAATTTGATTTGACATAGATACGCTCCAATCTAATAACTTTATAATGTTGTTTTGAATTATATACCCTTTTCTTTTTGTCGCAAATCTGGATTATTTTACTCACTTTAATTGACTCAAGAGATCCGACAGATTAGGCGTAATTGTAAAGTCAACTTTAAAGATTTTCCGTGTAATATCGAAAGGATTGTCCGCGCACCTGTATTTTAGGGCGCCATAAGGCACAGCGGAGCAAGTTTCCCTTTCCGAATTGAACCTGTTGCGTTGTGCTGGGCTTCAATTTAGTTTGGGTTCGGATTTAGACGTTGCATCTTTTTTGTCAATAAAAGACAGATAAGAAATCACCTCAGTGGAAACTGGGGTGATTTCTTATTCGGGCAGAGAGAACCAGTTCAGCTGGTGGGCTTCCCTCGTATGCTTTAGCAAAAAGCTCCGAGCGAAGCGAGTTGACAACTTACCGTGTGACAATAACGCAAAAATCCCAAATAGAAGATGATTTGCCCGTTTACGGGCGGCAGGGCACGAGATGCAGGCGAAAGATATTCGATGCGTCTTAAGGCATACCCCCGGTAGCAGGCCCTTCTAGGGCCTGCTCAAGCCTCCGGCTTAGCCGGAGGCTTTGGCTGACCACGGAAATACCACAGACGGCTTTCAGAAAATTTTGGGGCGGCGGGCTGTTTCTTCGGCCCGCCGCCCTATTCATTGGATATGGCACCTCAATATCTGGAGGCCGCCCTTACAGTTCAGTCGTGTATGATAATCAAGGGATTCTGCTCTTGAAAGGGGTTATTTTTTCAAATTCATTCCTCCGGTTACTGCCAGCAAGACAATCCCAGCAACACTTAGAATACCTTTTCCAGCGTTCTTCAGGTTTTGGGCGTACTTGTTACGGCAAGCTTCACAGCACCAATGTTTATATCCTTCTGGCAATGGTTTTCTACAATTCTCGTTTTTACACACTCTCTGCGCTGATGCCATTTTCTTCTCCTCCAGTCAGCATTATTGTATTTGCACAGGGCAAAACACTGATTTTCTTTTTTATATCCGGTAAAGTTTTTGACCAGTAATTTTCTGGCGACGGATCGATTAAATCCAATCTCTCCACAAGACCATCAGCATCGAGGTATGTTGTCTGAATATATGCTGCGTAGTAATTAAGGCTCTGACGCGCAGCTGCACTTTCACCCATTTCCTGGTATGCCATAGCTTCCACCAGCGATACCATATTGATGGCGCTCAGTCCATCCCGTATTTCATTTATTCGTGCATCGATTTTTTCTGGCGTTGCCCCTGAAAGCATTTTCCCCATCAGCGATTCCGGCTGATTCTTGATAAACGCAACATTACCCTTCTGGCTCAACATCAATAGATTTCTGCTATCCTCTGCGTCTGAGGCAATTCGCAATAACACCATAGTCCGCAGTTTAGAATTTTTAATCAAGAATGCCTGCAACAGCTTTTGCTGGCAACTATATGCAGTTGCTAATCTATCATCTTCCTGTCCTTGGCGAACTTCCTCTATTGCAACTTGTACTTTTTGAATTTCCTCAGCTATCTGGGCCATTTGCATCTGGGCCGCGAAACTGGCTGCTGCCTGAGACAGCGCAGGAGCCAAATCGACATTTTGTAAAGAAATTGTTGAGACAATCTTTTTGGTGTTTGGATCCACAAGATTAGCCATCAGTGAGCCGTCTTTTCTTGTCATCAGCTTTAGCGCACCACTCGCTATCTTGGCTTCTTGTTCCTCGGTGAGAACAGCTTGGAGTGCCTGTTTTGGGATATTGGCTTTTACTAAATTGACAAATGCAGGAGCAGTATACATCATTTGCTCCAATCTGGAAAAGGTCACCTTTGCATTGTTCAGTAATGGTTTCGCAATGTCAGGTACAATTGAGAAATGATCCATAATTTCGGAGCTAAATTCCGTGCTGAGACTCTTACTGTCAGTGGACATATACAAATCCCCTTACACAAAGTTTATACTAAATATTTTGTAAGAACCCGCAAAACCTTGTGAAACAGCGCATTACGCCGCATTTCCTGACAACAGACCACCCCAATTACTACGAATTTACTACCAAGGAATGAGTTTTGATACGACAAAACGCGGGGAAATGCGGACATACGGTTTAGCGCCATCCTTTGAAATACCCCTGAAAATCACATATCGCTTGACTGGATAGGCCGTCTTTTCAATGATGAAAAGGCGGCTTTTTCTATGCCCATACATAGCCGTCTGTTTCGCCGCAGGCGGCTAAATCCATGAAAGCCTGCGAATAAAAAGTCAAGCCCCAAAATGGAGTTGATGGCAGATTATTTGCAGGCAGAGGAAGGGCGGTGAGGGGAACTACAAATAGACCGCCGCGCCAGCGCCGGTCTGGTAATTTTATGCAGTGTATTAGGATTGAGCACACCGCGCCAGTGGCATTCTTAACAAGTCGTGCTGACAGCGCCCTGCGACAGTCGGGAGGCCGTAAAGCGGCCTGCATCAGTCAGCCATGCCAGGCGCGTCGGGGGTCTGCTCCCAGAGACCTTGTTCTTTGAGACAGTCACGGACTTTTCCGTAGTAAATGCGGAGGAATTTGGTCATTCCGGCGGTCATGTAGACATAGTACGGCTTTCCCTCGGAACGTTTCTTGTCGAGGAACTGATACACCGGGTCGTCTTGGGGGTGCAGCTGGAGCAGAATACTCATGATGACAAAAAGCGTCTTGCGAAGGTGCGGGGAGCCCCGCTTGCTGCTGGGCTTGCTGTCTGACACCTTGTCCCCGGAGTCATCCTTGATGGGGTCGGTGCCAGCAAAGCCTACTATGGACTTCTGGTGGGGAAAGCGGCGGATATCCCCGATCTCAGCCATCAGCTGGGGTCCCATGGATTTGCCGACGCCGGTCATGGCCATGACAGTCTCATACTCCGGGAGCTGGGAGGCCAGCCGGTCCATCTCGGTGCGGTAGGTCTCCACCGTGCGGGAGACGGCGTTGAGTTGGGAAACCGCTTCCCTGACCAGCAATTTGCAGGTGTCAGACTTGGGCACCAGCGCAAACTTTTGCCGGGCATCTGTGTGCAGGTCGATGGCCGTCTGCTGGGAGAAGTTATAGCCGTGACGCTTGTACCACTTCCGATATCGCTCCACAAAGGCGTTCTGACTGACCCTGGCGACACAGTCCACATGCCAGAAGGTGTCCACATAGTCCACCCATTTCTGGCTGCCGTCAGGCCGCGCAGGGCTGTCAAAGTATCTGTTGGCACCGGGGTAGCTCTGCTCCAAAAGCGCGACCAGATTGTTGCTCAGTGCGGTCTTGGTCTTGCTCGACAGCTGGAACTGGCGGTGCATGGTCTTGAGGTCGTAACGAATCGTATCCATAGGGGTATATTGCGGCAGGATTTCCCATTTGTCAAGGGCAAATCGTGCGATCTTCATCGCGTCCGCCTTGTCCGTCTTCACCTTGCGGATGTTGATCCCGTCCTGGTAATTCTTGATGGCAAGCGGATTGATGGCGGACACGAAGAAGCCCGCGCTGTGCATGGCTCTCGCGAACGATTCGTAGTACCTTCCCGTGTGTTCCATGACGATTCGAACCTCGCCGTCTAAGCCGGCCAGCTTCCCGGCCAGACTCGCAAATCCCTCGGCGGTGTGCGGAATCTCAAAAGGTTTCATCAGGGCGCTTGTCTTGGTCTGGAGCACGGCAACTGTGCTCCTCCCATTGGATACATCGACACCTACAGCGAACATATGGTCTCCTCCTGGTGTGTTACTGCAATGGCAGGCCGTCCTTTTCCCATTGCCGATTCTATCTGTTCGCTGACACGAGAGACCCTTACGGCTGCTCAACCTGCGCAAATCGAACGTTGCACAATGGAAGGCCGGCTGGCTGACTTTCATTCGAGCGCGAAACTCTTGGAGGAATACGTCAGGCCATAGCGCTTCCATTATACAACTTAGGCAATGAGATGTCCCTCGCCTGTGGCTGGCTGCCACGAACATGGGGCAAATATATAGTAACAGGAGGGAACCCCAATATGGCGAAACCCAAGGTGATAAGTGTAGCAAATCAAAAGGGCGGAGTTGGCAAAAGCACGACGGTCTATAACCTGGGGGCTTGTCTTGCGCTGGAAGGAAAGAAAGTTCTCCTGCTGGACACAGACCCCCAGGGGGATTTGACCAAGATGCTGGGCCAACGCAAGCCCCACGACCTGCCCCTGACCCTTGCCAATGTCATGAGCGATGTGGTGTCCGGGAAAGAGCCGACCGGCCACCCGGAGATCATGCACCACCATGAGGGCTTTGACTTCGTGCCAGGGAACCGCAGTCTGTCCGCCGTAGAAGTCAGTCTGGTGAACGTGATGAGCCGGGAAACGGTACTCCGGCAGTATGTGGACAGCGTAAAGCGGGACTATGATTATTTGCTGCTGGATTGCCGTCCCTCGCTGGGTATGCTGGTCATCAACGCCCTGTCCGCGTCGGACTATGTTCTTATCCCTGTCCAGGCGGATTATCTGGCGGCGGAGGACATGACGGAGCTGGTGGGCACGGTGCGGAGCATCCAGCGGCAGATCAACCCCCGGTTGAAAATCGGCGGCGTGTTCCTGACAATGGCGAATGAAACTAACTTCCGCAAGGATATTGTCGCCACCGTCAAATCGAATTTTGGGAAACACCTGCCCGTGATGGACGCGGTGATCCCGGCAACGGTGCGGCTGGCGGAGGTCAGCACGGCAGACAAGAGCATTTTCCAGCATGAACCCAGGGGGCGGGCGGCAGAAGCCTACCGCAGTCTGACAAAGGAGGTGTTGAAGATTGGCAAAAAGCAGCGCAGCCGGACTTCTGACCTCAGTCGATAGTATGTTCACCACCCAGGAGGAACGGGACAATGCCCAGCGCAGCTATGTGACCGACCTCCCCACCTCTGAAATCAGCGACTTCCCCGACCACCCGTTCAAGGTGCGGATGGACGAGAGCATGACGGAAATGGTGTCGAGCGTAAAGGAGCGCGGTGTCCTTTCCCCCGTGCTGGTGCGGCCCATGCCGGACGGCAGCTACGATTGCAGAGATTGCAAACAAGGTTGGATATGAAAATCAGAGCAAATTTGCTGCTGCGTTCCAAAATATTATGAGAATCACACCTGCTGAATATAGAAAGCAAAATACAAAGAACTTATAGCAATAGCCACTGCCAAAAGAGAAGTGGGCAAGAGGGCAATACGACGCTGCTCTCTTGCCTGTTTTGTTGGGCTTAGGAACACATTTAGGAATATGCTAATGTTTTAAGTCTACCCAGCGGCGGAAAAGAAAAAAACCGCTGTTGGGCAGGCTGATTACTCCTGTCAAATAGTCGATTGCTTTACAGCGGTTTTGAACTTATTCAAAGCCGCTGTTTTTATGAACTAAAAATAGCACACTGGAAAAATTGGCGGCTCAAGGAGGTAGCCGCCATGAGGCCGAAAGAGTTTCGACCAATTTTGACAAAGAGTGATCCATCTGTAAATGGTAAGATAAAGTATACCAATTTTCGCCATTGAAAGGATACCAATCCGCGCCACAAAAGGGGCCAAATCTCGCCACGAAGTATACCAGGTCAACCGAAGGTAGCCATCTGGTAAAATGAGAGGACACTCATCCAGATGGAGGCCAGAAAGGAATGAAGGGGTATCGCGTGTACAGCAAGATTCAGCAATTTCGTTCGGCGGGATTCAGCCAGCGGCAAGTGGCGCGGCGGCTCGGGATCAACCGCAAAACCGTAAAACGGTATTGGGAAATGCCGGTAGACGAGTACGAGGAAATGAGCAGCACTGTGTGCCGGATGCAGTACCTGGACAAGTATCGGGCGCGGATTTTGGAGTGGCTGCGGGAGTTTCCAGACCTGACAGCGGCCCAGATATGCGACTGGCTGAGGGAACACTACCGGGAGGAGGTGAGCGAGCGAACGGTATCCCGGTATGTGAAACAGCTGCGGGAAGAATACGGGCTGAAAAAGAGCGTGGCGCCGCGGGAATATGAGGCGGTGCCGGAGCTGCCGATGGGGCAGCAGATGCAGGTGGACTTCGGGCAGAAGATGATGCCCAACGTAGACGGCGGGCAGACCAGGGTGTATGTGGCGGCGTTTGTGCTGTCCCGGTCGCGGTACAAGTACGCACAGGGGCAGAGCCGTCCCTTTACCAGCGTAGACCTTGTGCGGATCTGCCATGATTGCTTCCAGTACATGGGCGGGATGCCGGAGGAGCTGGTATTCGACCAGGACAGCATTGTATGCGTAAGTGAAAACGCGGGGGACATCATCTACACCTACGAGTTTGAGAAGTTCCGGCAGGAATGTGGTTTGTCCATCCGAATGTGCCGCGGGGCGGACCCGGAGAGCAAAGGAAAAATTGAGAATGTGGTGAAGTACATCAAGGGGAATTTCCTCAGCCACCGGCTGTATGTGGACGATGGCATCCTCAACGGAAGCTGCCTGGAGTGGCTGGAGCGGACCGCCAACGCCAAGGTGCATGGGACCACCAAACTGGTCCCAGCGGAGGTATTCCAAGAGGAGCGAGAGTACCTGCGGCCCCTGCCGGTCTGTGACCAGGTGAAGCGCCCGGTGATCTGCCGGACGGTGCGCAAGGACAACACAATTATCTACGACAGCAACCGCTACTCCGTCCCTCTGGGTACCTACACCACCCAGCGGTCGGTACGCATTGAGACGCTGGATGGGACGCTCTATATCCTGACCACAGCAACGGATAAGCTGCTGGTGGACTTTGCAACCAAAACGACCCGCCGGGTAAACTCTGACTATCTGAAGAAAAACCACCCCAGTATCTACCAAGATGCCCTGAACATTTCCGAGAGCCGGAAGGTCAAGGTTTCTGTTCAGCCTGCATAGTCAACCGGGCAGGGAGAGCAATTCACAGCTCTTCCTGCCCATAGGTTAGGAGATGATGATTTGATGAAAGCAATCGACGTTTCCAGAAAAACTTTTTCCCGCTCTGTTGATAAGCGATCTCGGAGGGCCATGACTGACTTTCTGAGGAACCACTTTCGCTATCATACCATGAACAGTTGGAATCGCAGCACATCGTATGCCTGCAACTTGAAAATCACGCATCTGGGGCTTGACAGCATAACACTCAACAAGCTTTTTGACTTGATCCAAGTTCCCCAATTTTATGCCGAGCTTCAGGATTTGATCGAGGCATTCAATCAAGCGCACAGTTATTTGTGGCAGGCGGCCTGGAACGGGCGCAGCGGAGGCTACCTTGTGCTATATCAGGGTGGCCAGGAGCCCACACACTACCGTTCTTACTGTACCAAATGTGGGCAAAAAAATTATAAATCGGTGGCAGAAAACGGCCGCCGGTGCGGGGTATGTAATGAGGAGGCGCGAGTAGACTTCAAAGCGCCCCCTATGCGGGTAACTGTTTTTCCCGGCTGCGGGGTGGATCAGGATGACGATTTTGATGAGTGGTCTCTTGATGACCTTCAGCGCCGCACCGTATTGGTACAGGAGTTCGACCAGCTTGCGGACGATATCGTATCCGCAGCGATCAATATAGCCTGGACGAGAGAAGTGCTGGAGGAGATCGAATTGGTCCCGGTGTCCAAGCTACGGCTGGCATAAAGGGGGGCAGGGTATGAAATGTCGCTTTAATCGCCTGATCTATCCCAGATCGATTGACGAAACTCAAAACGGGAGTTATATGATAGCCGTCTTTATCCCCCGGGAAACCATTATGGACTCCATGGGGAATAGAATCAGTTCTTTTACGGTTGTTGGCTATAATCTCCCCACCTCTGACCGAATTACCGTGAATCTGTCTGGCCATTGGAAGAGAGATCCAAAGTATGGTCTTCAATTTGAGATGGACTCCTATGACGAAGTCATTGAACCAGGGAAGTCCGGGATTGTCGCATACCTGTCCTCTGGCCTTATCCGCGGGATTGGACCTGGGCTGGCGGAGCGGATTTATAACACCTTTGGGGCAGATACCATGGCTGTACTGGACAACGCTCCGGAGCGAATCAGCGAAGTCCCTGGCATCAGTGCAAAAAAAGGCCAGCAGATCAGCAAGGAATATAGGAAGGCCCGCGGAGGACGGAAAATTATTATGCTTCTGGCTCCGCTTGGCATTAGCGCCAGGCAAGCTCTCCAGCTCCAAATGAAGCTGGGAAAAGATGCGGAAAATCTTTTGAAGCATCACCCCTATACTGTGTTTGAGTCCGGCTATATCACTTTTCAGACAGCAGAGGCATTAGCTCAGTCATTTGGTATCCCGAAGGATTCACCAGAGCGAATTGATGCCGGGCTGCTCTTTACTCTCCAGACAGAGGAGGGGAAAGGGCATCTCTGTATGCACAATGAAGTGTTTATCAACAATGCTGTCAGAATTTTGGATACACCGGGCCTGGATCGGAATGCGGTGGCCAGACGCGCTTACGAAATGCTAAAAAGTGGGCGGCTGGTACTGTATCACGACTATACCTACCGTCCTATTATGGCCCAAGCGGAGGCTGAGACTGCCGCCTGCATCACCCAGATGCTCTCTCAGGATAAATTGCCCTATATGGGAGATCTGGATGATGAAATTGACCAACTACAGGTTGAGATGGGGATTGTGTTCGCCGCAGAGCAGCGCCATGCGATCAAGGTGGCTCTAACCTCTCCAATCTGTATTATCTCTGGCGGCCCTGGAACTGGGAAGACCTCTATCCAGCGTGCTATCCTGAGTATCTACAGTAAAGTGTTCCCAAACAAAAAAATTGTCTGCTGCGCCCCTACCGGGCGTGCAGCGCGCCGCATGGAGCAGAGTACGGGGTTCCCTGCATCAACCGTGCATAAAGCGATCAATCTGAATGTCGGTGAGATTCGGGAACTAAAGCTGCCAGATTTCCTGGAGGCTGATCTTGTCTTGAGTGATGAGATCAGTATGCTGGACATGGTGGTTACTTGGCACTTATTCCACGCATTACCGCCTGGATGCCGTTTGATCCTTGTTGGAGACGCAGACCAGCTTCCCTCCGTTGGGCCTGGGGCAGTCCTCAGCGAACTGCTTCGCTGTGGTAAGATCCCTATGGTCATATTGGATAAGGTGTTCCGGCAGAGCGAGGGCAGTTTGATCGCGGAGAACGCAAAGCGCATTCGTCATGGGGAACCACGGCTCCTCTTTGACCATGATTTTCTTTTTTATGACTCCAGTGACGCCCAACAGTCGGCAGCCTGGCTGGAGCAGCTCTACGTTCAGGAGGTTGCACAGTATGGTGTAGACAATGTGGCAATGCTGACGCCATACCGGAAAAAGACTGACACAGGTGTGCAGGCACTCAATGCCCGCTTGCGGGAACGGGTCAATCCCGCCGCCCCGGGAAAAGCCGAATTGGCTATTGGAAAGCGGTTCTTCCGTCAGGGCGACAAGGTCATGCAGACCCAGAATCGGGATGAGGTCAGCAACGGCGATATTGGGTACATTACAAAAATTGAGCGCTGTGAAGGTTCATTCTTGATCGAAGTGGATTTTGGAGATGGACGAATTGTTCCTTACGAGGATATGGAAACACTCAACAGGCTGGAACTGGCCTATGCGACCACAATCCATAAGTCCCAGGGGGCGGAGTACGAGTCTGTACTGATCAATATTCAGCAGTTCCATAGCCGTATGCTGAAGCGTCCGCTCTTCTATACCGGCATTACACGGGCAAAGCGCAGACTGCTGGTGATCGGCGAATGGGATGCCATCGTACGCGCAATTCACACGCTGGATACCGAGCAGCGAAAAACAATGCTGGCGGCCCGCATTGTGGAACTGAACGGGATGTAGTACGGAGAAGTGTCAAGCATCATGAACCTTGCCGTCATCTGCGGCAAGGATACGCTGAATAATCCAGGCTGGACAACCAAATGTGAATATTAAGAATTGAGGTGTAATAAATGGATTTTCAAAAAAGCTCCGCTGAGAAGAACTTTTTTGAGGATCAGCTTCCAAAGTTTATTGCTGCTTTTGTGGGTGCGGATCAGACTCCTCCCGACTTCTTAAAGAAGTTGTACTACGGCTGGTATGATCCTTCAGTATTGGTAGACTCTGCCGCACTTCACCTCCATGATACACGCATCATCGCATGTCAGAAACGCCTCCAGGAAATCCTCACATCTACTGCGTGGGAGGCAGTTGAGGAATATCGTCATCTTCTGGATGAGCGTAGCGCAGAGGAACGGGAGCAGGCATTTGAAGCTGGCTATAAATCCGCAGTAATGTTGATTGTAGCTGGCCTCACCGCACTGAAGAAAGAATAGTCAAACGCATCGTCAGGAGGTTTTACTATGGCTACTGTCCTTGAAAATTACCTGTGGGACAAGCAGACGCTGCAACAGCGAGTTCTGCAGGGGGGGATTACAGCGGATATACTTTGGAGGTATGGTGAGCTGGCATATCGCATTGGTGTGCTGGAAACCTGCCAGGCGTACTGTAAATCGGCGCCAGCAACAACCAACAGTCAGTATTTGTTTAAGCATTACCAGATGCTGGATGCCTACATTCAGAGTCTCGCCCAGGAGCGCAATTACGGACCGAACCGTGGACAGGATACCGAGAAGGAACGGGATGCCGCAAAGCTTAATCTCAGCCGTGTGATCCAAGACTATCGCGGCAGGTTTTCCAGCTTCGCTCCGAAAGCAGATGACACATACGGCCTGGAAGTGAATCAGGTCATCAACTCTATTGTACCGGCATGGCTCCAAATGAGGGAAACCTTTGTACCCCTCAGAC
>Ga0224747_10052_pt2 | contig 13833 bp, 13 predicted proteins | sample LIM_F_Water_Pos_FD_182999 | JGI IMG/M metagenome (GOLD analysis project Ga0224747, IMG submission 182999) | Enriched cells from gastrointestinal tract of the lab mouse from Pacific Northwest National Laboratory (PNNL), Richland, Washington... | ecosystem: Host-associated > Mammals > Digestive... | reverse complement strand
GCCGTAGAGGTCGGAGCGGATCTCCACCGGCTGGCCGATACGCATGTGCTTGAGCTGGGTTTCCTTGAAGTTGGCGTCGATCCAGATCTGGTCCAGCGGGACCACGGCCATCAGCGCATTGCCCGGTTGCACGCGCTGGCCGACCTGTACGCTGCGCTTGGCGACGTAGCCGGTGACCGGCGCGACGATGGTCGAGCGGGCGTCGTCCAGATAGGCCTGGCGCAGTTGCGCGGCGGCGGCCTTGACGTCCGGATGGGAGGTGATCTGGGTGTCGTCGACCAGCGCGCGATTGGTGTTCAACTGCTGTTCCGAGCTGGTCAGCGAGGCTTTCGCGCTGTCCAGGGCGTCGCGGGCGTGGGCCAGTTCCTCCTGGGAAATGGCGCCGTCGTCGGCGAGGTTCTTGCGCCGCTTGTAGTCGGCCTCGGCCTTGGCCAGCGCGACCTTGCGGGTGGCGACCTCGGCGCGATAGCCGTCGACGTTGCTGAACAGCCCGCGCACCTGGCGCACGGTGTGGGCCAGGTTGGCCTCGGCGCGTTGGAGGGCGATGTCGGCGTCGCTGGGATCGAACCTGACCAGTTCCTGGCCCTTGCGCACCAGGTCGCCGTCGTCGGCGCCGATGCTGACCACGGTGCCGACGATCTGCGGGGTGATCTGTACCACGTTGCCGTTGATGTAGGCGTCGTCGGTGTCCTCGTGCCAGCGGCCGTAGAAGAACTCCCAGGCCACGCTGGCCAGGGTGGCGAGAACGATCACGGCGAGCAGGATCAGCAACCAGCGCTTGCGCTTCGGGTTGCCGGCGGGGGTTTCGCTGTTGGCGGTAGTCATGGTGGGTGCCTCGTTCATTCTGCCGGCGCTTTCGCGGTAGCGAGCGCAGCGGAGCGGGAATCGGGTTGGAAACCGCCGCCCAGGGCCTGGACCAGCTGGACGGAAAGATCGATCTGCTGGCTCTCCAGGCTGGCCAGCTGGCGTTCGGCGACCAGCAGTTGCTGTTGCACGCTGAGGGCGTCGAGGTAGCTGCCGACGCCTTCGCCGTAGCGACGCATGGCCAGGTCGAAGTTGGACCTGGCGATATCGCGGGCCTGGCGCTGGTCGATCACCTGCTGCTCCAGGGAGCGCAACTTGCCGAGGTTATCGCTGACCTCGCCGAGGGCCTGGACCAGCGTCTTGTTGTACTGGCCGACGGCCAGGTCGTAGTCGGCGTCGCGTTCGGCCAGGTTGGCGCGGCGGCGGCCACCGTCGAAGATCGGCAGGGAGATCGCCGGCGCCACCTGGAAGAAGCGGCTCGGCGCCTGCAACACGTCGCTGGTGTGCAGGGCGGCGAGGCCGGCCATCGCGCCGAGATTGAGGTTGGGATAGAACTCGGTCTTTGCCGAGTCGATGTTGCGGCGCGCCGCCTCGACCCGCCAGCGCGCGGCAACGATGTCGGCGCGGCGGCCGAGCAGCTCCGCCGGGAGCACCGAGGGCAAGCTCAGGCTGGCCGGGTTCAGCGGTTGCGGGCGCTGCAGTTCGAGACCGCGATCGGGCCCCTTGCCCAGCAGCACGGCGAGGGCGATGCGGGCGCTGGCGATGTCCTGCTCGGCGGCGCTGAGCTGCTGGCGGGCGGTGGCCAGCTGGGTCTGCGTCTGTTGCAGCTGGACCTTGCTGTCGAGTCCGGCGCTCATGCGCTTCTGGCTCAGCTCGGTCATGCGCTGCGAGCGTTTCAGTTCTTCCTCGGCGAGATCGCGCACGGTAAAGGCGTGGGCGAGGTCGCTGTAGGCGCGGGCGATGCTCGCCGAGAGGCCGATGCGCGCGGCCTGGCTGTCGATCCGGGCGGCATTGGCCTGGCCGAGGGCGGCTTCCCAGGCGGCGCGCTCGCCGCCCCAGAGGTCGAAGTCGTAGTTGAAGCCGAGCGACAGGTACTTGATCGCCGAATAGCGGCCGCCGAGCGGTGCCGGGGCCACGCTGGTCGGCGCGCGGATGCCGGAGTAGCTGGCCTTGGCGTCCAGCGTCGGCTGGCGCGCGGCATCTTGCGCCTGGGCCGTTGCCGCCGCCTGGCGCGCACGCGCCTCGGCGATCTGCAGGTCGGGGGTGCCTTGCAGGGCTTCGCCGATCAGTTGGTCGAGCTGCCGGTCGCCGAGCCCGGTCCACCAGTCCTGGCGCGGCCAGGCCGCTGGCGAAAGGGCTACGCCGTCCAGGCTCCTGCCCGCCTGGAGGGCGCCTGCCGGTTGCAGTCGGGCGTTCGGTTCCAGGCCTTCGGAAGTGACGCAGCCGGCGGCCAGCACTATCGCCGAGGCCAGCGCCAATCGCTGCGGCCAGGGATGGAGAAGAGGGAACGGCATGGATCAGGACTCCTGCAGGCTGGCCCTAGGGCAGCCGGCGTGTAGCAGAACCTTGGTCAGCAGATGGGTCAGCGTCTGCAATTCTTCCGTGCTCAGGCAGGCGACCAGCTCGTTCATCGCCGCCGAGGGCGATTCGCATCCGGCAGCTCGCCCGGTCACTACCCATGTGATGGATGCTCTTACACATATAGCGCTTGTGCGCCAGATACACCGTACCTCGCTGCCCTGCAGCAACCTATCCGCTTGGCCGAATACTGCGCCAACCTGTGCCCGTCTCTTTTCCTGAAAAGAGACGGGCACTTCTACCACTGCTGCAGCCCTGATCGCACAAGGCTTTGCGGCATTCCCCCTCGTGACAATCGGCGTGACAAACGCCGATGTCACCAGCAACAGCGTTGTAGATGATGGTGCCGCAGACCAAGGAATGGACTGCACCTGACTGACAGTCAGGCACGCCCCGGTCATCGCAGTGCTGCTTGCACATGGCTCAGGATCTCGCGGCACTGGTCTCGTCAGCCAATGCAGCCTCCACCCGCCCACCGGTAACGGTGCTCAGGAGGCTAGATCATGAGATGCCCTTGCTCCCGGACTTAAGGAGCCGCCAGTCCCGCGTAGAGGACACTCCCCACAGGTCGCAGGGGCCTTGATCCCTGATAACACTCAGCATTCTTGGCGGGATGACGTGGGGCGAGGATCGGAGAACGGCAGATGAGGTGATTGAGATGGCATTGGCAGGTAGACGCGATGGTCGTAATTTTGGTTATGGAAGGCAACTGAGCTACGCAGGACCGCAAGCGCTGAAAGACATGTTCGGCGGCGGCCACTACGGCACGGTTAAGGCGCACAGTGATCGGTGGCGGGCATTTGTGAAATGGTGCCGCTCCGAGCATGGCCCCGGTATCAATGATGCGCGGCAGATTGATCGAAAGGTGTTGGCCGACTATGCGGCGCATCTGCGCGACATGGTTAGGCGCGGTGACCTTGCTGTCAGCACCGCACAAAACCGGCTATCCAGCGTTAACCGGACAATAGCAGCGCTTCGCGGTGATCAATACGTGAAGTTGCCAAGCCCGAGCAAGGCAATGGGTATACAGCGCAGCGGGTTTCGTCAATTGGCCCCACAAGGCCAGGACCGCGAACAGGTTAAGCAAATCGTTGATGCGCTTTGCCGCCATGATCTGCAGCGGGCCGCCGCGATCGTTCTGTTGGCGCGAGCCACCGGCATGCGCTTGCGTGAGGCCATCTTGGCTGACCTGCCACGGCTGAGCCGTGAGGCTAACGAACTAGGCAGGATCAACATTCAGGATGGCACCAAAGGCGGTCGCTCCGGAGCCTCGGCGCCGCGATGGATTACAGTGGGCGATCATGTTCGCAAGGCGCTTGAGTTTGCACGGCAGGTATCGCCTATGGGTGGCCGCAATCTGATTGCGCGACACGAAAGCTACCTGACATTTCTGCAAGAAATCATCCACCCTGCGCGGGTCATCCTTCATGCACACAATCTCAAGGGCTTCCATGAGCTACGAGCGGCGTACGCATGTGAGCGCTACGAACAGATCACCCAACACCCCGCGCCAATCAACGGCGGCCAATGTTGTCAGGTAGATAGGAACCTTGATCGTGAGGCCCGGGGGCAAATCAGCTATGAGTTGGGGCACGGTCGGATCGATGTGGTCGCGGCCTACATTGGAGGACGCATATGAGTAAGTCATTCGACATGGAGTTGTTCTTGGCTGGCGTGCTGACAGGATCGCGTACCACGCAGCACCGCCATTTACGGCAGGCGAGAATTATCCAAGCTGAAATTTCTGAGCGCTGGCAACGACCGACGCCTTGGGCTTGGCAGAAAAAGCATGTGGATTGGTTTCTTGAGCATCGCTTAAATCGACGCAGCGAGGCGACGCGGTATTACTATCTTCTGACCGTGCGGCTTCTCGCTCGCCGTTTACAAAAAATATGGAGGTTCGACCTCTGAGTGAGGTTCTGTTCTTGACTGTCGTGACTGACAGCAACCAACTCATAGCGGAACTTGTTGCACGCGATGGCTATAGGCTACCCTAAAGCCAGGGTAATAGTGCGCATATAGCTGTCTTCTACGGCATGCCGTCCAGCCAGTAATGAATTCAAGGATCGAAATGAGTACCGCGAAGATTTCTAAGCCAATCCTAGGTGACAAGGCATACCAAGTACGTGCCCGCGCCGCTCTTCCTATACTTGTTCGTCAAGCGAGGGCCGGCGTCCCAATTTTTTACTCCGATCTTGCTGAGGAGCTGGGAATGCCTAACCCTCGCAACCTTAATTACGTTCTTGGTAGTATTGGTCAATCGCTAGAATGGCTCTCGAAGATATGGAAGGTGAAAGTCCCACCTCTCCAGTGTCTTGTAATCAACAAAAATACAGGCCTCCCAGGAGAAGGTATTGGTTGGTTTCTCGTGAAAAAAGAGGATTTTTCAGCACTTCCACTCCGCCAGAAGCGCGTCATTGTTGAGGCAGAGCTTGCGCACGTTTTTTCCTTTTCTCGATGGAACGAGGTTCTAAAAGCGTTATCACTTGAGCCGGTGGCGTGCGATTTTTCACCTATCTTGAAAGAGGCCAGTCGGGTCTACGGATCTGGAGAGAGCGAGGATCACAAGGCGCTCAAAGAGTACGTAGCACGCAATCCGCATGTCATCGGGCTCGGCTCTAACATCTCAGTGGGCGTGACAGAATACAGGTTACCATCCGGTGACACAGTTGATGTCTCGTTTAGTAGCAAAGCAGTTTGGATAGCTGCGGAGATCAAATCTGCCATCTCAGCAGAGTCTGATATTGTAAGGGGGCTATTCCAATGCGTTAAATATAGAGCTGTTATGGATGCAGTGCTGCTTGCTGAAGTGCACCCTCAAGTCGCGAGAGCCATCCTTGTATTGGGAGCCAAATTCCCTAAATCACTTATACCACTGAGAAATCTTCTCGCCATTGAAGTTATTGACGGCATCGTACCACCAGCAAACAATCAAGAATGCAATCCTATCCACTTGACCAATACTAAAAAGTAGAACTACTTGGTGTTGTTTAGGCTGCACGTGAACTGAAAGCTATTATGGTGACGCGCCGTACAGTTCGTTCTCAACTCGGAGCTGTTCTTCATAACGGGCAGATATAGGCCAGAAGCAGCCCTTCGAAAGCGTCCAAGGAAGAAGCACGGATTAGTAGATATACGCCACGATTTAATTTTGGGGCCACCCCCAATAGTTGCAAATGCAAAACTTAAACACCAACATAAATTAACCTTCAGCTTAAAGATCAAAAAACTAGAGGCGCCTTAATGAAGCAGTTGAGCAACAGTTTGATAATCTTCGACCTCCTTAAAGAAAAGTTCGAAAGGGACTTGTTCTTAATTGAGTTTTCCGTATCTCTGACAAGAAAGTACAGTAGACGATGCAAGGATCTTGATCAATTCAATGAAGATCTTAAACAGTCACTATTCTTAAAGCAAGTCATTGACGTATGCGCGTTTCTAGATGAGTTTAAAGCATTCAGATCATTAGCTAAAGAAAACGAAAGGGTCAAGAGTGTGTGCAGGGCGACCAAACCAGCACTAGAAAGAATTGAAGAACTAAAAGGATTAAGAGATTATAGAAATGCACTTGCTGCTCATAATTTTAGAGTAGACAGCAACAAAGAGGAAGTTATTTTGTTGAGCAATTACACTAAGAGCCCAGACCACCCAAATTCTATTGCAGAGCTATTTTTTCTTAGCTCGCTATGCATCACAATTATAGAAGCGGTGCGCACAGAGTTCAACATCGAGTCACAACAAGCATTAAACTCATACAGACTAAGCCTAGAAGATGATAGCGACACCCCGTTAAGAGGGATCAAAACAATCCGAGAAGTTTATGATGAAATTGAAAAGTATCGAATTAAACTGAATTTACAACCAAAGTTTATAGAGCATGAGTTCACGGAAATTAATATGGCGCTACGCAAGCTGAACTGGAGTGTAATCCCAAAAAATTTCCAACTTTCAAAATACTATACCAATAAAGCCTGGAGTATAATTCTTGGCATATACTTTGGAATGAGAGGCTACCAAGACATCAAGTACTATCAAGGCAAAAAAGGGAATTACACAAGCCATTGGCTAGAGCTTTATGGTTACGCTGTAGCTATAACCGATGAATTAGGATGTTTTAAACCAACCGGCATGCGGAGAGTCTATAATACAATAGATAATTGGGAGCCCTCTACAGAAGAAAGCAGTTCCCAGCAGATGCAATTTGTCTATGGCGAACTAATGAAAGTAATTACGCCGTAAGGCCGCTCCAGTGTCGAAGCCGGTTACCTTGGCTCATAAACTAGCGTATGTCGCTTCGGACGCCATACGCAATACGAAGCGTGGACAGGAGCCTTGAGCGCATTACTGACGTTGAAGCTGCTCACCTTCGGCTAGATAGATGCTGGACGTTCGACCGATTTCACCCCGGAGCCGATAAATTAAGGCATTTTGTCATGGCCTCGTCTCAGCCAGACCCGCCCTGACATCGCAGCTAAATGGCCCGAGCCAGATGGTTGCCCGGCATCCTGGGATGAAATCACTTTGCAAGATCCACCTTCAGATGCTAAAACGCCATCAGTCATACGTTTTCCAGCCGAAACCTCGAAAGCGGACGGCGTCGAATGGCAAGGATGCAATTTCGGACGGTTCCTAAGGTAGCCAATGTCATTCTCCTTGCATGGTATTTAGGCTCAGCTGGACTCTACCGTTATGGTCACCTTGGATTTTATTGCTGCACTACAAGCTAGAGACATTTCGTTTACAAATTTCAGAAATGCACTTAAAAACCATAACCTTCCAGCATCCACCGGCTGGGACCCAACGGTAGAAAAGCTAAAGCCAGGACTTACTGGGCAAGATAAAGAGAAGTATGCTGTAGCCATTGAGAGCATTCACAATGAGCTAACTAGCTTTGGTGATAAATGCCTGAAGGTGTTTGAAGTTGACTCTGTCTATCTCAAAGCTCTAATTGAGAGCATGACTAAAGACTTCGTCTGCGACTCTGACTTGTCTGATCACTACCCCTACCCTATGCCTAGAGACGAACTTCAAGAGTATAACGGGGGTGCTACCTGCGTTGCATACATGCAGATCGGCAATCAGCACGACTTCATTCTTTGCTCTAAGATACGCGTCACCGAAAGGGAGGAAATGCCGGGCACCGCGCTGGGTGATGAAGCGGTCCAAGACTTTGGTGCGTTTGATGAGCTTATTGGAATTAGGAGACGGCCTGTTCAACTTTTCGACGTCATCTCCATTGATCCTGTAGCTGGCTATATCGACATTCGGCTAGACGGGCTAAAAAAAATCAGTGCCGAAGATCTCAAACTCAGGGTCACAGCCATTGAGCGAATCATAAATGAATTCGCAAAAAAAACCTTGGGAGTCGATAGAATCTTAGCCAACCCTGTAAATTTCTATCCTGCCATTGAGCGGCTCTACGAGGCTCCAGACGGTACTATTGGCGAGTTGGGGCACGTCACTGATGCCGCAGGCATATATAAAGAAAAAATGCGACGAAAGGATCTGGACGTAAGAAAAGATCCATACCATCATGGCGGGACAGAAGCCGTTAAGAACCTCAATCCCTTCTCCATTTCCAAACGTTGGATTTCGGAACAAGGTTATGGATACCCTGAAGTTGCAATCCCAGCACACTTCTCCGTTGCAAGCAGCGAAGACCCCGTAATTGATATGATTTACATTTTGGGCTGCACTTGCATTGAGGACTATAATTTCGTGATGATGAAAGTCCTTTAAGATCATGACCAGAGATGAGATAGTCGCCCTTATAGAAGAAAGCGCACCATCAGAGCCACTGATGAGCGCAAGTCTTCTTATGGTTGACTATCTCCTTTCTGAAAAAGTCATCAACCACCTTACATTTACTAGAATAAGTAAAATAATAAGCGCCCCTGACATTTCATTGGCGATATTAACAGTCCAATACCTCACCGGGTATCCTCTTCGAATACTCGAAGCAAAATTCGAATTCATAGATGGTGATGAATCGTATCCAGTCACGCCGGAAGAGTTAAGTGAAGCTAGACGCACTGGCATATTTTACCACCCAGAAAGCGGCCAAAGTTTCGAAGGCTTCGAGACAAAAATCTATCCCTATTTTACTATTGGCCAAGCCTTCTCACAGGAGGCGAAATAGTGAGCAAGACATCAATTGGCGACTACAGCCTCAACGACCTGAAAGTTTTGGCACCACACATTCCCGGGATAGGAAACTTTATAAATCGGCTATTAGCCGATAGCTACGAAGACTTTGTCGAGGCGTTGCGCATTGATATTGATGAAATCGTCTCAAAACTTCAAGAAAATCCCGAACTATTGTCCGAAGACGGGGAAGATCGACTCACGTCTGAAATAAAACGAAGCCTCACACACATGGGTTACAAGGCTACGCATGACGAAAAAATTGGCGGACATTCCGATTTGGCGGTCAGAGGTCAAAAAAACCATTTGTGGATCGGCGAAGCAAAAATACATAGTTCGTATGACTATCTCTATCAGGGTTTTCAGCAGCTAACAACACGCTACTCAACTGGAGATGTTAACCAAGACCAAGGAGGGATGCTGATATACATTAGGAACCGCGATGCGAATGCGGTTGTTACAAACTGGCGACAGCATTTACGGGAAAAATCTCTAGACAGCTTTGAAGAAAGCGACTGTAAACATCGCCCTAACTTTGCCTTTATTACAAAGCACAACCACTCTAGATCAGGGACCCCGTTCACGGTTCGACATATTGGAGTTATCCTTAGTTTCGATCCTCAAGACCGTCGCTGAGTGCTCTAGCTTCTTCATCGTACTTAGCGCCAGGGCGCTTATAACTTAGTGCCGCCATCGACCTTTTCCGAACACCCCAGAGTCTCTAGGAAGGCTCACATGCAGAAGCCAGCTAAATGCCTAAGGATAGTTTTAGGGATAGAAAATAAATAGCCCTATAATCAAGTTCATATATTTCAATTATTTATAATATTTTTCGACTCTTGGTGCCGCACCATGAATCCCGAAAAGCCCCGCCTCGCGCGGGGCTTTTTGTTTTATCCTGCTTCCTTTCTACCCAGTGATGGCACTTCGAATAGAATGCCGGGTCAGATGCACCTACCAGATCTGGGGTTGGCAGGATCGCCATTTTTCCCGTACTAATCGTCGTCTTCACGATCGATTGGTACACCTTGGCGGGACGTGTCGAAGCAGCCCTACGGACAACCACTGCTTGAACAAGGTATGACTCATGACGATTCTCGTGACCGGCAGCGCCGGCTTCATCGGCGCCAATTTCGTGCTCGACTGGCTGGCCCTGCATGACGAGCCGGTGGTCAGCCTCGACAAGCTCACCTACGCCGGCAACCGGCAGAACCTCGCCAGCCTCGACGGCGACGCCCGGCACACCTTCGTCGCCGGCGATATCGGCGATAGCCAGCTGGTAGCCCGCCTGCTCGCCGAGCACCAGCCGCGGGCGATCCTCAACTTCGCCGCGGAATCTCATGTGGACCGCTCGATCCACGGCCCCGAGGACTTCATCCAGACCAACATCGTCGGCACCTTCCGCCTGCTGGAAGAAGTGCGCGCCTACTGGGGCGCGCTGGAGCCGGAAGCGAAGGCGGCATTCCGCTTCCTCCACGTCTCCACCGACGAAGTCTATGGCTCGCTGGCACCGAGCGATCCGGCCTTCACCGAGAACAACCGCTACGAGCCGAACAGTCCCTACTCGGCGTCCAAGGCGGCCTCCGACCACCTGGTGCGGGCCTATCACCACACCTACGGGCTGCCGGTGCTGACCACCAACTGCTCGAACAACTACGGCCCGTACCACTTCCCGGAAAAGCTCATCCCACTGGTGATCCACAACGCCCTGGCCGGCAAGCCGCTGCCGATCTACGGCGACGGCCAGCAGATCCGCGACTGGCTCTACGTCAAGGACCATTGCAGCGCCATCCGCCGGGTCCTCGAAGCCGGGCAACTGGGCGAGACCTACAATGTCGGCGGCTGGAACGAAAAGGCCAACCTCGACGTGGTCGAGACCCTCTGCGCCATCCTCGACCAGGAGCAGCCGCGCGCCGACGGCCGCAGCTATCGCGAGCAGATCACCTTCGTCAAGGATCGTCCGGGCCATGACCGCCGCTACGCCATCGATGCCACGCGCCTGGAGCGCGAGCTGGGCTGGAAACCGGCGGAAACCTTCGAGACCGGCATCCGCAAGACCGTGCGCTGGTACCTGGACAACCAGGACTGGGTGGCCAACGTAACCAGCGGTGCCTACCGCGAGTGGGTGGGTAAGCAGTACGCATGAACCGGATCCTTCTCCTCGGCGCCAACGGCCAGGTCGGCTGGGAGCTGCAGCGCGCCCTGGCGCCGCTGGGCGAACTGCTGGTCTGCGACCGCCGGCGCGCCGATCTCGCCGACCCCGAAGGCCTGGCGCGACTGGTTCGCGCCGAGCGGCCGCAGTTCATCATCAACGCCGGTGCCTACACCGCGGTGGACAAGGCCGAGAGCGATGCCGACAACGCCCGCCTGATCAATGCCCGCGCCGTCGCGGTACTGGCCGAGGAGGCCGCGGCCTGCGGCGCCTGGCTGGTGCATTACTCCACCGACTACGTGTTCGACGGCGCGGGCAGCGCGCCTTTCGCCGAGGACGCGCCGACCGGCCCGCTGAGCGTCTACGGACAGACCAAGCTGGAAGGCGAGCAGGCCATCCGCGCCAGCGGCTGCCGCCACCTGATCTTCCGCACCAGTTGGGTCTACGCCACGCGCGGCGGGAACTTCGCCAAGACCATGCTGCGCCTGGCCGGGCAACGCAACGAACTCAAGGTCGTGGCCGACCAGTTCGGCGCGCCGACCAGCGCCGAGCTGATCGCCGACGTCACCGCCCAGGCCCTGCAGCGCCTGCGCTGGGACGCCGAGCTGGCAGCACGGGCCAGCGGCACCTACCACCTGGTCGCCAGCGGTGAGACGTCCTGGCACCTCTATGCGCGCTTCGTCATCGAACAGGCGCTGGAGCGGGGCTGGGAGTTGCAGGCGACGCCGCAGCGGGTCCTGCCGATCACCACCGAGGATTACCCGGTGCCGGCGAAGCGTCCGGCCAATTCGCGCCTCGATAACCACAAGCTGCAACAGGTCTTCGGCCTGGTACTGCCCGACTGGCGCTACCATGCCGGACGCATGATCCAGGAACTAAGCGAGCAGGGACCACTATGAAACGCAAGGGCATCATCCTCGCCGGAGGCTCGGGCACCCGCCTACACCCGGCAACGCTGGCCATCTCCAAGCAGCTGCTGCCGGTGTACGACAAGCCGATGATCTACTACCCGCTCAGTACCCTGATGCTGGCGGGCATCCGCGAGATACTGATCATCTCGACCCCACAGGACACCCCACGCTTCCAGCAGTTGCTGGGCGACGGTTCGAACTGGGGCCTGGACCTGCAATATGCCGTGCAACCGTCGCCGGACGGCCTGGCCCAGGCCTTCCTGATCGGCGAGTCGTTCATCGACAACGACCTCAGCGCGCTGGTCCTGGGCGACAACCTCTATTACGGCCACGACTTCCACGAGTTGCTCGGCAGCGCTTCGCAGCGCCAGACCGGCGCCAGTGTCTTCGCCTACCACGTGCTGGACCCGGAGCGCTACGGCGTGGTCGAGTTCGACCAGGGCGGCAAGGCCATCAGCCTGGAAGAGAAGCCACTGAAGCCGAAGTCGAACTACGCGGTCACCGGCCTGTATTTCTACGACCAGCAGGTGGTGGACATCGCCAGGGACCTGAAGCCTTCGCCGCGCGGCGAGCTGGAGATCACCGACGTCAACCGCGCCTACCTGGAGCGCGGCCAGCTCAGCGTGGAGATCATGGGCCGCGGCTACGCCTGGCTGGATACCGGCACCCACGATTCGCTGCTCGAGGCCGGCCAGTTCATCGCCACCCTGGAGAACCGCCAGGGTCTCAAGGTGGCCTGCCCGGAAGAGATCGCCTACCGGCAGAAGTGGATCGACGCCGCGCAACTGGAAAAACTCGCCGCGCCGCTGGCCAAGAACGGCTACGGCCAATACCTCAAGCGCCTGCTGACTGGAACCGTGTACTGATGAAAGCGACCCGCCTGGCAATCCCCGACGTCATCCTCTTCGAACCCCGGGTGTTCGGCGACGATCGCGGATTCTTCTTCGAAAGCTACAACCAGCGCGCCTTCGAGGAGGCCTGCGGTCATCCGGTCAGCTTCGTCCAGGACAACCATTCGCGTTCCGCCCGTGGCGTCCTCCGCGGCCTGCACTACCAGATCCGGCAAGCCCAGGGAAAACTGGTGCGCGCCACCCTCGGCGAGGTATTCGACGTGGCCGTCGACCTGCGTCGCGGCTCGCCGACCTTCGGCCACTGGGTAGGCGAACGCCTGAGCGCGGAGAACAAGCGCCAGATGTGGATTCCGGCCGGCTTCGCGCACGGCTTCGTGGTGCTCAGCGAATACGCCGAGTTCCTCTACAAGACCACCGACTTCTGGGCGCCGGAACACGAACGCTGCATCGTCTGGAACGATCCCGAGCTGAAGATCGACTGGCCGCTGCAGGATGCCCCCCTGCTTTCGGAGAAGGACCGCCAGGGCAAGTCATTCGCCGACGCCGACTGCTTCCCCTGAACGGCAGGGAGCGACCGGACTCGGCGCAAGGCGTGATAATTTAGGGCATCCCGTCCGGGATGCCCCGGATACTCGCAGCCACGACAGGTTCGTTCGTCTTGAAAGCCTATTTCCATCGCTGGCGCTCGCTGGTCATCCTCGCCCTGCTTCTCGCGCCGCTGCTCTGGCCCCTGCAATATTTCGCCGAGCGCTACTACAGCGAGCAGTTGGCCGAGCAGAACCGCCAGACGCTCGACCTCTACGTCGCCAACCTGCTCGGCACGCTGCGCCGCTACGAAGAACTGCCGCAGATCCTCGGCGGCCTGCCGGTGCTGCGCCAGGCCCTGCAACAACCTGGCGACCCGCTGCTGCAGAAGATCGCCAACGAGGCGCTGGCCGACATCCGCCGACGCACCGGCGCCGACGTGATCTACCTGCTGCAACCGGACGGCACTACCCAGGTCGCCTCCAACTGGGCCCAGGCGGACAGTTTCGTCCACCGCAACTTCGCCTTCCGCCCCTATTATCGCGAGGCCATGCAGGGCCGCCTGGCGCGCTTCTTCGGCCTGGGCACCACCTCGATCAAGCGCGGCTACTACTTCGCCAGTGCGGTGAAGGAAGGCTCGCGGATCATCGGCGTGCTGGTGGTGAAGGTCGATCTCGAACACATCGAACGGCTCTGGGGCAATTCCCCGGAGCAACTGCTGGTGATAGACAACTACGGCGTGGTGATCCTCTCCTCGCGCGAGGATTGGCGCTTCCATGCCAGTCGGCCGCTGAGCGCGGCGGAGCGCGACGAGATCCACGCCAACATCCCCTACCCGGTGCAGGACCCGAAGCCCCTGCGCCTGCAGCAG
>Ga0224747_10142_pt1 | contig 13901 bp, 13 predicted proteins | sample LIM_F_Water_Pos_FD_182999 | JGI IMG/M metagenome (GOLD analysis project Ga0224747, IMG submission 182999) | Enriched cells from gastrointestinal tract of the lab mouse from Pacific Northwest National Laboratory (PNNL), Richland, Washington... | ecosystem: Host-associated > Mammals > Digestive... | reverse complement strand
TATCTTGGAGGGTGTCGATGCAAGCAACCGAGCTACCTTCGTACAGCATGTATGGCACTGATCCTTGAAATGTCAGCCGCTGAGAGGGTGTGTTGCTACGAGCAAATTTTATCTGTGGATTTGTATTTCGGCAAAAAAGTTGCAAAAATGCCGTAACCATCCGTACAGGTGAATTGGCTACAAGTGCTGGTAAAACGGTTACAAAGCTACGCTTGGTCGGAATATATTATACAAGCAGGAGATTGGGCAAATCCGGGGTAGCAACCAGCCTAATTTCTTGATAGCCAAAACTTGCTACATCTTTTGTAAAACGATTGCGATTTGTTGTTTGCTACGATGTCCAAAGTACAAAGGCTGGTGGCTCATGGCGAGTTGTGAACTTTTTGCTGTTAATAGTACAATCAGGAGAATATGATATGATGTTTTCAAAACTTTTTTCCTTTGTAACCAATGTAACCAATTTGTAGCCGTTTTTTAGTTGAAATGGATACGGCGTTTGTCTTAGATTATCAACAGCTTTCTTTGTTTGTATCCAGTGTAACCAAATTTTATAACTTATTTATATGCAGTGAAAAAGTTTGCTCTATAGCCCTTGTTGTGAGTATCCCATAATAAAAGACTCACAAAAAATGGTTACATTGGATACAAGAACGCCTTTTACTACTAAAGCCCGTACAAGTCAATGATTTCCGTTGTACCCAGCCGCCATTTCCGGCAGATTACACAAAAATCTGCGAAAAGTTAGAAAAAATAACGCCGGGGTCAGAAACCTGATCCCGGCGCAGGACGCTAATGGTCCGCAATGGTCTTGTTGCCTATTTTAGCAATTGGGACGGGCGGATACGCCCGTCCTATCTGACAGCTGCTTGTATCCCCGCACGTAGCGCCTCCCAATCTCTTGGGCTTGCCCGTGTACCTCAGCCCAGCAGGAAGCCGACGATGCGCTTCGCTCCGGCAACCACGGCTACCAGGACTGCCAAGACAATAATCACCGGCACAGCTGGGAGCAGCCGAGGGATCAGGATAATGGCGGCGGCACCGATGAGCACAGCCTTGAGGATGGAGCAGAGATAGGTAGCGACGTACGAAATGCAGAACACCCCGAGAATAGGGGCGGCACCGAGCAGCAAAACATAAAAAAGCATTATAATTTCTCCTTTGTAATCTTCATTCCTTTCACGCCCCCTCTGCGGTGGGCAGCCAGCCCGCCGCCTCCACGCTTGATTTTCTTCTGGCGTACCAGTTCGGCGCTCCCGTCGCACGGGCGCCAGCCCGTGCGGGGGTGCGTGCCACGCGCAGCGTCGGGATACTCTCCCCAGACTTCTTCCCGATGTACTTGATCGGAGCCCCCGTCGCGTGGGCGTCAGCCCATGCGGAGGGGCGTGCTGGCTTACCATGTCCGCAGGTAGGTGGTCCGGCGGCAGCCGGGCCCCGTACTTTTTATCTCTGCGGACATGGGGTAGGCGCGGCCTTCAGCCGCGTGGGAGGACGCCGCAGGCGTCCGCGCTATGGGCACCCGAGCGTAGCGAGGGCAAGGGTGGGAGCGGCACGACCGGCGATAGCCGGGTCGGCCGGTTCCGCCCGCAGTAAGGGGCCCTGAGCCGAAGGCGAGGGGTGGACCCGGAGGCCGCGTTAGCGGTCGTAGGGTCCAGGGCTGTCGGCTGTGCCGACCACGCCCGCGCAAGCGGGCGTGACGCCCCCCCTTATGCCCTTTTGCATTTCGGGGCCGATTTTTTCTATATTGTGTCGAAAACACCGTTTTGCCAAGGCGCTCATGGCTTTCCGATGGCCCACTCGTCGCTTTTTCAGTGGGCCATCGGTGGGCCACGTGGCCCACATACCCCTGGAACCGTTGTCGCTCTAAGGGGGGCGTGGCCCACGGGGAGAGGCCCTTGTGTCACGCGTGGCCCACACATCCCGACGGCGCTTTTGGCGCCGTCAGGGCGGTCCACGAGGCCTCTCCACACAGTATAATGGGGGCGCTGGTAGCGCCCCCAGGCCGGCAGGTTCGACACGGGCCTGCACACATACGGCGTAGCCGGGGCCCCGGGTTCTTGTGGCGTACCCCGCCGGAGGCGAGGTCGCGGAGCTACGCATGGGCGGCATCTGATATGCTGTCCCGACCTTTGGGAGGGACTGCCAGCGCCGCCCCAGCTCCCGCGCAATGGTCCGTAGCTCTCGCCTGCTCCCCCCTGCGGCGTACCGGCAGACAAACGCCAGAGCGGGCGTGTGGTTCGCTGCCGGTGCAAAGGCTCAAAAAACGAAGGAATTGGCTCTCTGGTAGTCCAATAAACGAGGAAATTGGCCCTCTGAGAGTCCAATAAACCGAGAAATTGGCCCTCTGTGAGTCCAATAAACCGAGAAATTGGCCCTCTGGAGGTCCAATAAACTGAGAAATTAGCCCTTTCGCAAAAACAAAAACAAGAAGAAAACACGCAAGAAACTCGCTAAAAATTTGATTTTTTCTCTTGATCTATTACATTTTCGTGATATAATTTATATGAAGCAGAATATAAGTTTTTTCGGTGCCAGTGAGGGACTATGTAATATTATTAAAAGTGAGGAGTGTTGGTCATGAATGATACCGAAGGTTTGCAGTTAGATCCGGCGAATCTATCTGAGATCACGATTAACGGGACTATGGTACCGATGTTTAAGCAATTCGGAAAACAGTGGTATCAACTGATAACCCTGCTCAGAGCGTTGGAATTTCCGGAAACGGGTTTTGGCGGTCTGCCAACTAAAATCGGCAATCAGTTTTGGGATAGTGGAGAATTTTTGAAATACAAGGACATCTGGTATGGAACGGCTAAGGGCCTTTCCCTATATGCGGAAGATTTGCAAACATACCAGTATTCACCAACCGGCAGTCCCAAGGATAAACACACGGCCCGCATTCGACAGACCATCCTCAATCAATGGCTACCCCGCCTGGGTGGCGGCGGTGGTACGTCCGCTACGGCGGACAGAGCAATAGAGTATGAATCCATCACGGACGATGCTCCACTCCCAACGAAAACGGACAACGAACAGGTCTCGACGAATGATGAAAAGCCGGAGCCGGCTGGAATCGACATGGGCCTGTTTGATCGAATGTACGACAATCTGTCAGCCAGGATTCCCTATTTGGCATCGTGTTTGTCCATATCCAATAGTGCACTGGCGGGAGAAAAAATGTTCGCCGTGTTGGCTATGGGCTATCTGCGTGGATCTGAGCCTATCATGCGGCCGCAGGACGATTCTGATGGCATGTGGGGACAGGATGAGCACCTGTGTGTGTCAGAGGCCATCCGCCGCAGCATGTTGTTCGGACAGTGACGCAATACTTTTGATATTTGGTTTAACACGGACATAGCGGCGGTGCGGTATCACCGCTTATCTACCATGAGGCGGGGCAAAAAAATTCCCCTGGGAAGCATGTGGCTTCCCAGGGGAATTTTTGATGGTCGTTGCCTTGCACAACAGGGCCTACGGGCGAATCGGTTCATGTGCGCTACATCCTAGCTCCGCTTTCTGTGGCGTTTGACAGCATCGTTCAACAGGTCCACAAGCGAGAAGCCGCATTCGAGTTTCTGGAAATCCATTTCTTGTTTCAAGAGGCCCTCGTTCCAGTCCTTCAAGCGCGGAATCCAGGCCCGACAATCCGGGTTGCGCTGGCGGCACTGCTCGCCGGCCTTGTCATTGTCTACGGCTATGACGACCTGGCATCCGGCATCCGCCGCATAGTTCTTGATTCGGTCTATGTATGCCGTTTTATCAGGGCCTCGACCATTTCTCCGTGCGTGATTTCGCCGTCCGCCCAGCGAGCGGACAGTTGTTTGGCATAATCTGATATGGGCGCGCCCTCAATGGCGTTGATGGCGTCGGCACCATGTATGGCTCTCATGCGGCGCCGCTTTTCCTGTTCGGTAATGGGCCCGGCGATGCTTTTCCCTTCATGAGGAGCGGGCATGGGTCTGTGTCTTTTTGTCATTCATGTTGCCCCCTTCTCTTGATAAATTGCGAATAGTACATCACGAGTCACCGTACACGGATCGGTACAGTCTATCGAGGTCGGTCCCAGGAATAAACTCCAGTCCGCATTTTTTCGCAAGACGGACAATGGACATGTCGTCCTCCGGCGTCCTGGTGTACTCGCCTTCTTCATATGGTGCGTCGGACTCATCCATTACGAGATACAGTGCTTGTTCAGGTTGTTTCATATTTGATATCACCCCTCCAATGGTTCCAGCAGCCGGTCGATGGCCTCCTGCGGGTCCAGTGTGTGATACCCCGGGTAGATCAGTGCCATCGTGGCCGCGTCGATACGCTTGTAGATTTCCTTGCTGGATTCGCCGGTATAAAAGTGCCAGTACCGGTATAAATATCCCATCCAGTACATGGCTTCGGGGTCGTAGATCTTGTCCGACCGGGGCAGGCCGCCGGCATCGTCCTCCAGCTCTTCCATCAAGTACCCGGCGCCAGCCCACTGGGAATGATCAAACTCGGAATCCATGCCAACAGCAGTATTGCTGTTCATATAGAACTCCACGAATTTGTCGCAGTCGATCCCCTGCTTGGCGGCCATCTCGAACAGTTCGGCCTGCTCTTTACAAATGGAAAACTGGATGCTGTCCAAGCGCAAAGGATTCATCCCCTTCCTCAAGGATTTGCTCGAAGTAGGTTCCGGTACGCCGGTACCGCCGTTTTATCGGCTCAACGAGCTCTTTACCGTTGATTCGATTTTGTTGTGACAATTTCTGCATTTCCGAAATTTCTTCAGGTTGCAGGGGCATCGTGGCCGTGACGCTGATTTGATCACATGCGCGTTGCGTCTTGGCCACGTATTGCGTACCTAATTTCAGTTCTCCCATGCAGGCGATCAAGGCTACGTCCGTGATGTTGTTATTGAAGAAATCCTCAAGTACGACGGCCATCCGGTCATCCGCGATGGGACCTATGACGACGTCCTGCCCATCACAGATCTGTTCGACGTACTCATATAGCGGCGTGTCCTTGAACTGCTCCATATGCCCCCTGTGTTGCGCTATGACCAATGCCCACGGGAGATCCCTGACTTGGACGCAGTTGAGCTTATCCAGGTTCATGTCCATTCCGTAGAATATAGGATTGTAGTCGCTCCTGCCGCAGATGAGGGTCTTGGCTTGGACAGGGTTGTCACTGAGATAGAATCCCTGTCCAAAATCGGTTTTTTCACGGGCTCGACGGAAGTTTGGCATGATTCGTCCCTGGATACCGCTCTTTGAGCCATGGAAAAGATGTTTCTTTTCTTTGGTGCGTATATATCGGATTCCCATGTTGAATTCGTTGATATCCATGGTTATTGCTCCTTTCTTCTTGATTGTCTTTAATTGTTAGTATATCACATGAACCGGGTTCATACAACCCACAGCCGGGTCGTTTTGTCTCTCGTGGTATTCATGAGGCGTACCGGTTCAGTCACGTTTGCCGGGATATTGCGGTGGGGTAACGACCCCGCCGTTGCTGGAGCGTGTTATCTTGATATATGGTAGAAAACATGCTTCAACGGGTAATAAATAGCTTAAAATAAGTAATTTTAAGAAGAAAAAGTTGCAGATTTGTCTTGCTGTTTCGCTCCAGATTGATATAATGGACCTGGTAAATCAACCTGAAAGGAGCGTATTTTCTATGACAAAACGAATCGTATCCTTCCTGCTCTCCGCCGTGATGGCCGCGGGCCTCTGCGTCCCCGCCTTCGCTGCCGAAGCAGAGGGGGGGCTGATGTCGGAGTCTATATCGGCGGCGGCATTGGCGGCCTGAAGGACACCGGGGAGACCACGGCGGACGTCCCAGGGTCCGGGGGCCGTGATGCCGATACTGGCACCGATCTGGAAACCCCGTCGTCACAGGAGCCCGTGATCGGCACCACGGGCGAGGATTATCAGAAAGCGACGGGCGCGATTAACGGGGACTCGGAGTACGCGACGCCATCGGAAGCGCCCGCCGGGAAGATTCCGTCTTTCGCGACGGTACTGGCGCGGGTGGGCAAGCTGGCAAAGCGCGACTATTGGCTGCCGGACGTTGAGCACGGTCATTGCGGCGATTGGGCGTCCGTGTGCCAATCCACGAAAACGAACGCCCAGGACACGATTTCTTTCATTCAGACCATGGAGGGCGCGCTGTGCGAGATCCACGGCATGTTGCAGCGCGTCAATGAGCTGGTCACACGAAAGGCGAACGGCACCATCACTGCGGCGGACATAGCGTCGATAGATCGTGAAATCGAGCAGCTGATAGCGGAGATCGACAGCTGCCAGGCGTTCACGGCGTTTGACGAGTTTTGTTTCCTGGACGTCGGCGGGCAGACGTTCCACGCGCCCATGGGCTGCCCGCGTTCCTGCCATCATGACTGGACGATCAAGTCCATGGAGCCGATTCGCGACCTGTCCGCGGACAGTACCATACTTGATGTGCAGGGCGCCATCGAGCGCGTCAGCGAGTATCGGGCGATGCTGGGCGCGAACCAGAACGCCCTTGAGCACGTCGTCACGGTCTGCGAGAGCCTGCAGAACGACGGCTTTGGCAGCGGGATCGAGCATGCGGATTCCACGTCTGGCGACACGCACCACGTTTTGATCGAGGACTTGAGCAGCGGCCAAACGTTCCTGGCCGAGTGGGCCCTGATGGATCATCGCGTCGCGGAATTAGAGGAAAAGAAAAGCAATCTGCACGATGATAGGGATATCAAGCACATCGACATGGAAATTGCTGCTCTTGGCGTTGCGAAGGATTTCCTGATTGATTTGCTTTGCGATGTAATGGATGTGGACGAGACCGTTCTGCCGCCTTGCGTAACGAACCAGGTATGGACGAATCCGGATTCCGTCCCCGCCGGGCCGGAGGACGATCCGAATTGGGGTTGGGACTACGACGCGCCAGTCGGGAGTGATTTGTATTATAGGACGGTTATTCATGTCGGCGCCATGGAGTCGCAAGACGTGGATAGTGTCTTGCAGCGGGGGCTCGTTCTCGACTCCGGCAATGCTTCCGTTCGGAACCTGATTCTGAGCTGTCTTGTGGGAAGAATCACGCCGGATTATGACACGTTGAAAGTCTACAAGGACGGGAAGGAACTGGTCGAGGGCGAGGATTACAGGCTGTACGTCAGTGGCTTCCACATGTATTCCGACGACCATGATCCAGAGCATGCCGCGGACATATCGACGCTGATGGCCTTGCGTGACAGGATACAGCATACGTGGTGTCCATACCACACGTTCGGCTTGATTTTCAGCAACGAGCTGATGCCCGCAGGTTCCATCTCTGACGACGGCGTGTTGGACCTGTTGGGCAGGGCCAGTCCGGCGTACGAGCCGGGTTCGAGCGATATCGTAATCACGTATAAAGCCGAGCTGGACGTGAACGCGTTCCTGGTCGATGGCGACGCGGGCGGCCACACCATAGAGGCGAATGGCATGCCCGTCAGATTAGCGGCGCAATCAAATACGGTCACGTTGGGCAGCTCCGCCATGCCGGAGTCTGAGTTCGAGGCCTTGATTGGCGGCGCGGGGGACAATAAGTTGCCAAGATTTGCGGGATCGGAAGACATAGACGTGGATGCCATAGAAGAATCAGGCGTGATTCCAGGCCCGGCCACGGGAAACATGGGTGACGCCGGTTCGGGTATCAGGGAAATGGACGTAGCCAATGTCTATAACTATGGCATCGACATCGTGAGTCTGGACGCGGAGGATAGTAAACCTGAAAGAAACATATTCGGAATTCCTGGGCCTGCGAATTAAAGCGGCAAATCATGGCAGAAAAAGAAAACCTAAATTTGTGGTTGAGAGCCATATCAAAGAAAAGTCCTTGGACAAAATCAAGAGCAATTTGAAAAGGCTGATTCATGACATTGAGTTCCCTGGGCACAAAAAGCGGGCGGAATATGAGGCGGTTTCGCGCTTCAACTCCTACGTGATTGGTGTCCATAACTACTACAGCATGGCCACTATGATATGTAGTGACCTGAACTTCATGGCCTTTTCTGTCCAAAAGAGCCTAAAAGCAAGGATGAACAAGCGACTGAAAACTGCCAAACAGGTACGTAAGAGAAAACTGAACTATGTAATTCCTGATTATATCAAAGAGCGTTATGGGCAAAGTCAGCAGCTAAGGTTTGTGGATGGATATGCACTTGCGCCGATTGGATATGTGAAACATAAAAATCCTATGTTGAAACGGCGCATTATCAACAGCTACACGCCGGAAGGGCGGGAAGCAATTCACAAAGCACTGGGGAAAAATATCAATATTGGCATCATGCACTACCTCATGCGCAACCCCGTTCCCTACCGTTCAGCGGCCTACAATGATAATCGCATCTCGCTGTACTGCGCTCAATTTGGCAAATGTGCAATAACGGGGGAATTGTTGGCCATTGGCGATATTCACTGCCATCATAAGCGCCCCAGGCACCTTGGTGGAACTGACGAATACAAAAACCTGGTTATCGTCGGCGAGGATGTCCACCGCCTTATTCACGCCACTACACCGGAAACAATCAGGAAATATATGGATAAATTAAACCTTGACTCTAAGCAGTTGAAGAAGCTGAACAAACTTAGAAGCCTTGCAAATGTTGAGAGTTGTTTGCAATTTGACGCAATCTAAACCTTGATGGCAAGCCGGATGAGGCGAAAGTCTCACGTCCGGTTTAGAGCGGGGGAAAATCCGGAGATAACATCAAAGGATTACCTATCGCTATAGATCCGCATCCCCGGCCTGAAGCCCGGAAAGAGCGTGGTGGTCACGGAGACCCAGGCTCCCGCCGGGTTCATCCTGGACTCCCAGTCCCAGACCGTCCAGGTGAAAGAGGGACGGACGGTCTCTCTGACGTTCAAAAACCAGCCAAAAGGTGCCATTATCGTACAGAAACGGGACAGCGTTACCGGAGATCCCCTGCCCGGTGCGCAGTTCCGCATTGCGACAGCGGCGGGTTGTGAAGTCGGGCTGGACGGCGTGATCGGCACATCCACCTTGACCTCCAACGGCATCTTCACCACAGACAGTCAGGGCGAAATTCGGATCACCAACCTGGCCCCCGGCGCTTACGTGCTGACCGAGATCAAGGCCCCGGCGGGTTATGTCATGGACGCGCCCAGCACCAATGTGGTCATTGGTCCCAACGGCGATACCCAGACCGTCATCGTTACCAACACCCAAAAAGGTGGATTGATCGTTGAGAAGTACGACAGCGTGACCAAGCGGCCCCTTCGCGGCGCGCAGTTCAAGATCACGACCGCAAGTGGGGAACTGGTACCGGACAATGAGGGTTTGACCAGCAGTAATGGTCTCTACACAACCGACATCAATGGGCAGATCGTCCTCTCCAAGCTCCTGCCCGGAACCTACGTCGTGACCGAAGAAGCCGCCCCCGACAACTACCGGAAGGACCCCACCCCGCAGACGGTGGTCGTCAACGCCGCAGATACGCAGACCTTGCGCTTCTATGACGATCCCCTCTGCACCCTCACGATTCTCAAGCGGGACGCCGTGACCAAGAAGCCGCTGGCGAACGCGGAGTTCACCGTAAAGGACAGTGAGGGCCGCGCCGTCGGTCCCAACAACAGTAGCTATATCACCGGCTCGGACGGCACCGCGACCGTCACCGGCCTGGAGCCAGATGCCACGATTATTGTCTCCGAGTCCAGGGCTCCCACGGGCTACATCCTCGATCAGACGCCGAAGAGCATCGTAGTGCGGACTGGTGTCGCCAACTCGCTGATTTTCGACAACGAGCCCGCCACCACCCTCATCATTCGTAAGTTCATTGAGGGCACCGAAAATGAACCTCTCTCCGGCGTGGCCTTCAAGCTGGTGGACGGTTCCGGCGCGGCAGTCGGACCGGATGACGGAATTTTCTACACGGACCATGCAGGGGAGATCATCGTGGACGGCCTGGAACCCGGCACCACCGTTGTGGCGCGGGAGATCAAGACTGTAGATGGGTTCGTTTTGGACGGTACGCCCCAAGACATCCTCATCAAGGGCGGCGAGAAGCAGGAGCTGGTCTTCTGGAACAAGCGGGACTGCTCCCTCACCATCCTCAAGCAGAGCACCGACAAAACGCCCCTCACCGGCGCGGTTTTCCACGTCACAGACGAGGACGGCGCCGCCATCGGTACGAACAATGGGCGCTACACCACCGACCGCAACGGCCTTATCACCATCACCGGCCTCCAGCCCAACCAGATCATTATTGTCACCGAGGAAAAGGCCCCGGACGGCTATGTCCGGGATATGACCCCCAAGACGATCAAAATCAAGCAGGGGGTGGCCAACAGCCTCATCTTTGAGAATGCCCACGCGGGCAGTCTCGTCATCAACAAGCGCAGTTCCGTGGACAAGAAGACGCCTCTGGAGGGCGTGACCTTCAAGATCACCACCACGGACGGAAAGTTCCTCCCGGATGAGAACGGCAAAGTCAGTAGTAATGGATTGTATTACACTGATGAAACCGGTCAGATCATCATCAAGGGCGTGGTCGGCTCCCTGGTGGTGACCGAGGTGGCCACCATTCCGGGCTACACCATCAGCGACGCCAACCGGTCCCAGACGGTTGTGGTCAATCCGGATGACACACAAACGCTTTACTTTGTGCGCTTTGTTCCTTGACAATCTGCGTAGAAATACGCAATAAAACAAGGCAGATTTTTAAGGAAATCTGAACTCTATGCTTAATTGAGCAGGGGAAGAACCTGCTAACCCCGGTGTGACGGGTAATCAAAACTCTGATACTCCGACGTGCGGATTGTGGTGTCACACAATCTGTATGAAGCTCGGTAAAGAGCGGATACGTGGTCTGAGACGGCCATGCCCGCGGGAGGCTACAAATCGGTCATGTCCAGTATGTTTTGTTGCAACCGACAAATGTCTTTGAGAGTACGGCTCGTAAAGCGTGGGATGATTATACAGCCATCCACCTCCATGTGGGGAGCTGCCGCCGTTGAAATTTGGAATAGTGGAAAACGGCAGAAAACCAGTAAGGTCGAATGTCTTTGGCAGGAAATCACACAAGCCAAAGACGGCAGCCGGGCTAAAGGGACGGGCTAAAACCGATATGAAAAGCTAGAGCATAGGGAACAAAGGAACCATGGACGGACACATCAAAGATGTAAAGAGAATGACACTTCTGCCCGCGCGGGTAGGAAATGACCCGCTCATCCATGGGACAGCAGCCCGTAGTAGCGATGAAGCCCCTGTAATGGGGGTGGAGCGAAGGGGCATAGTCAGTGCAGATTCGTATGTGAACATGGAAGTCGAGGAAGCCGTAGGCATACCTGACTAAAACCAGAAACACCAATTCCAGAGAGGAGGCGGTGCGTATGGCACAACAATTCGACTTCCCAGAAACCGAAACCCAATTACGCGAAATTTTGGACAAATTGTATCAGCACAGCAAGGAGGCCCATGATACTGGTGGAAGGCCAGCATTCAAAGGGCTTCTGGAAATCATGTCAGCCGAAGCAACCATTACAACGGCAATTCATAACATCAAGAGTAATCACGGCAGTGAGACTCCCGGCGTGGACGGAAAGCGAATGCGGAGGGACTATCTGCAAAAATCCCACCAGTGGGTCATCCGCGATATTCAAAAAGCATTCCAACACTTTGAGGCTCAAAAGATACGCCGGAAGTACATCGACAAACCGGGAAAGGCAGAAAAACGTCCGCTGGGTATTCCAACGATACGGGACCGTATCGTCCAGGAGTGTATGAGGATCGTGCTGGAACCTATCTTAGAAGCACAGTTCTTCCCTCACTCCTACGGATTCCGCCCCATGCGGGACGCGGCTATGGCATTGGAACACATTGATATTTTAATGCACAACAAAGGCCATTACTGGGTAGTCGAGGGCGACATCAGCAAATGCTTTGACCGCATTGACCACAGCATCCTCCTTAAGCGCTTGTACCATATGGGCATCAAGGACCAACGGGTACTACAAATCGTCAAAGCCATGCTGAAAGCTGGAGTTATGGACGAGTGCGAAGTAAACAAGGAAGGGACGCCGCAGGGCGGGTTAATCAGTCCATTGCTTGCAAACGCCTATTTGGACATCATGGACGAATGGGTATCCAAGCAATGGGAGGCCAAGAAAACCAGACACCAATACTCAACAGCCTCATGCAGATATACCGCCCAACGCAAAACAAAATTGATTCCCGGCTACCTCGTCCGGTACGCTGACGATTTCGTCATCGTCACAGACACTCGCGCTCACGCTGAAGACTGGAAATCCCGGCTGCAAAAGTTTCTCAAAGAGAAAATGAAGCTGACGTTATCCCAAGAGAAAACGCTGGTAACAGACATCCGAAAGAAGTACATCAAATTCTTAGGCTACGAATTTAAGATGGTTCGGGGGAAATCCCGCAGAGGCTATATCCCGCGGACAATACCAGACAGAGACAGATTGAAACGAAAAGTGGATAAGATTGCCCATGACATCAAGAAAATCCCTCGGAATTACAGCCGGGAAAAGATGATTGGTGCAATCAACCGCATCAACAGCCAAATCAGAGGGCTTATTCAGTATTACCAATGCTGTACCTGGGTGAATATCTCCATGAACAAGTACAGCAGGCGGTTGCAACTGGTGGCAAAGACTCGCTTGAAGCAGTACAAAGGGAAGTGGATTCCAGCAAATAAAACACAAAATCTTCCCCGCATCCACCAAAAGTACAAACAGAAGATTCCCTCAATCAAGTACCGCGACATTTATGTTGGCTTTACCGCACTATCCTTCTGTGCATGGGAAAGAACTGAATCCAAGAAGCAGGAGGAAACACCCTATACAGATGCAGGCAGGCAGCTATACTTTGAGCGCACGAAAAAGAGAAAAATCCACGCGCGACTCGATGAAATGTACTCGGATAAAGCTGATAGAGCCGCCAGTTATGGGCAGTGGGGAAAGCTCAACAATTTTGAGTTCATTATGAATAGAGCGTATGCTTTGAACCGGGACAAGCTCAAGTGTCGGGTCTGTGGCGGATGGCTGATTTCCGGTACGCCCTGGGCGCACCGAATCAATCCACATCTCCCTCTCAATCAAGTCAATCGCGTCAATAATCTGGTATCGCTCCACAAGAAGTGCTTTGATGCGGTGAATAATCCTTCACAAGACATCAGCGAATTTGAAGCCAAAGCGCAAAAGAAAATCATCGGTTACAGGGAAAAACTGGTCCCTTCACATACATGCAACAAATAATCTGCATTGATGGAGCGCCGTGTGCGGTGAAAGTCGCATGCACGGTGCGAAGCGGGGGAAAATCCGCTCTGACTGCTACTCCCTTACGGGAGCAGTAAAAGCGGCGGACTACCTATCGCTATTACAATGACCCCCTGTGCAGTCTGACCCTCAAAAAGGTGGATTCTGTCACCGGTAGGCCAGTCCCCGGAACGGAGTTCACAGTCAGAGATGGAAACGGCACGCTCCTGGGCCGCTACACCACCGGCTCGGACGGAACGGTCACTGTGACCGGCCTCCAGCCCGGAAGCACCGTGGTGGTCACCGAGACCAAGGTCCCCAAGGGCTACGTCCTGAATCCCACGCCCCAGACCATCATTGTGAAGAACGGCACCGGCAACAGCTGGACCAGCAGCGGCACCGTCAGCGGCGGGAGCACCGGCGGCAACAGTGTGATTGGTGGAACGGTTTCCGGTGGCACAGTTTCCGGCGGCAGTTCCACCGGCGGGAACGATCTCACGTTTGAGAATGATCCCACGACCACGCTCACCATCCAGAAGTTCGTGGATGGCACCAACGAGCCCATGAAGGGCGTTGAATTTCTGGTTGTAGACGGAAGGGGTACCGTCGTGGGACCCAATAACGGGTACTATACCACGGATAAGGATGGCCGCATCACCATTCCCAACCTGG
>Ga0224747_10138_pt1 | contig 13986 bp, 13 predicted proteins | sample LIM_F_Water_Pos_FD_182999 | JGI IMG/M metagenome (GOLD analysis project Ga0224747, IMG submission 182999) | Enriched cells from gastrointestinal tract of the lab mouse from Pacific Northwest National Laboratory (PNNL), Richland, Washington... | ecosystem: Host-associated > Mammals > Digestive... | reverse complement strand
TCCACCTGTTGGAGGCATGCCAATTTCTAATGCTTGAATAAAGTCTTCGTCCATCATTCCTGCTTCTTCATCTCCAGCTTCTCTTGCTTCTACTTGTTTTTTAAATCTCTCATATTGGTCAATTGGGTCATTTAGTTCAGAAAAGGCATTTCCATATTCACGTCCACCAATAAATATTTCAAATCTTTCTGTTAGTCTTGGATCTTCTTTCTTTTTCTTGGCTAATGGTGATATTTCAATTGGATAATCATAAATAAAGGTTGGTTGTATTAATGTTTTTTCTACATATTCATCGAAAAATAAACTAATAACATCTCCTCTTGTTTCTTTTGTTTTATCTGGTATTGAAATATTTTTTTCTTTAGCTAGTTTGACTGCTTCTTCATCTGTGTTTATTTTATTAAAATCTATACCACATGCCTCTTTTATAGCATCTATCATTGTGATTTTCTTCCAACCTGGTGTTAAATCAATTTCTTGCCCTTGGTAATTTATTTTGGTTGTTCCTCTTACTTTATTAACACATTTTGAAAATAATTCTTCTACCATATCCATCATGTCATGATAATTGCTATATGCTTCATATAATTCTATGGTTGTAAATTCTGGATTATGGCGAATATCCATTCCTTCATTTCTAAATATTCTTCCCATTTCATATACTTTGTCATAGCCACCTACAATTAGTCTTTTTAAGTTTAATTCTGTAGCAATTCTTAAATACATATCAATATTTAAAGCATTGTGATGAGTCATAAATGGTTTAGCTGTTGCTCCTCCTGATATGGTATTTAACATTGGTGTATCTACTTCTAAATAACCTTTTTCATCTAATATTTTTCGAATTTCTGTTATAATTTGACTTCTCATTTCAAAAGTTTTCTTTACTTCTGGATTCATAATTAAGTCTACATATCTTTGACGATAACGTAAATCTACGTCTTTTAAACCATGAAATTTTTCTGGTAATGGTCGTAACGATTTCGATAATAAGGTTACTTCTTTAGCATGGATTGAAATTTCTTCTGTTTTCGTTTTAAATACAAATCCACTAATTCCAATTATATCTCCTATATCCCACGTTTTAAATGCTTTGTAACTTTCTTCTCCTAGATCATTGATACTGACATAACTTTGAATTTTTTCATTACTATCTTGTATGGTACAAAAAGATGCCTTTCCCATAATTCTTTTGGCTATAATTCTTCCTGCTACTGTTACATCTTTTTCTTCAAATTGATCGTAATTTGCTTTAATTTCTCCACTTGTATGGGTTCTATTAAATTTGGTTATTTCATATGGATTTTTTCCTTCTTGTTGTAACGCTACTAATTTATCTCTTCTAATTTGCATCAAATGGTTAATATCTAATTCTTCTACTTCATTATTTTGATTGTTATTTTCTTGCATTCTAAATCTCTCCTCTTTTTTATTTTTGTCTATTATATAGCAAATTTTGGAAAAAGTAAAGTTTTGTATTTAAACTGTTACTTCTTTTTCCTGTGATTCAATATCATTATTTAATACTTTAATTTTATAGTTTCCTTGCTGATTTACTATAAAACTTAAATTTTCACTCTCTTTCCAATTTTCTTCTTCTAATTTGTATCTTATTTTCCATTTATTGATATAACCTGCATATTTTATATTAGATACTGTAATTCTCCATTTGTTCTGTTCAATTGTTTCTATTTGTACATCAAAGGTAGGTTTTTCATTCGTTTCATCTACTTTTGCATGTTCTACATTGTATAGCCCGTTTGGCAATTGACTTAACATATAATAGACTTTTCCTTCGTATTCTAAACCTTGACAGCTTACGATACTCCTCTTTTTAAGGTTAACAAAAAAGTCTTGCTCGACTCCTTCGATTCCTAAATTCTTGATTGTTTCATTACTCCAATATCGATAGCCCTCTTTATCAATTTCTGTCTGCTTTTCTAATTCCATAAATATTTTTTCTGCTTGTGTTTTTTTATCTCCAACAATCGGTTCGCCATATTCTTCTGTATCATTGTTTTTCTCATAAATAGCATTTACTTGGGTCTGCATAATTTTTAGTTCGGTTGTAAAAGCTGTTAACTTCGATAATTGAATGACTTGAATTCCACTGTAAGTTCCAATAGATGCTAATATTAAGATGATAACTATCATAACCACTAAAGATATTAGTGTGATTCCTTTTTTATCTTTCATGGATACCTCCCCTTAGCTTTTACTTTTTTTGTGGCTGGGGTGGTAAGATTCGAACTTACGAATGACCGGGTCAGAGCCGGTTGCCTTACCACTTGGCGACACCCCAATATAATATGACATTATATTACCACTTTATTTGCTTTTTGTCGATACCTTCCATAAAATTTACCTTATCGATTTTTAATCAATCATTCTAAAAAGGTTAATCATCTTTGTATTTATTTTAAATATAATGATTTACTATCATAAATCTAATAATATTTCTTCACATTTTTTATAATTGGATTGATATTTTTCCAACATCTTAAAAAAAGCTTTGGTATGATTTTTATGTTTTATATGGCAATATTGATGTAATACTACATAATCAATTACTTCTCTACTATATTGAACAATTTTTGGATGAATGGTTATTTTTTGGTTCGAATAATTCCCTAAATTTTTTATTTTTTTGATTTCAAATTCTTCTGGTGCAAAACCAACCATAATTCTTGTTTTTTCCATCGCTCTTTCTACTTCTACTTTTGCAATTTGTTCATACATTTTATCAATAGCAATATCTAATATTTCTTTATGATTCATTTTTTTATAACGATTAGGAAGTGATATTTTTATGGTTTTATTTTCAATATTTAATTGCGTAATTCTTGTATTTTCGTAAATTATTTTTACTTTATAATCGATTCCTAATATTGGAACAGGATGTCTTTCTATATTACAATTTATAGATTTGTTGACATTTAATCTTCTTTTTACTAGATTCATTTTTATCACTCCCACTTTGTTTTCCAAAATTCTGTTTAACGAATTATTGTTCGTTTTTGTATTCTTATTTTATCTGTATTTTTTTCTTTTGTCAAGATTTTTTTCAAATTTTTTATTTTATTTTTACTATCATTATCTGAAGACTATTATTTAGTTAAAAGTTTCTCTATTTTTATATAAATTGATTTAACTTTGACATATTATTTTGAAAATTTCTACAATATACAATTCCATATAAATAACAAAAAACGTAGAATTTTTTATTTCTACGTTCTTTATAATTTCGTAAAGATTAAACTTATAAATATAATATTGGACGAAATGTACAATATTGATTCGTGTACATAACGTTACTAGTATTACCATAATTAGCATAATTACGGCTACTAGTATAAGTTTCATCTCTTACTGTACAAGGAGTAAGGTAACTTGCTACTGTTTCGGTTCCCCATTCAAAAGCATTTCCAGCCATATCATAAATATTACATTTTACATCAATTCCATCTATTGCTTCTCCTGTTTTTGCAAGACTTTTTTGCAATCTTTTTTCTCTTGAATAGTCTTTATCTTCAGAAAACTCTTGTATGAATAGTATTGCTGTATCCCAAGCATAACTATTGACTAAATCACTTGTAAAAGTTTGATTTTTATACATATTTCTACTTAAATCTGCTGCTTGTGGTTGTTCTACAAAATTATATACATATTGACCTTGTTTACATACTGGTATACTAGTTTTAGTAGAGATATTCGTTCGATCTGTTGTAGCAGATGAATCTCCTGCTTCATATCTACCTATATAATAACCACCATTTTGGCTAACACTTTTCTTAAAGCCTTCTAAATCCTTTGCAGTTGTATTTCCTCTATCAGACACTACTAATTCCTGACAACCATCTATTACATTACTTCCTTGTGCTGTTGGAGTTCCATTTGTTGCGAAAGTATAACGATTTAATTCTGTCGTTTTTATAACGCCATTTTCTCCTTTTATTTCTCCTACTGGTATCCATACAAATTGACTTCCTGCTGTGTCACCATGGTTTACATCTTCTATTACAACTCCTTTTGTTGCATCTCCTGCTGAATCAGAGGCTATTTTAAATCCTTCTGGTACAATTATTTTATTTTCATATTTATCTTTAATTGTTGTTGGATTGTTTTCATCTAATACTGTTCCTTCTTCTCTTGCTTGTTCAATTGTTGTTGGTTTTGGTTTTGGAATGTTGCTTGTCTTTTCATCTTCCACTGTAACATTTCCATTCTTTTCAATTGTTACTTTATAGCCATCTACATATACTTCTATTGGGAAACTTTCCTTGGTTATGCTATCTGGTACATTTACAATTCCTTCTACTTTGTCTAAGTTCTCTTTTAATTTCTCATAATTTAAATTTCCATCTATTCCATAACTTCCCATTACTGCTAGTTGCACTTTTTCTTTTGCTGTTTCTTTCTGCGTTTTTTCTTTGGCTGTGTTAGTCTTATTTAAGATACCATTTTCTCCTGTTATTGTGGTAATACTAATTCCTGCTAAAATTAATAATACGATAATTGTCCTAATATTCCGTTATGACTATTTTTTTATTTAGCCAACATTTTGTAATTTATTATCTTCATTTCCCATATTTAAAATATTGAATTTATAATATATAGTTATTTCTTTACTTTCTGATATTTCTATCTTATCTACTAAAGATACAAGCATTGTTCTTGTTATTTCTTTCATATTAACGAAGTCATTAACAAGTTTATTGATGTCTATTGAACTATCTTCTTTTTCTTCTAATTCTTGTAATTGCTTTATTCTTTCTTCTGCTTGTTTTCTATTTTCTATCTGCCTTGAATAAAGCCTTGTAAAATCTTCATCTTCAAATAGTCCATTATATTTATCTTCATATAACTTGTCTATTCGCTTGTTTATATCTTTAACTTTCTTTTCTAAAATAAGAATTTCATTTTTTACATTAAACCTATCTTTGATTATCTTGTCTTTTGATGTATTAGCTATTTTAGTGTATTTTTCTTCATTCAAGAACTCTCTACATCTCTTTTTTATTTGCTCAATTACAAAGTCTGTAACCTTTTCTAGATTATTACTATGTGGTGTGCATAAGCCTAAATGTGTATTGGTTGCATAGGTATTGCACCTCAAATAAAATGTTGTTTTGTTTGGGTGTTTTTGTGGTACTAAACTTAATTTTTTGCCACATTCCTTACAACATACTAACCCTTTTAGTAGCCAATCATAACTTTTTACTCGTGTTGATGTTCTGCTTTTTATCATATCTTGTACTATATTAAAAGTTTCTTCGTCTATTATTGGTGTGTGCATACCTTTTTTAATTATTCTATCTTCTTTTGGCATTATCATTGTTTTCTTGCTTTTATAGTTTATCTTTTTTGTGTTTCCATTTGATACCCAGCCAAGATAAGTTACATTTTGTAATATTCTTTTTACTGTGTTTCTGTTCCAACCTCGTTTTATTCCATCTTTTCTTGTATGTGCATTTCCTACAATTTCTGATGGTACTAGAGTTCTTTCATCTGTTAGTATTTTTCCTATTTCTGTTGGTGTCATTCCATTTCTTGTTAACATAAATATTCTTCTTACAATTGGTGCTATGTCTTGGTCTATTACATAATGGTTATAGTCTAATGGATCTTTTTTGTATCCATAAGTTGGATATGTTGTCATTACTTTTCCTTCTTTTGCTCTTGTTTTCTTTCCATTTCTTACTTTTCTTGATGTATCTCGTAAAAACCATTCATTGAAAAATGCCTTAAATTGTACCATTTCTTCTGATGTTTCAATATGTCCTGTGTCTATGTCATCTGTTACTGCTATAAATCTTACACCTTTTTCAATAAAAAATTCTTCTAAATAGTATGATATTTTGCTTGATAATCTTCCAAACCTAGATAAGTCTTTGACGGCTATTAAATTAATTTTCTTATTTTCAATGTCCTTTATCATTCTATTAAAGTCTGGTCTGTCGAATGTTGCTCCAGAAACTCCATCATCTGTGTAGTCGTCATATACTTGTATGTTGTTGTCTTTACAAAAGTTTCTTAAAAATAGTTTTTGTGTGCTGATACTACCACTTTCTTGTTCATCTTCTTTTGTTTCTATTACTTCGCCATTACCAACTTCAATATTTTCATTGGATAATCTTTCATATAATCCTGCAATATATTTTTCAGGATTTGCTATTGTTATCATTTAAACCTCTCTTTCTAATAACAATAGGTTTCCTCCTATCCAATTTACAACTGAATTATACAATTTATATAAAAATATTTCAACTCATATTTAAAAATTTAGGATAGTTTATATGTAAAAAATACATACAAACTATCCTATACAACTATTTATTATTAACTTTTTCAATTAAATAATTTATAAATGCTTCTTGTAGTTTTTCTTGTATTGTTTTAGCATTTTCATCAAATACTTCTTTTATTTTATATTCTTGTTTCATAAAATACCTATTCCTTTCCTGTGAATAGCTATTTATGGTTATAAATTCAGTTATTTTTGTTTATTAACCTATTGCTATTCAACATATTTTCCAAAATTCTTGATTAATAAAATCATTCTTAATACCTCTTTCTAAATTAGAGTAAAAAAATACACCTTGATTGTTTCAAAGCATACAATTAAACACATATTTTATTACTCTTTATCATATTGGGATTTACAATATTACTAACTCTTTTAGGAACTGCATATCCAGCATTTATATTATATTTTAATACTAAATCACTACTATTTTTATCATAGTCATAAGCACTTCTATTGCAGTTTACAAATTGTAAATCATTTTCTTTCTTTTTAGTAGATAAATATTCATTATCTCTATTTATCTGTACTAATAATTTTTGATATTCTTGCTTTTCCTCTTTTTCCTTTTTTCTTCTATTTTGTGCATATATTCGTTTTTGAGTTTTGTTCTTTTCTTTGTTTTCTTGCCTTCTTGTTTCTTTCTCTCGAATATATCTTGAATCTTTTTGAATTATCTTTGTTATATATGGCATACCGACTTTTAATTTCTTTGCTATATCTACTGGTCTTAAATGTTCTGTAAAGAATAATTCAATTATTTTCTCTTTTGTCCCTTTGCTGTCTAATTTGTGTTTTATTTTTCTCACCCTCTTTCTTTTTTAGATTCTCTATTCCAACAAACTACAATTTCACACCTACAAATTAAAACAAAAATATACAAATCAAATTACTTTACTGTGTTGTTAATAGTCTGTTTAAAATCTTAAACACATTGCTATTATAATCATTTCTCAAAATCTAGTGAATTTTTATTCTACAGCTTTTAGCAATTAGTTTTGAAGAAAATATTGTAATTATATTAGTATTATAGTATAATAAATATAGAATATCAATAACAATTTATTATTTTTATTAAATTGTTTATCGTTTTTAAATATAATTTTTATTTTAGAAGGGAGATAAATTTGTATGGAACTACCAGAAGTAACCTTTTTTAACGATTTCTACTTTTGGTTTAATACTGAAACAAAAAAAGAATATTATGCTACACCTTTATATTTTTATAAAGCTGATTTCCATTTAGATACTGAAAATAAATTAAGAGATGTGTATTATAAAGAAAATGAACAAACAGATAATGGCTTAAAGCATCCTGCCTCTTTATACTTTCCATTTTACGAAAAATTTGGATTAATGCTATTAAGATTTTTAAATGCTGACTTGTCTAACTATGAAATGGCTAATAAAACTTTCTTTTATGCTTATGGTTTTGAGGTATTAAGAGATTTAGATAAGGATTATAAATTTGAATTAAGTAGTAATTATGGAAGTAATGAAAATTATTTAAAGACTACTACTAAAATATTTGAAGATTTACAAGAAAACTTACTAGATTTACAACAAGAACTAATAAAAGCAGTTACCTATATCTATAACTTAAATAACAATAGTAAATTAGAGAAATATACATATACTGAACGATATGCAGTTTACTTAATAAAGAGAATGGGAAAATTACATACATATTATAAAAATGACTTTGTTATGAGAGATAGTTACTCAAAGAAATATCAAGAATTTTGTAATAAAAATGAATATGATATATTAGAATCTTTACATACTAAAAATATGTTTATTTCAATGAGTGATACTCATAAAAGTAACGATTTATCAAGTATTTGCTATGCTATACTTGATGAACTATCAAAAACACCTAACTATCCAATTAAAAAATGTCAAAATTGTGGAATGTACTTTATTCCAACTTCAAAAGTAGATGAAATTTATTGCGACTATCCAAAAGAAAATTCAAAAACTTGTAGAGATTTAGGTGCTTTTCAGTCTTATACTGAAAGATTAAAGCAAAATAAGGCTATGGGAGAATATAGGAGAACATATCAGCAAAAATTTATGCAAGTTAGAAAAAATAAAGATAATAAAGAAGTTTCTAAAAATTTTGAAACTTGGAAAAAACAAGCTAAAGAAAAAATAAATGCTATGAAAAAAGGCAAACTTACTGAAGATGAGGTTTACAAGTGGATTTTGAAAAATAAATAAAATTCAAAATAGGATATAAAAAGTAGGCTTTTTATAATTAGCTTACCTTTTTATATCCATTATTAAAATTACATTTTCATCTTTTTAGCATTTTTGTCATCTAAAAATCCAAAACTTTCATACATTTTCATTGCAATAGGATTAATTGTACTTAATTTAAATCTTCTAATTCCAATTTCTTTGCCAAATTCAATACATTTTTCAAATACTCTTTTTTGATATCCCCTTTGTCTATAGTTTTCTTTTGTAAAAACACTTGTAATATAGCCAACTTTACAACTTAAATCATCTGCTTGTGGAAAGTACTTGAAAATAGTTAATCTACAAATTGACACTAATTCTTTGTTTGCATACACTCCATACATAAATAAATCTTTATTTAAATTTTCTTTCAAAAATTCTCTAGTTCTACTAATTAAAATATCTTCATCTATTCCTAAATTATTTTTAAAATCAACTTTTTGTAATGCTATTCTTAATGGAATTATATCTTCAATATCTTGTTTATATAATTTTTTTATTTCAATATTATCCTTTTTTTCTTCACTCTGTATCATTATATATACTCCTCTTTTCTTCTTAAATAAATTAAATAATAAGCTAGCCAAATTTGAAAAATCAAAAAGAAAGCTGATAAACCAAACATATACTTTAATCCTATTTCATACATCACACCACATAAAAATACACCAACAGCTTCTCCCAAATATCTAACTACATATCTAAAGTTAGTAAATGTTAATTGATATTTATTTTCAACTCTATTTATATAATATCCATCACATATATTTTCGTATGATGTTGAAATAAGTATAGACCAAGTCATAGCAATTAAAGTAATGATTATATTATTAGATAAAAATGCTAACACATAAGAAACAAATCTTATTCCAAATTTTATTGTAATAGTTATATAATCATTTTTTGGAGTAAAATATTTTAGTGCCAAGATTCCAATTAAATCTGCCAATAATCCTACAATTAATAAATAATTAGTTGATTGGCTATCCGTAAATTCAAAATAATTTGTTAGTGTTAACATTTTTAATCCTAATGCTGTTGACATTGCCATTGCTCCTATAAAACTATATATAATATATATAACTTGCAATTTACTTTTCAATATATATTTTATTATAGAAATATTCCCACTTTGTTTGCTATCGATATTTCTACAAGCAGACATATTAAACATTACTATTATTGGGATTGCTAGAAATATAATTGAAATAAATAAACAAACATTATAATTGATTAAAATTCCTATAATATTTTTTCCAATTAATATCCCTCCAATTAAAATGCCTATATCTTTGAAAAGATATTCTGTCAATTTTCTTTTACTATAAATTGTATTATTTTTTACTATTGTTGTTATTAGTGGATATATGCTAGTTGTAACTAAATATCCTGTTAATACATCTAATACTACAGAAATATTAATTAAATTTATATTCCCTTTGTTATTCAGATTTAATAAAAATATTAAATTTAGAAATTTTATTATTAAAGAACAACTAACAAATCCTTTTAACTTTTCTAGTTTAATATATTTTCCTACAAACATTATACCTATTACACTAATTAATGTTCCAATACTAATTATATTACTAATATTTGTTGCTGAAAAGCCGTTATCTTGTAACCATAGTTGTCTAAAATTTTCCCATAATCCCATTGAAATGCTAAAAAAAGCTAACATTATTAATATTTGATTTTCACTTTTTATTTTCTTCATCTGTTACTCCAATTCTGTTTTTATTCCTATATCATTTTTTGTTTAAATTCGATATAATATTATCATAAGTTGGTATTTCTTGCAATATTTTATTTACATTTCCAAATCAAAATCATTTACTCTTTCCTCTTGTTTAAGTTGCTTTTCTGCATCTAAAAATGTATTTGTTTCTTTTTGAAAATCTCTAATTAAGTTATCTTCTGCACCCATATCAAACCTCTTGCAAATCCAATGTATAAATTTATCAATAGTTTCATAGAATTTATCTATTATTTTATTTAATCGGCTATTCTCTTTTTCTAAACCTTTTATTTTACTTTTATATTTCCATTCAATATCAAATTCCTTTTGCTTATACTCTGATTTAATGGTATCTACTTCTTTATGCAATTTTGCATTATCAGCTAGTATGGTATCTCTTTCCTTTTGGTATTTTTCTGCTTCTTCTATAACTTTTGTTTGTCTTGATAATTCCTTATGCAAATCCATATTATCTTGATATAAATTTTGGATTAAGTCATCTTTTGGTTTAATAATTTCTTCCAAAATTTTTTCATCTCTTTTCTTTGATAACCTGTTAATATTAATGTCTGTAATATTAGGAACATCTGGTAATTCTAATTTTATATTTTTTAGAGTTTCTTTTGTCTGTTCATAATTTGTTATATTTTTATATTCTTTCAATGTATAATGAACTCTGTCTGTTTCTTCTTTTGGTAATCCTCTTTGCAATTCAAACCCATTTGACACCATATATTCAAAAAAAGCATTTTGTAATTGTCTGTAACTATCTTTAGCTTTCCAAAATTCGCTACAAGCTAATTTATCAATAGGATTTCCTTTTTTATCTACTGTATGAACAACAGGTAAAAAAAGTAAGTGCAAATGAGGAGACTTCTCATCATAATGCACTTTTGCAGATAAAATATACTTTTCACCTAAATCTTTATACTCACAAACAAATTTATATGCAGTAGCAAAATATCTTTTTGTTTCTTCTTCGCCTATTCTTTTGAAAAAGTCATTATCTGATGTAATCATATATTCACAAGCTATATTACTTACTGTTTTTATTTGTCCTTTCAAATCATATTTCTTTAAAATTTTATCAAATTCTTTCACATAATTAAATTCTGGATCTTTTAATGAATAGTTTAGATGTGATTTTGTCCTCTCTATATCCTTGTTTGAATAGTGTTTATTCTTTCTTTCATCATGGCGATATACTGCCATTAAATTTTCTCTTTTGTATTTTGCATTTCTTATTATTGCATAACTCATATTTAACCTCCTTGCTCGTGTATATTCACACGAATAAAATTTCTTCTTTGAACTCGCTTAAAAGCACTTTTTCAAAATGTGCAGTAAACACACTACAACACTTTTTTAACGATATCGCTAAAAAGTGTTAGTGTGGCAGGGAAAAATAAATTTTTCCCCACACCCCTTTGCCTAAAAAATATCTACATATTTTTTAGGTTTTAGTTAAAATTGCTATTCGCAACTTTAACTAAAAAATCAGCTATCAAAGTAGTCTACCTACTCTAATAGCTGATTTTCTATATGCAAATGTCATAGCTTATACTAGCATATCTGCATTTGCATATAATTTAGTAAAATCATAGTTTTTATAATCTCTTTGTTCAAAGTTAGCTCTTGACTTTCTAAAATTTTGTTTTGCATTATTATATTTACTTATATTTTTATTATTATCCTTAAACTTTTCTTCAATAGGGGTATTGAAGTTTTGTTGGAGAGGGTATTGAAGTTTTGTTGGAGAGGGTATTTAACTTTTGTTAAATAGGTATTTTTATTTATTGGAATCAGTTTTCTCATTTCTACTTGTCTACTATTTTCTTTATAGATTAACTCTATACTAATATACTTTTTGTCTTTTAATGAATTTACTAATTTTGATACTTGGGTTATTGATATATTTAATAACTCACTTATGGTTTTGTTTGTTAAATAGCAATAACTATTTTGTTTACTCAAATACAAAATTATTGAATATATGATTTTTTCTTTATCACTTAATTTTTCATCTGTTAATATTTCTATTGGTATCCATATACCTTTCAAATTTAAGTTAGACATTCCCTCACCTTCTTTCGTTTATTCGCTTTATTTTTAACTTTTAGCCATTTTAAATTGTTTTAGTATAATTTTATATTTTTTAAATGTAGACAAAAAATTCCCATAAAAAAATTGCTTTGAACTTATTTTCTAAATTCAAAACAATTTTATAATTTTCTCGACAGTGTCGAGATTTTTTATTCTTCTTTATCTTTTAAATTTTTTCTTTGCTCTAATTGTATTTTAGCCTTTTCAATACTATCCAAAAACTTCTTTTCTATTATTTCTTTTGGGACATATTCAGTTAAATATTGTGCAACATGTATTCCACTATTATCTAGTTCTAATAATTGTGCCATCATATCACTTTTTGTTGCACATAGTATAATTGCAATTGGTGATTCTTCTCCTTCTGCTCTTTCATACTTATCAAGCCATTTTAAATATAATTCTACTTGTCCCTTATGTTCTGGTCTAAATTTGTCTAGTTTTAATTCTATAACTACCAATCTTTTCATTTTTCTATGATAGAACAATAAATCTATATAATAATCCTCTCCATCTATTGTAATTCTCTTTTGTCTAGCTAGAAAAGCAAAATCATTTCCCATTTCTAAAATAAACTTTTCTAATTCACTTATAATTGCATTTTCTAAATCTTTTTCGCTATAAGTATCTTTTAAATCCAAAAAGTCTAATATGTATGGATCTCTAAAAAATAAATTTGTAGTCATCTTATTTTCACTGCTTAACAATTGCAAATCATTTATTATCGTTTCTTCTGGCTTTTTAGATATTGCCGTTCGTTCAAATAATGCTGACCCTATTCTTTCTCTTAATGTTCTTACTGACCAATATTCATTTGAACACATTGTTGCATAAAATTCCCTTTTTATTTTATCTTGTACTTGCAAAAGTTCAACAAAATGTGACCAACTCAATTTTCTCGACAGTGTCGAGAATTTTTCAAAATCAGTGAAATATTCATAAAACTTTAACATTCTAAATAAATTTGCTCTACTATATCCTCTACCATATTCAATAGTCAGTTTTTGACTTAATTTTTTTATTACAGCTTTTCCATATTCTGCCTTTTGATTATTTAAAACATTATCTGTTATATCTTTTCCTATATTCCAATATAATAAGGTCATTTCATCATTTACTTTAGTTGCTACATTTCTTTTGGCATTTTCTATCAAAGTCACTATTCTGTTATATAAATCATCTATATTGATATTATCTACATTTTCTAATTCGTTCATATCTCCCTCTTTCTAATTATGCAGATGGTGTCTGCACAATTTATTTAACTATATTGAAGTTATTATAGCATTTATTTTCAGTTTTTTCATTATAAATTCAAAAAAAGATGACATTGCATTATTATTTTTTACAATTCATCTTTTAAATATGTGAAAATTTTTAAATTACTAAATTGTTTGTAGGAGGAAACCTTTGCTATTACTACATTTTAATTTTTCGTCATAAGAGAATATTATTGTAATGACTAAAGCAATTAAGGTAATACCTTGGTTCATAACTTCTGTTAATTTTGTTACTTTTTTCATATTTTTCATTCCTTTCTTGTTATTTTTTTAATATATTTTAGCATCAAATAAAAATTATGTCAATAAGTTATATTTTA
>Ga0224747_10086_pt2 | contig 14098 bp, 20 predicted proteins | sample LIM_F_Water_Pos_FD_182999 | JGI IMG/M metagenome (GOLD analysis project Ga0224747, IMG submission 182999) | Enriched cells from gastrointestinal tract of the lab mouse from Pacific Northwest National Laboratory (PNNL), Richland, Washington... | ecosystem: Host-associated > Mammals > Digestive... | reverse complement strand
CGCGGACTTTGAATTGGCAACGCCGTTGAGCGTATCGATCGTCTGCTGGATCAGCGAGACATAGAAGGCGAGGAACGCATAGACGAGGACCTGCACCAGGAAATACTGGACCAGCGCGCTCATCCAGCCGCTGAAGAACCGCGTCGTGACGCCAAACAGCAGCAGGATGATAAACAGCGGCGCCAACGCCAGCAGCAACCACATGAACATCTTCGACAGCACGATGAGAAAGATCGCGAAGCCGATCAGGATCGCCATCACCACATAGAAGACAGCGGCAAAGATGTAGGGCCCCCAATTGGTGATGCCGGCGTTCTGGAGGAACGCTTCGGTCGCGCTGTTGGTTGTGTCCCACATGTTCTGCAGAGCCGACTGAACGCCATTCACCGACGTCAGATTCACGGACGTGCCGGTGTTGTTCGCCGACGTCACCGCGCTCAGCAGCGCGTTGCCGATAGCCGAGGGGCCGTCATTGAGAGCGTTGTAGACCAGCGTCTGGAAGTCGCCCCATTTCGTGGCCATGGCGTAAATCAGCACGGCACGGAACAGGCGAAACGCATGGTCAGCGGGACCGCCCGTCGCGGTGCCTTGCCAGATGCCGACGCCCCAAAAGATCACGTAGAGCGTGAACAGCAAGCCGGCGACGCTGGTCGCGCCGCCCGAGGTCGCCGCGTTTGCCAAGGCCTGGTAGGCGGTCGATACATAGTTCTGACCGAGCTGGTCGACCGATTGCAGAAGCGAGGTAATGCTGAAGCTGTTTCCCATCGCCCCTCTCAGATCGGCCGCATCGGGCCGCAGCGGTCGAACCTTTTCAGAGCATCAGGCTCGGTAGGCGGCGTCGCGTCTGAATAGGCGAGCGGCGCTCCGCCCTCATCCGGCGAGCAAGGCGCTTTTAGGGGTTTGTAGGCGCAGCCTGCGAGCAACGTCGCCATCAGTGTCATGAATGCAAACGAAGTGATCAGCTTCATTGCGCCGACGCCTTCGGCTGCGTGAACGTCATCGCCCGCGAGGCGGCCTTTGCTGCCTCATCCTGCGCGCTGGTTGCGCTGACGCCCACTGCCGGTGCCGGCGCGTGGTTGAAGCCATAGCGACCGATGAAGACGGCAGCGATCGCGACGATGGCGACAAGGATGGCAATACGTTTGGACAAGCGTCGCTCTCCCGCTCGGCTTACTGCTGTGTGAATTTCATGGCGCGCGCCGCCGACGACTCTGCCGCGATCCGGTCGAGGTTGGCCTGATTGGCCGCTGCCGCCGCGTTGTTGACAACGCCGTTCAGCTCGTTGATCGTTTGCCCGGTCTGGATCTGCACCTGCGTGTTCTGATCGACGCTGCCTTTCAGGTCCTGTGCCTTGCCGATCTGCTGGCCGCCCTGCGTGAACGCCGAGGACCTTTGCTGCACGGCGCCCTGCGTCGAGTTGATGAGGCCCGACAGCGTCGCGGCGACGTTGACGGAATTCTTGTATGCGGTGTCGGCCGGATGGCTCTGGCCACTGACGAGACCGGTGATGGTCTGGACGAGCTGCAAGCCGTTGATCAGCGTCGAGACAATATTCTGAGACGCCGAGCCCATACCGGCAAATGACAACGCGCCCCCGGAAATCACCGAGCCGAGGGAGGGCGCCTGCGCCATCGAGAAGCCGCCGCCGAGCGCCATCTGGGCGAGCGTGCCTTGGGCCTGCGACGACCGATCGCCGGTAACGGCCTGCAAGGTCTTTTGCGTAAACTGCAAAATGTGCTGATCCGCGGCAAGAATCTGCTGCGTGCTGGTCGCGATCTGCTGCGCCTTGGCGAGGTTGGCGTTGTCGAGCACAGGAACCTGCGCCATCACCGGCGAGGCCCCCACTACGGCCAGCGCGTACCACGTGAGCAGGACAATCAAGCGCATCGAAGCCTCCCTAGCGGCTGTTGGCGGCAATCGCGGCAAGAGCCGCAGTGACGTCGGCGGCAGTGAGCGCGGCGATGGAATTAGTTCCAACGTTCGCGGTGTTCTGCGCCTGAACGAGGTAAAAGATGACGTTGCCGTCGGTATCGACGGTGCGGGCGCTGACACAGGATGGATCGACCGGCGCGCCGGGCGCCGTGGTCGAACAGGTCGTCGGCGTCCGGCAAGGTTGCGCGGCTGTCCCCGCGCCGACCATGCCGACGGGGCAGGTCGGCCCCGGCACCGCCTGGGTGCTGGTCACGGTCGCCCGCATCCCCGTCGCGGCCCGGCTCATGTCGCTGTTGAGCGCCAGGTTCAACGCGTTCAGCGCCGTGACCCAGAGGTTGGCGGAGCCGATCGCGCCATTCCAGACGAGATTGTTTTGCAATCGCGCGGCGCTGTTCATGTCGATCGCCGCCATGACCGTCTGCGCGGTCCCGACCTGCTGTCCTGCAGCGTGGAACGCCGACTGCGCCGCGCTCATGGTCTGGCGGCTGGCATCGAGGCCGGCGACGACATCGCCGCTCGACTTGAAGAGCGTCTGGCTGTTGAGGGTCGCGCCTTGCGCGTTCGGATCGGAGGTCGCCGGAAGATCAGGAGCGTAGGACTGGATCGCCTGGCTACCGACCCCGCTTTGCGGCTGCACAGCCGGGTCGGTGACGCTGGCTTTCTTGCCCGTGGTCACCGCGCATTTGACGCCGTTATTGGCGTCCTGTCGCTGCGTCGTGACGGGCACGAGCTTCACCGTCGTGCTGGCAGTCTGGGAACGCTGCGTCAGTTGCGCGGCATCGTTGACCGGGATATCGGCCAGCGCCGGCGTAGCGCCGAGCGCGAGAATGCAAACAATGATCGCAGATCTCATGCTTCGCTCCTGCCCATGAAGATCGGGAGCCACACGGCGGGGTCGTTGCCGACCCGCGCCCGCAGCGCATCGAGCTCAGCGACCGTCTCGGTGCGCCCGGACAACACCTTGATCAGGTCCGGCATGCTGGCGAGATTGAGCTTCGCCACCACACTGTCTCGGCCATGTTTGATCAGGAAGGATCGGCTCTCCGGCACCGTGCCGCGAATCCAGGCGACTTCTCGTCCCGACAGACGGAACGCCTGCTTGTAGCTTTCGTCATCGGCTTTCGGATTCGGAAAGAAGATGTTGGTGCTGGTCTGTTCGATCAGCGTGTTCGATGCCTTCGAGCGCACGATGTCGGCGGCCGATTGCGTGCCGAAGCCGACGATGCCGTTCTGCTTGCGAATGGTCTTGAGCTTGTCGCGGATGAAGAAGGCGAATACGTCATCGTCGAGAAGGCGCCAGCCTTCATCGAGGAAAATCATCACCGGGTCACCGGTCAGGAGCTCTTCCGTCCGGTGGAAAATGTACATCAGCGCCGCAGTGCGGATCACCGGATCGTCGAGCACACGCGTCATGTCGAATCCGAACACGCTCGATAACGAGAACTGATCCTCGTCATTGTTGAACAGCCAGCCACGCTGGTCGGGCCGCATCCAGCTTTCGAGTCGCGCCAGAAGGTCACCCTCCCCCGCCCGGATGCGGCCGCGCAGCAAGGTGGAGAAGGCTTTCAGCGTCCGACCCGCCGAACCGCCGGCGATCGCCGCCGCGATGGCGTTGCGGATGACCTGCTCTTCGGACGCGGTGAGATCCGCGCCATTCGCAGGCCGCAACATGAAGGCGAACAGCTGATAGAGAAATTCCCGGTTGGGCGCCGTGTCCGGGAGCGACAGTGGATTGAAACCGGTCGGCTCGCCGGGGACGAGCGTCTCATATTGTCCTCCGAGCGCCCGGATGAAGATCTCGGCGCCGCGATCCTTGTCGATGAACAGCAGCTTCGGCCGCGGCTTGATGCGCTGCGTCTGCGCCGCGATGAAGGACAGAAACACCGTCTTGCCCGACCCGGTCGGGCCGACGACGGTGAAGTTGCCGATGTCGCGGACGTGATGGTTGTAATAATAGGCGGTCTGCGACGTCGTCTCGAACACGGAAATGGCCGGCCCCCAGTGATTGCCGGTCGGCCGACCGCTCGGATAATTGTGCAGCGAGGTAAAGCCGGCAAAGTTTTTCGACGAGATTACGCCCTTGCGGGCGATGTAGGCAAAATTGCCGGGAAGCTGCGCCCAGAACGCCGGCTCGCAATTGAGGTCCTCGCGCGTCCAGATCACCGAGCGGTCCGTGAGCGCTGCGCCGACCGCCGTGACGGCGGCGCCGACCTCGGACAAGTTGCGGCCGAGGCACATCACCGTCATGTGGTGCTCGCCATAGATCGCTTCCGAGGCCAGCAGTTCATCGCGGGCATCATCGAGATGCTCCGCGACGATCGATCCGGCCTCATCCGACATGTCGACCTGGCGCGACACCCGATCGATCTGCTTGGCAGCCTCGGGCCGGTCGACGATGGCGAAGCTCTGTGTGGCAATGAATTCGTGCGGCACGCGCAGCAGGTTGTCGAACGACCCGGGCCCGGTCTGCGCCGGGTATTCCCGGATCGAGACCATGGCGCCGAAGCCGGTATCCTCCGGACCCGCGCCGCGAATTTCGATGGCGTTACGGCCGAAGAAGATGCGTCTCATTGACAGCGCGTCGGCGATGTCCATGCGCGGCAGATGCATCGGGCGCGGGACGCCGCCATCGAGGATCTGTACCAGGAATTCGAGCGGCTCGGAGAACCAGATGCCATCGCGGCGCACCACGCCGAGCTGGCGGGCGCCATAACCGGCGAGAGTTTCGCGCACCGCGGTCGCCGCATCACGCAGCTCGGTCAGCGCGGTCTGCATCGCGACCGACTCGCCGGCCTCGTCCTTGCGGCCGAGCAGCGTCGTCAGCATGACATCGAAGGTGCCAGCCTGGCCCTGCAAGGGCCGCCGCACGATGGTCAGGTAGATATCGTTGACGAACATGCGCCGCTGCGACAGCGCCGCGTCGTAGCGCTCGTCGAGCTCGCGGCACAACGGATTGTCGAAGGTCGAGCCAATTCTTGGCTGGACCTCGCGCCGGATGATGTGGGAGACGATCGCGAATCTCGAATTGGCGAGAGTCCGAATGACGTCGTTGCGTCCAAGCAGGCGCGAGTTGACTTCACTCATGTCGGACGTCTCGAATGAATAACCGTCGAGTTTGAGGATCGTCAGGACAAGGCCGTCGCGGGTCTTGATGATGTGGTCGTCAACATGGCGCGTATAGGGAACATGCGAGGCGACAGGACGCTCGCGCCGCGAGACGGCGCCGAAGGTCAATTCGTCAAGCAGGGCACGCGCGACCATGTCGAGTCCTCAGGCAGAGTAGCTGTCCGCGGCCCAGAAGGCGCGCGAGCGAGGCGGGCATTTGGTGAATTTGACGAACAGGATTTCGAAGATGCGGTCGTCGCGCAGCGTCATCACGTAGCCGAACAGGTGCAGCGGAATGGCCACCAGCAGCATGAAAAGATTATGCGTGACCAGGAAGCAGACGCTCGAGACCACGCCGTTGAACATAAAATACATGTACGGCACCCCCATCAGCGTCGGCGCCCGGGTCAACGCCTTGACCAGCGGTGTGATCATCGGGTCCTCGAGCTCGTCTTCGGTCATTGCCCGACCGCCGACTGGAAAAACTGGACGATCTGCGCCGAGCCGAACACCAGCACGATTCCGAAAATGACGCTGCCGGCGATGCCCCAGGTCAATCGGCCCGACCAGGCGAAGAATCCGCAGGCGATCACGGCGAGCGTCGCCAGTGCCGTGGCGATCGGCCCGGTGAGCGCGGACACCAATTGCGTCAGCGTCGATTGAACGGGTTGCAGCGTGCCGCCGCTCGACTGCGCCGCGGCGGTCACGATCGTTTGTAACAGGAGCGTTCCGGCCAGCGGGACGCGTGAAAGCAATCTCTTCATCCAGTCCTCTCTTTCAATCGACATGCATGACAAAGCCGTCATTCCAGCGTGCCGGGCCCGGCGGCGGCGGCGCGGAGGTCTGCGGCGGAGCGTTCGTTGATCCCGGTTCGATCAGGTCAGACCGATCGGCGACGTTGCGGTGGAGCTGGCGCCGGGAATCCGCCTGGCCCGGCGCCGGCCAGGTGTAGAAGTCGTTGAACACCCGCGCGACGAAACGGACGGTTTCGGGAAACGGGGGCACGCCGCGATTGCTGTCCACGGCGCCCTCACCGGCGTTGTAAGCCGCGAGGATGAAAAACGGATTCCGGTACTTGTTATGCAGGGCGCGGAGAAAACGAACACCGCCACGGACATTGTCGGTGGGATCGCAGCGATCGACCTTGAAGCGTTGCGCCGTCTCCGGCTCCAACTGCATCAGGCCGAACGCGCCCTTGTCGGACAGTGCGGTAGAATTGAAGTGGCTTTCGATTTTAGCGACCGATTGGACAAAGCCTGGATTGAAGTCCTCCTCCGTGGCGATGCGAACGATCAGTGCGCGGGCTTCATCCGCCGCCATCGCCTTGGCGTTCGGGCAGGGCGAAGTGCCAACCGATGTGCCGTCGATCCGTTGAATCGCGGCAGGCGCGCCCGCGAGCGGCAGGATGCGGCCTGAAGCGTCGACGGCGGCCATGCGCGCAGGCTTGGCGTCCTGCGCGTTGGCCATTGCCACACCCGCCAGGACGCTGAATCCGATCGCCGCGAAGCGAATCGACATGCCACCCCACCTCCATTATCTAATAGACAATATATTAGATGTTGGTATCTTGGCAATAGCGTAACAGCATGCCTACCGAAGCTCTAATCCCGGGGACTAGATGAAGCGCAGTGCAGCTTTGCTCGTGGCTTTCGGCCTCGGATTCGTGCTCGTGGCGGGCGCGCGCGCCCAAGACGCATCGTTCGGATGCAAGGTGCTGTTATGCGCGGCGGCGACCGCGCCAGGCTGGCCGGGTATTCCTTACTGCGTACCGGTCATGCAGACGCTGTTTCGCCAACTGGCGAAAGGCGGCGGCTGGCCATCCTGCCCGGAGGGCAACGCCAGCGGTCTCGGCTATGAGCCCTATCGGGCCTGTCGTGCCGGCCTGACGTCAGTGCAGTCACCGACGGATGGTGGGGCCGACTTCATACCTGCGCCGAACGGCAGTCTCTGCGCCGATCTCTCCAAGCCACAGCAGATCTGCTCGGGCGGGGATGGTGGCTGTAGCACGAGTTATCCGACAACACCGCGCGATTCACGCAGCGAGCCCTACTACGTCGATATCAGCACGGCGAGCGGCAGCCAACGCTTCTATTTCTCTTTGCAGGGCTACTAGAATGCGGTGTGCACGAGCCGCCGTCGCTTTCTTTGCGTTGCTCACCGGCTTCGGCGCGACACCGGCGCAAGCCGCTGAGTCCCGCTGGTTTGCAGTTCCCGCCACGGCGCTTTATCTTACCGGAGACAGTTGGTCCGACGCCGGCGTCACCTATCGGCTTTACGGTGTGCAGGCCTGCCTGCGCGGAACGAGCTTCACCAATGTCCATGGTCTCAAGCGCGACTGCGGTGAGGCGTCGCTCGCGATGCTGGTGGCGCTGACGCGCGATCTGCGTCCCGAATGCTACCACGCAGCCGAGCAACCTGAGACGCGCACCGTCTTCGTATTCTGCCTGGCAACGCGCGTCAGGGGCGCGGGGGCTGGTTCGCGAATCGATCTCGGCACCGCTTTGATCGCAACGGGCTTTGCCTTTGCGGCCCTGAAGCCTGACGGCCAGCCGGTGCACCCACCTTATTTCGTCGCGCAGCTCGTGGCGCAGCGCGCCAAAGCGGGTCTTTGGGATTTTGCCGACCTGCCCGATCCAAACGCCATCATCCTGCGCGCGCTGCATCAAAATGCGCCGGCCACCTCTCCTGCGCCTGCATCCAGATCACCAACACCCTGACAACCATCCAGCAACCCAAGGAGGAAGATCCATGAGAACGACAAATCTGTTCATCTTGCGCGGCCGTGTCGGCCAAACGCCCAAGGCGTTCAGCAAGGCTGCCAAGATCAACGTGGCGACCGACCGCGCCTGGACCGACGCCAAGGGCGAGCGCCGGGAAGAGACCGATTGGGTGACGGTCACGATCCTCAATGAGAAGGCGGCCGAATGGGCGATCGCGAATATCGCGAAGGGCGATGCAGTCTATGCCGAATGTCGCATCGCGGACGGCTCCTACAAGAAAGACGGCGAAACAGTCTACACGACCGACATTATCGCCACTGTCTTCCACAAATTCGATCTCGGATCGCGCGACGATGTCGCCGCCTAAACTCGTTGTTGCTGCACTGTCTGGACTGGCAGTTCTCGGCGGCGGGGCGAGCCTTGCTCAGACGCCCGATGCGGCTTCGGGACTCTATTCACCGAAGGCCGCGGTACAGTCGCCGCCATTGCGGGTTGAGGTGATTGACGGCACGCGCTTCCGCGACATCGAGACTCATGCGGTCTATCGGCTCTATGGAATCGACACCTGCGCGCCGGATCAAACCGCGCAGCGCGGCCGCCAGCCCTGGCCTTGCGGCACAATGGCGATCGCCTGGCTCGTGACGGCGACGCTTAACGTCTGGCTCGCCTGCAGCACGCTGCGCGATGACGCTGGTGAGCATCTCGTGCGCTGCGCTTCGGCGGGTCATCCGGATATCGCCGCGGACATGGTGCGCGAGGGCATCGCTGTCGCACGGCCGCCCTCCCCGCATGATCCCGGCATCCGCGCCTATGCGCTCGCAGAACAGGACGCCCGCAAAGCCTATCGCGGTCTATGGTCCAGCACCTTTCAGATGCCGTGGGATTGGCGGGTTGGTTCCGACGGCAAACGCCGGGCGACGGCGAGCGGCGAGGTAACACCATGATCCACCGAACCCATGGTCTGATCGTGCCGCTGCTGATCATCCTGGCCGGCTGCGCCACACCGGCCGCGCCGGTGGTGGATCTCGGATCGCCCGCGCCGGAGCCGCTTTACAGTCCTGCTCAGGTCAGCCCGGGCCGACTCGAATATGCGCCGGATCGCTCGACCTTCGCGCCGCTGCTCACCGAGCGCTTCCCCTATCCCACGCAGCTGGAGGCAAACGCCGCCTATCTTCGCCTGATCGCCGCCGCGCCGGCGGAGCGCCCTGACCCGCCGTCGATCTGGCTGTTCGGATGCAAGCCAGGCGCCCTTGACGAACAGACCGAGCGCGTGACCCGCTACCGCGGCCCCGTCGTGCATTGCGCCACGGATTTCCTCGACGCTTCCGGGAGGAAGCTACGCCGCGAGACGGTGAATTTTTATTACTACGGCGCGGTGTGGAACATGCAGCCCGTCGATCCGCCTGTGACGGCTGCCCCGTGGCGCAATCGCGAGCACTCACCGAAGGACTTCTGGTGGTGGGTGCCGGGTCGGCCCCGCTACGAATAAGGAAGCGGTCGTGTCGACAAAGCAAAGACAATATATTAGATGTTATCTTCCTTTGAAAGGAAGCGGGCTCGGATGGCGCTGCGCGCGCGCCTTGGTCGCGGGGATGATGATGGTCCAACTTACAACTGGCGCTCACACACAATCGCTGACGCCCGACCCAGGAGCTTGGCGGCCGCTGTCGTATGCGAACCTGCAGGAGTCCTCACCGCAGACCGAGACCTATCTCGATATCTGGAAGGACGCCATTGACGCCAATAATCGCGCTTACAAGGTACGTGGTGATCTTCGATACTCTCACGGCAACGCTCCCGTGACGGAGGCCCATTTTGTGATTTGGAGCCCCACGAAGTCCGTCGTCCTCTCGATCCTCAACACGGTCACCGGCTGCACGCTCAAGGAGGTGCGCCCGGCCGCCGGCGCGACCGTAAAACTCTGCCCGCTACGGATTGCTGTTTATGAGGGTACCCAAGTTCGGACCCTCGACGGCGGCCGCGCCTGTTTTCTCGAACTCGCTTCGCCCCTCGCCGGCAAGAGCACCGATCCGGACCAGGCTGTTTCTTACGCCTCCTACGATGTTGCTACCAAGACCGTGAAGACCGGCGTCGTCATCGATCACCATGCTCTCGATGGCTGCTCTCAAAACATCGCGCTTTATCCACAATGAAACGCCGCAGGCCTGCCCATCATCGTGCCACGCCCGCTTCAGGCGCCGTCAAGGTGACCCCTGCGGGGCGCGCTAGCGCGCGGCCTGGACCGCGCGTGCGGCCGTGCCATGCTGGTTGGCCGTCCCAGCGTCAGGAGGCTTCGATGCGATTTATGTTCACCGTCCCGATCATTGCGCTGCTCGCCATTCCAGGCATCGCAGTCGCGCAGGATCAATCTGCCAGTCGCTGGCAGCCAATGAGCTATTATAATTTCCAAATCCCATCGACGACTGATCTGTTACAGACGCTAGTCTGGCCCGACGTTATCCGCGAGGCCAACGCCTACGTGACCACCGAGCTCAAGCGGCCCCTCGGCGGCAGAAACGCGCTGGTCACCGCGCTCGCCTCGACCTATCGCGACGGCAACCGCACCATCATTGTCAGCACAGCGCTGTCTCGCGCCTGCGACAGCGGAGCCAATGACAAGGGGGCCGAGATCGAACCGTCAACTTGCCCTCTGCGCATTGTCACGATCGAGAACGGCAAGGTCCTAACCATCAAGTCCGACACCGGCTGCTACACGGATCACGCGGATCCCGACCTGCCAGCGAAGAACCGCAATGATAGTTCCTACACGCGCTACGATCCGGCCGCCGGCACGATCAGCTTCCGCACCACGATTGGCGGCCATGATGTGCCGAGCTGCGCGCGAGTGTATTCGCTCAAATGACGTTCTAGGATGCGGAGGGAATCGATGTGCATGCGCGTCAGTAGTCGAGTATTATTCCTTGTTCTTCGCTCTAGCGTTCTTTTATTTGGCGCCGGACAGGCGATGGCAGCGCAATATTGCGAGCGCACCAATTACTCTGCTCAGGACATCACCGATGCCGTGAGGAGCTCTCCACTGCGGGATGACCTCAAAGGCACATCCTGTTCGCTTGGTGGATTGGGGCGCTTCGAGTCGGGCGGCAACAAAGGCAACTACAATGGCAGCTGCTGCACTGGCATCTTCCAGCTCAACAATGCCAATGTCCAAAAATATGCCGGCACCGATCGGGCGGGCTACGGCTGTATGTCGCTGCAGAACCAAGTCGACGCCTGGGCCAAGCTGACCAATGACGGCTACAATTCACCCGCGGTAAGACAGCTGGCCTCGATGTCGACCTTCGACGGCCAAAAGGTCGACGCCAGCTTTATTGCCGCCTGCATTCAGCTCGGCGCCGGCAATTGCCAGAAGATGCTGAACTCCGGCAAATGCTCCGGCTTCGCGGATATCAACGGAACCACCATCTGCCGCATGGCGAATAATGCGCGGGCGATGGCAAATCCAAACTGCCAGGACGGCCAAGCCGTCTGCGGCCCCTCCGGGCCCGGCGACTTCCCCACCTCGACCGGCATCGCCGCCAACCCGCCGCCAGCCAACAGCGCATCGATCGTCGTATCGCCAACCGATGTCTAGCGTCTCGACCCGCGATGGGTGGGGCGCCACGAAATGGCCGCGTCCTCGCCATCGCTGTTCCGAGTAGCCAGATTTTGGGCATCCCGCTAGCGGCAAGGACGCTCTCAGGATGTCTTTGCGTCTCAGTTCATTTCGCTGGGATCGCGAATAATGAAGGCCGAAAAGGCGCTCAGTTGCTCTTCGATCGACCCGCAAAGATCGCCACCGCGATAGTGCGCATGCACAAGCGCCCAGAAGACAACCTCATCGGAGCGGCCTGCAAACAACGCCTTCTGCAGCGTTCGTCCAATGAGTGTCACAGCACGTGCATGGTCGTACCGCGTGAGCAGCTCCTGAGCGACAATCTTTGTATCGGTGGTCCGAATCACCTGACGTTCCTCCTATCCTGTCTTGACGCGTGCGCGGTTAAGCCGCCGTCGGTAGCGGCAGGTTCGGCAGCACTGGCTCATCACACCCACGCGCTTGGCGGATCGTGGCAAGCGTCTCGCGGTTGAAGGACATTCGCAGCGCGACCACTTCGTCGCGGCCGATGCGCTTGGGAAAGCCCAGAGGTCGTACGAAGAAGCGCAACTGCATGGCGATCACCATGAGACGCCAATCGATCGCGACCGTGACGGTATCGACCCGGTGTGCCATCCCCCATTCGACGACGCCTTGCGCGAGCTCGAGAAACGGACCATCGGCGCGCGGCCGCATCTCGCGGCTACCAGGGGCGACACAGAAGCGCGTCCACTCGAAGACGCGCGGGCCGCGAGGCGGCCGGCGATGGCACAAATCGGCCAGGACGTCGCTGAGAAGATGTGGCCTGTTGGTCGGCAGAAGACGCTGATACCCAACGATCTCATCGCCGCGCAGGCAGATATGGTGGATGGCGTGAACATCGTCGAAGCGATCGCGCTCCAGGCCGTTCGGCTGGCGCAGCTCAGTCCAGCCCTTCTCCTCGACAAATATAGCATGACGGAAACGGAAGACTCGATCCATCAGTGTGGCATGCCGACTGATGTCCGAGCCGGGAATAACCATGAGCATTGAAGACTCCTCGGCTTGTGGGACAAGCCGAGTTGGTCATGAACCGCATCTGAGCGGTATGGTCACAAAGCACCATTGCGCGACGGTGCGCCCACGGGTTGCACAACTTTAGAAGCGTTCTGACCGCGGTGGGCAGGCTCCAGTCGGTAAGTCACAGGGCTTTATCGCAGTTCAGACGATGGCTAGGTCCAAATCGGTGAGGATCGTCGCAAGATCGTCGCGGCAATCGACGAGTCGTGGCGTGGTGATCGTTGTGAGCTTTGGTATAGCTCGATCGAAGACAACGACGTTCGTCTCCCCGTTGAGCCGCGAGTCATACATGAGGCCGTCAGGGTGCGCGTCATGCGCCCATAGTGCCCGCGACCAGATGCGGGCAAGACCCTGCGAGCTTGCGCGAGCGACATCGGTCGGAATTCCCATCCGAACCAGACCATCGCCACGCAGATCGACGACCCGTAACGGATCCTCGACCCGAACCTCAGCGCAAGTCCAGGCCTCGAGCTCCGACCATTCGATCGGGAAGGTATGGGTTCGGGCGACCCCTCGGTCCCGCAGAATTGCTTCGACGAAACACACCTTGATGCTGTTACCGAAGTAAACGACGCCGAAACGCTCGGGGAAAACCAATGTCGTCTCAGGATCGCTGAACCGGCTAGGGCTGAAACCGTACCCAAGCGCGTTCGGAAAGCGGTTCTGGTAAAGCCGCCGCCATACCGCACCACGCGCAACATCGACAAGCGATAGCGTGCGCGATGCAAACCCGGCCGGCGGCAAGGGTCCTAGGGACGACCCAGTCAGGAGAAGGTGCCTCTGCCGATGGTCTCCGCAGTCGCCATCACGTCGGCGATGCGGCCGGCGCGGAGCGCGTCCAAACCGGTGCGGCCATCAAGTTCGCCATGCTCTTCAAGCAAAAACCGGTAGATCGTCCAAGGGTAATCTCCCAAGACCTCAAAGAGTTGGGGCAGGCTCGGGATCAGGCCGCCCGACTCGCTGACTTGCCACTTCGGAAAGCGAACGCCGCGTTTCGGGCCTTCGAGACCAAGCACTTCGTGGCGTTGGCGCTTCTTGTGCACCGTTTCACGGGTAGCGCCGATTTCTTCGGCAAACGCATCGGCTGACAGCATGTCAGCGCTGTTCAAGATTTCAGCGACCCGCGCAGAGCCGCGCTGACGCGCGGCCGCCAAGGCTGTATCAAGCCTATCCCCCTTTGGGGCCGAGACCTCCTCGACGGCGATTTGTGGAGCGGCAGCCTTGGGATCGACCACGACCGTCATCCGCACAGACTTGCCGGTCCGTTCCGCGCGTTTCATGGCGCTTGCAAAACCGGACAAGAGTCCCCGTGCCGCCTTGCGGCTGACCACGTCTTTTCCGATCGCCCGGAGCGAAGTTACAAACCCGAGCGTCAGCGGCTCGCGCCGCGCGGCTCGTTTCCGCGCATTCCCGCGCTTTTTTTGCGTGACCGTCATGTGCCACCTCCAATGCCGCTCCCAATATGGTGGCTTTCGTCAGTTTCGTCAACTTCGTCAGGAGATCGTGGTCTGGCGGTTCCTCCGAGGTCGTCCGGCGGCCATCAGCTCGCTGAGCGGCCATGGCAACAGGATTGCCCTTCGACCGACAAGCCGATCCCGTGGCCGGTCGGCACGAAGCCGAGCTCGTCGCAGAGGTCGCGAAAGGCGGCGCGGCGGCGCTCTTTCTCGGCCTCTGCGGCGTCGCACAGACG
>Ga0224747_10136_pt1 | contig 14192 bp, 16 predicted proteins | sample LIM_F_Water_Pos_FD_182999 | JGI IMG/M metagenome (GOLD analysis project Ga0224747, IMG submission 182999) | Enriched cells from gastrointestinal tract of the lab mouse from Pacific Northwest National Laboratory (PNNL), Richland, Washington... | ecosystem: Host-associated > Mammals > Digestive... | reverse complement strand
CGGTAAAGTCTTTCAGCGCATGCTTGCTTTTGTATTGCTTCGATACGCTTTCAAATGTGATCTCCATGTTACGCTCCAAACTCAAATGTGGATACCAGCGTATCAAGTTCGTCGATACTGCCTCCGAGAACAACTACGGCGGTTTTGGCCCCGTCTAAAAGGTAAATCCTGGGGATGCGGTAGAAATATGTGGGGTCGGAGTTCTCGATCACTTCGGTGGCAACCAATGCGCCGGAGGCCACGTCATAGACGCGAACGGTCAGACTGCCGTCCAAAACGGCGGTAGCGACATAGTTTCCCTGCTCCGAGCCGTACACGCCGTCTTTGCCCTCACCGCTGGCGGAGAAGGAAAGCGTATTGGCGCTGCCTGTTGCCCGGTCCACCCAAAGCAGCGTTCCATCGGCCTGGGTAAAGGCCTGTGGGAAAAACAACCGGTTGACGCTGCTCTGTATTTCTTCCATTTCATAGCCGGACGGTTTTGTGAGCTTCAGACCGCCGCCATCCACGGCGATACTCCCATAGATGGAAAAATCTTCCTCTCCGTCTGCCGCGGGAATCGAGCTGCCGCTGCCAAAGAACACGATCTGGCTGTTATCCTGGGCAAAGGCAGCGCCATTCAGCATGGAAATACGGATGCTGGCTGTTCCGGCGTCTTGGGCCATGTCCAGGAGGGTAGTCAGGCTCCCGCTTTCCAGGTCATACAGATACAGCCCACCCAAGGCGGCGAAGGCCAGCTTTTTCCCGTCTGTGGAGGCCGCTACGCCCCCGGTTTCGCTGACAACAAGATCCCCCTGTAAAAGCTCATCCACCGCGATCTCCTTGTTCAGAGAGAGCGAACTATCGTAGATGTACGCCATCATGCCGCTATCGCCCATGCCGGACAGGACGTACCCCCCGTCAATGGCCTGCACTTCAAAATCGCTCAGGGGCGCTTCTGCGGTGGCCAGCACCGTGGAAGTCCCGGTGTCGTAGAGGTACAGCTTGTCCGCCAGCACAAAAAGCGTCCCATTTCCAGCATAGGCGCAGCTCTGGAGCTTGCCGCCAAACAGGGCGGGGTCGAAGGTGCAGGATGTTCCAGCCTGGGAAATGGGCTGGTTCTGCTGTCCGCCAGAGGGCGGGACAGCGACCACAGATGTATCGGAGGGGGCGTTTCCCGAAACCGCAGGAGCCGGGGAATCCGTCTTGCCGCAGGCGGCCAACGCCAGGGTAAAAAGCAGCGCCAATGTCATGCAGAATGTCTTTTTCATATTCAGCTCTCCTTATACAATAAAATAGAATTGGTCTTAAAGAACGGGCCGGAAGCTCCGTCCTGGGGGACGGCCACACAGTAGAAGGTGTGAAACCGCCCCAGCTTGTCCGGGTCAATCACGGCCTCAAGCTCCATGACGCCGCCCTTGCTCAAGGTAACAGAGCGGCAGGCGCTTTCGTCAAGTTTCACCGGCTGATGGTCCAAGAAGAAGGCGATGCTGTAACTTGTTCCGGCTGTGCCGCACATGGTAAATCGCAGGGGAACGGGAGCGGAAACGCACAGGTTGTCATAGGTGATGCCGCCGTCATAGGAGAACGTATAATAAATTCCGCTGTCCAGCGTGTCCATGCTCACACCGCCCCAGCCGTATTTGGAAAGCTCGTTTTCCACATACTGCGCTGTGACCTTTTCCTCCCGCACCTCGCTTTGTGAAAAGATTTCCCGGACAGGCGGAAGGTCTGAATGGGCGGCTGGCGCGTCCGCGTTGAATTTCAATTCAACACAGGACTCCAGCGTCTTATGATACCAGCCATAGCTGGAGGTGGCTTCCATATCCGGCTGGAAATCCGGGTTTGTGATGCTCACCACGGTCAGGGCCAGCGTATCGCCGGCGCTGCCGGTTACAGGCTCAAAGAGGAAGGAAAAGCTCTGATCCTCCTTTGCGGGGAAGCTATGGCAATACTCATACTCCGCTGCGGTATCGTTCACCTTGTAGGGCTGGGGCTGGCCGTCCAAAAACAGGAGAAATCCAACGGTATCCATCTTGCCGGTGAGGGAGAATCGGTAGTCCAGCCGAAACTCACCGCCGTCATAGGGAAATGGCAGGCGCTCCCCGCTCTCGGAGAAATCAGCCGAAGCAGCTTCGTGGGTGAGCATTGCCAGAAATCCGGCGTCCTCCTCCGCCGCCTCAAACGGGTTTGCGGCGACAGCCTGTGACGGCGGGGGCGTACTGTCTGGAATGGCATAATTCCCGCAGGCGGCGAGGGATAAAAGTGCGCCGCACATCAGGGGAACAGCGATCAATCGTTTTCGCATACATGGCCTCCTTTGCTATGATAGGTCGAGTATAACGGGCAAAGGTCAAAATTCGGTCAAGAAAAGCGAAATGCCGCCCAAGTTTTTTGGGCGGCATCCAGGAGATGGTTTTCATAGGGAACCGGGATATTGTCGCATCACAAGCGGCATAGCATGATATATTCTTCCTCGTTTTCATCTACAATCTCAAATCCTGTTTTTTGATACATTCTTACAGCATAGTTTGCTTTTTGTACGGCAAGTGATGCTTGTTTATACCCTCCTACAATGTTGGTTCATGGCGTCCTGATAAACCATGAACCGGACGCTGCCCTGGCTGCTGATGGCAGAGATCATATTGACCCTCTGCCGTTTCGTCTCCGCTTTCGCACGCTTCAAAACAGCGGAATATTCCTCATCCAGGTGTAGTCGCTGTTCCACACATTGTCCACACCCAGGGCCTTGGCCTCCGGCGCGGGACTCCCGCTGTCAAACACGCGCAAAAAGGGCCCGCAGCACTCCGCTGCGGGCCCTTCTCAAGGTTCAGCCTTCAAGCGCCGTCAGCCGCTCTCAGCAGTCGGCCGCTTACTTCAGCTCCACCTTGCCGCCGGCCTCCTCGACCTTGGCCTTCATCGCCTCGGCGTCCTCCTTGGACAGGGCCTCCTTCAGGGTCTTGGGCGTGCCCTCGACCACAGCCTTGGCCTCAGCCAGGCCCAGGCCGGTGATCTCGCGGACGACCTTGATGACCTTGATCTTGGCGGCGGCGTCGAAGCCGGCCAGGACCACGTCAAACTCGGTCTTCTCCTCGGCAACGGGGCCGGCAGCGGCGGCGGGAGCGGCCATGGCGGCGGCGGAAACGCCGAACTCCTCCTCCAGGGCGTGCACCAGCTCGCTGAGCTCCAGAACGGTCAGAGCCTTGACTTCCTCGATCATAGCGGTAACTTTCTCGCTAGCCATTGTTAGGTACCTCCTAATAATTTTTCTTTTATAAATGTGTGATGCGGACCGCCTCTGCCGCGTCCTGCGCCGGCAGGCGGTCCTTCGGACTGCTCCGCTTACTCAGCGGCGGCGGGCTCCTCGGCGGGAGCGCCCTGCTTCTCGGCGATCTGCTTGAGCACGCAGGCCAGGCCGGAAATGGGGGCCAGCATGGTGCCCAGGACCTGGGCCTGGAGCACGGGCAGCGGGGGAATGGCGGCCAGGGCCATCACCTCGTCCAGGGGCATGACCTTGCCGTCCATGAAGCCGCCCTTGATCTCGAAGCGGCCCTCGATCTTCTTGGCGAAGTCGTTGACCACCCGGGCGGGGGCCACGGGATCATCGTGGCAGATGGCCAGGGACGTGGTGCCGCTGAGCAGGCTGTCGAGCTCGTTCATGCCGCAGCTGTCGACGGCAAAGCGCAGCAGGGTGTTCTTCACAACGGCGTATTCCACGTTGTTCTTGCGCAGCTCGGAGCGCAGCTGGGTATCCTCGGCCACGGTGATGCCCTTGTAGTCCACCAGCACGCCGGCGGCGGCGTTCTGCAGCTTCTCGGTCAGACTGGCCACGATGGCCTGCTTCTCGCTGAGAACCTTTGCGTTAGGCATTCTTTCTTTCACCTCCGTTAGAATTTGCGGGGTATGTGCCGGCGTCGTCTGCCGGTGCGCCCCAGGTGCGTCCAGAAACGGAAAACGGTCCCTGCGCAAAGACGCAAAGACCGTGCTAATCAGTGACGATTGGCAATCCTCGGCAGGATTTCCGGGCGAGCCCCACCTGCTGTCTTTGGAACGCAAGGGGTATTATAGCGGAGATAAGCCGGTTTGTCAACACTTTTTTGCCATTTTTCCGCCAATTTTCCCCCGCCTGCACCGCGCCCCGTCCCCAGGCGTGTCTCCTCCCAGGCCGTCATCTCCTCCATGACGGGCAGGAAGCTCTCCCCCAGCTCCGTGAGGGTGTACTCCGCGTGGGGCGGCACCTGGCAGAAGTCGCGGCGCAGCAGAAAGCCGTCCCGCTCCAGCTCCCGCAGCTGCCCGAAGCGCCGCACCCCGGCTGCGCCCACGTAGCAGATGATCTCCAGCTTATTTGCCCCCCAGCAGCCGCTGAATGGCGGAGATAGTGGGACAGCGCCGGATGGACGCCGGATCCTTTCGCATAGCCTGCTCCTCCTGTTGTCCAAGTTCTCGTCTGACAGCGGCCCCGATACAGCCGGCGCGCAGCTGAAAAGCGCTACCGCTGCTCCTCCTCCAGACTCCAGCCGTACAGGGGGTACCGCTGGATGGCCCCGAAGATCTTCTTCTTCAGCTGGGGGTAGGTCTTGTCCAGCCGGAGGAGCAGCTCCTTCATCTCCTCCCGCTTGGTGGAGCCGTTGGCGGGACAGGGGTTCTTCACCACCGGCAGGCCCAGCCGCCGCACCGCCCCCCCGCACCTCCCGCTCCTGGACGTACAGCAGGGGACGGATCTGGGTGACCCGGCTGCGGTCCAGGTACGTCACAGGCTGGAAGCAGCTGATGCGGCCCTCCAGGAAGAGGCTCATCAGCATGGTCTCCACCGCGTCGTCGTAGTGGTGGCCCAGGGCGATCTTGCCCAGGCCCTGCCGGTTGAGCTCCGTGCTCAGGGCCCCCCGGCGGAGCTTGGCGCACAGGGAGCAGGGGTTCTTCTCCTGCCGGTGGACGAAAACGATCTCGTAGATGGGCACGCCAATGATCCGGTAGGGCACCCCCATATCCCGGCACAGGTCCGCGATGGGGGTGAAGTCCGTTCCCGGGACGCCGCTGTCGATGGTCAGGGCGGCGAGCTCAAATTGCTTCGGGTAGAAGTCCCGCAGCTTTGCCAGAGCGGCCAGGGTCAGCACCGAGTCCTTGCCCCCGCTGACCCCCACCGCCACGGTGTCGCCCTCGTCGATCATATGGTAGTCCTCCACGCACCGGCGGACCAGAGACAGAATGCGCTGCATGGGGCGTCCTCCCTTCGGCTGCAAAATTTTGAAAATAGGAAGTAAGAAATCGAAAGAAAACAAAAGAAATTGCGAGCTATAAAAAGTATTTGCGGTGATAAACAAAAACGCTGTTGACAAATCCAGGGCATGTGTGCTATAAATAAACCTGCTCACATCTGGCATTGTACCTGATTTCGGGCAAAAATACAAGCTTCCTTCGATGACGAAACCGCAGGAGCACCCCTCCTGTTCTTTCGTAATCGAAGGAACGAAAGAAGGAGAACGCAACCATGTCCACTTTTATGGCAAACAAGGGCAACATTGTCCGCAAGTGGTACGTCGTTGACGCCGCCGGCAAGCCCCTGGGCCACACCGCCGTGATCGTCGCCGACCTGCTGCGCGGCAAGCGCAAGCCCACCTACACCCCCCACGCCGACTGCGGCGACAACGTCATCGTCATCAACGCCTCCAAGGCCACTCTCTCCGGCAAGAAGCTGGAGCAGAAGATGTACCGCACCCACTCCGGCTGGGTGGGCGGCCTGAAGGAGACCAAGTACAAGGACATGATGGAGAAGAAGCCCGAGCTGGCCATGCGTGTGGCCGTGCGCGGCATGATGCCCCGCAACGTGGTCACCAAGGACTCCCTCAAGCGCCTGCACATCTATGCCGGCGACACCCACGAGCATCAGGCCCAGAAGCCCGAGCTCTACGCCGCGGAATAAGGAGGTAGAGGAACATGTATCAGTCTAAGAAGCCCTATCTGTACGGCACTGGCCGCAGAAAGTCCTCTGTCGCCCGCGTCCAGGTCTATCCCAACGGGACCGGCTCCATCACCATCAATGGCCGGAACATCGACGAGTATTTCGGCCTTGAGACCCTGAAGATGATCGTCCGCCAGCCCCTGGTGGCCACCGCCAACGAGGGCAAGGTGGACATTGTCGCCACCGTCAAGGGCGGCGGCGTCAGCGGCCAGGCCGGCGCTCTGCGCCACGGCATCTCCCGCGCCCTGCTGCTGGCCAGCGACGACAACCGCCCCATCCTGAAGAAGGCCGGCCTCCTCACCCGCGACCCGCGGATGAAGGAGCGCAAGAAGTACGGCCTCAAAGCGGCCCGCCGCGCGCCTCAGTTCTCCAAGCGCTGATATTCCCGCAAAACCCTGGAGCCGCAATGGCTCCGGGGTTTTGTTATGTAGCAAAGTCTAACAAAACCAGGACATGAAAAACGAGAAAAGTTGGGGTTAAATTGAGGTTAAATCTGTAGTTTGAGGTTAAAACCGAGGTTAAGAGCGCCCCCCTTTTTTCCATCAGAATCAACAGACTGCCCGCGCTATGCTCTGGCCATAAGGAGAGCGGTCTGATTAGGATTTCACCCCATCGGGCTTGGCGGTCCTGGATGGACACAGGTGATTATACATGGACCGAGAAAAGCAGAGAGGCCCGACACGGCCTCTCTGCTTAAAATGATGACTAACCCTGCCGGTTACCGCCCGCCCTCCCGGGCATCGTGGTACATAGCCGCCACGACCACGGCCTTGAGCGTCTCCTTGCGGAGGTTGAGGTCCGTTGCGCACACCTCCTCCGGGGTACCGCCGTTTACGGCTCCGGTGTTCAGGAGCGCCTTGGCGTAATCCTGCCAGTAGGCAGGGACATCCTTCAAGTCATGGTAGATCGGATTCTCCTTGGCGAGGACCTCCTCCACCGTCTCCCGGATCAAGGCTTTCAGCTCGTCTTTGCTCATGTCGATCTCCTCCTTTTCATACAGCGGCATCACCGGGGGGAGCTTCCCCGCCAGGATCATGCTGCCGGTCCACTGTCCACGGCTGTCCCACTGGATGTGGGGGCTGTCCAGAAAGCTCCTCCAGTCCCCGCCCCAGGAGAAGCCCATCTCCTTGGCGATCTCCGCCGCCCGGCGGAAGAAGGCCGGGTCGTCGTACTCGTGCCCCTTCACGTTCTTGCAGAAGTCCCAGGCCAGCCCCGCCTTGTCGCTGTGGAAGGTGGGGGTACGGCCGTTGGTGACGATGCTGCCGGGCCGGGTGCGGCCCTGGGCGTAGAGGTACTCCTGATAGGCCCTGTCCCGCACGGTGTTAGTGACAAGCACGTTCAGCCCCGCCGCCCGGCACCGCTCCAGCCAGGTCCTGCAGTTGGCCGCCACGTCCGGGCGGAGGAGGGATACGTCCCTACTGTTCAGCATGGCCGCCGTCCTCCTTCCCCGCCAGCTTGTCCCCGGCCTGATCCACGGCGTCCTTGCCGATTTCCAGAAGCTTTGTCAGCCACCGGGGCACCGGGGCGCCCATGGCCACGCCGTTTTCCGCGATGCTGCCCAGCTCCGTGATGATGTACCACACCAGCACCATAGGCAGCACCAACCCGCCGAACTGGAAGGGCAGGGCGATGCCCGGCAGGTTGTCCAGGGCCGCGCCGATGAGCAGGTCCGCCCCGGCGGCCACCAGGACCACGACGACCATGCCGCACTTGTGCCAGATGCCCTCCCTGGCCTTGCCGCTGGCCCAGCTTCCGGCCTTGGCCGCTGCCAGGGAGCCGGTGAGGTAGTCCAGGGCCATGCAGATGAGCCACCCCGCCACCAGCCACCCCAGCCAGCCCCAGAGGGCCGTCAGGCCCCCGGCCAGGGCGGCAGTAAAGGCCTTGAGCTTGTTGATGAGTTCCATTTTGTATTCCTCCTTTGTATCAAATCTGCTCCAGCGTGCTGATCCGCTCAAACATCTGCCGGTGGGTGTCGGTGGAATTGCCCCGGTACCGGTCGAACTCCTTTTCCAGCGCGTCCACCCGCGCGTTTACCGGGCAGTCGCCGGCATTACATTTCTCGGGCATGGGTTACCCCTCCTTTCTGGTGATGATCTCGTCCATCTCCGCCTCCGTCAGCCGGCCTGCGGCGACCAAAGCCTCCAGACGGGCCTTGTCCCAGAGGCGGGGGTAGTACAGCTCTGCCATATCGTACACGCTCACAGCATCACCCCCGTCATGGCCGCCAGGAAGTCCACGTCCGCCCGCAGCTGCTCCTGGGCGCTGGGGGGCGGGTCGGGGACGGCGGCCCGGTCTGCGGCGATCTCCTCTTCGGAGCGCCGGACCGCCCGCTCCCCGTCCCAGCGGTAGAGGGGGATCCCGTCCTCGGTGTACAGAGACGGGTTTTCCTCCCCGCCGGGAAGGAGGCGGAACTGGTAGCCGCCCCGGTCGTTGATGCAGACGGCATCGTCGGCGGTGCGGTCCGGGCTGGGGCCGGTGCTCCAGCCGGAGAGGACCAGGCCGGAGGCGCTGGCGGTGATATAGTGGCGGAAGTAAACGTCGTCCATGGGAGGGACCTCCTTTTATAGATTGGCGTCAAATATGACCTTGTTGGCGCTGTTGGAGTTGATGATGATGATCTGGCCTGCGCCGGACGGAAAGTTTCCAGATACGCGTATTCCAATACCGTAGTGGCTGGAAAACCATGGAGAAATAGATGTAATCTTCACAGGTTCGCCGTTTGCAGTGCAACTCCAATTGCCTCCATCCGTATTTGATATGGCGGGAGCCGCCCGCATTTTCGGCACTGCCGGTAAAAATGCGTTCGCAGTTGTCGTGGATGTTGTATTCCCATATCCTATAACAAAATTTTCTTCGCCCCAATCAAATACCTGCTGATACCTCCTGCACTTCAGCAGCTCCAGCGTCCTGTCGGGCGGCGGATCGTTGAGCACCCAGCTGCCGGACGCGTCCTGGTGCGCCAGGGTCTGGTGGTCGCCCAGCTCCAGCTTTACTGCCATTACGTCAAAACTGGTGCCAAGCGTCGGATGATCTGCATAAATCATCACCGTTGCCGCAGCTATGGATTCTGGGAATACTCCGTGCGCGTGAACCAACTGCCACTCGTCAGACTGAATAGCAGTGCTCGCGGTTATAAACCCACCGCCGCTGCCATCAGTTGGCTTTAATGTGACGAGAACTTTCAGGCCATGCGGATTTCTGACCAATGCCGAAATAGACAAATGTTTCCCTGCGAGATGCTCATACGCTTCGATCCGTTGTATGATAGAGGGCCAATCATATTGTGTCGAAACCTGCAAAGTAATACCATCATCAATCAATTTTAATGATACAAGTGACAACATCCATCTATCAATACCATAAATATTTGAAGAAGATGTCGCATACTCCGTCTGCCCTCTCTGATTGATGGGGTCCGGGAAATACCAGTTATCCAGCAGGTTGACGCCCCTGCGCGCAGCGGCTGCATGCTCGTCCACATACTTTTTGTTGGCTGCGTCGAACTGCTGCACCGGCGTATCAACGCCAGCCAGCCTGGAGAATGATCCAGCGCTGTCGATGTCTGCGGTTTTCGTCGTCGCAAATAACCTGACGCCGACGCTGTCTGCCTGTAGTCTAAGCCCTTCCTTTGCGAGGCCTTCAAATTGAAGACCTGGATAACCGCTTCCGTCTCCTAGCGTAAGTGATGGACTGCTTCCGCCAATGGTCACATCCCCCGTTACGGTCCCGCCCGTAATGGGCAGGGCCCCCACCTGCTGGGCGGTGTAGTCCCCCTCCTGCGGCACAACCTCCCCGCTGCGCCCATTGAAGCTGGTCACGCCCGTGTCCGGCGGGTCCTGGGCCTCCGGCTTCCCGTCCGCGTTGAACACCGCCACCTGGCCAGGCTGGCCCAAAAGGGCGTCCTGCTTGGCCGCCGCCGCGTCCGCCGCCTCTACAGCTTTGCCCTCCGCCGTGCTCGCGGCCTCTTGTGCGGTCCATGCGGCGTCCCCCGCTGCGGTTGCCGCCGCCCCGGCCTCTAAAACGGCGGCGATCAGGTCGGCATGGTCCTTCGCGGTGAAGTTCCGGCCGATCAGCTCGCCCGCCATCCAGGCCCGGGCCGTACCCTCGACCCCCCGCCGGCAGCCAGAGAGGGCGGTCTCCGTTTTGGCGGTGTAGAGGATGGTCTCACCCCCCTCGTCCGTGCCAATGGTGGCGAGGTTCGGGGCGGGCGGAAACGCCGAGGCGTCCGAGACCTCAATGATGGTATCCGCCGCGCCGATGTTGTTCGTAAGGGCCGCCTGCGGCGAAAACGGGATACCGGGGTAGAGTGTTGTTGCCATAGAAAAACCTCCTAAACTGTCTTATCTCCGCGGGACTGAATAAAGCCCTGCACGATCAAGTCAATGCTGATATAGGCGAGGTCGTCCGGGCGGACCTCCAGGGACAGCCAGCTCCCCCGGGGGATCATGTTGTCCGAGCCCGTCAAAAGGTCCGTAATATCGAGCTCCGCCGTCCTCCCGGAGAAATCCGCCTTCTTTATCCCGTTGATATAGAGGCCGAACGTCTGCGGGTTCCCATACTGATAAATTCCCGGCGTGATGCTGTGTGCGTGGGCGGGGACCGTTACCTTGTGGGAGTGTCCCGGTATGGTGACGGTGTGGTTGTGGTTCGGGATGTCTGCGCGGTGGCTATGGCCCGGTATCGCGACCCTATGGGTATGCTCCGGAATGTCCACGCTGTGGCGGTGGCTTGGGATGTCAATTTCATGGTCATGCGCCCCGTGGGAGTGGGCCCCGGACTCCACAAAGGTGGCGTAGCCGTCGTTGACCACCGTGCCGTCCGGGGAGATGCCGCCCCACAGCGCGATCTTCTCGCCTGCGGGGAGCCCGTGGTTGTGCTTGGCCGCCCGGTAGCGGTCCGCCTCCACGGGGGTGATATTCTCCGCAGACAGGATGACGCTGGATGCCGTCACCACGCCCCCGCCGCCCGAGGTGCTTGTCTGCGTCCCGCCGCCGCCGTCGGAGCTTGTCCGGGTCTGGTCGTCGCTGGTGGTCGTGGTCGAGGTGGTCTTCCCCCCGTCGGAGCTCGTGCGGGTCTGGGCGTCGCTGGTGGTGGAGGTGACAACCTTCGCGGCGTCGCTCTCCGTGCTCTTAGAGTAGGCCCGGAACTTGGCCACCCGCACCTTGACAAGGACCTTGTTGATGATCCGCATCTCCTCCGGGATAAAAAAATCCATGACCGCCCCTGAGACACGGTCGCAGTTCGCCTGGAGGGCTTGGCTGTAAATCTGGGTGGCCCCCTGGGCGTAGGTCTGTTCGATCCGCTGCCGGTCCGCCATATCGGCCAGAGAGGAGGCGATGGAGGTCTCCTTGTTCGCCACAACCAGGGAGGACCGCTCCGCGTCCTCATAGTCCCGCTTAACCTCTGTTATGAACGTGTCCACGCTCTCCCCGATCTCCGGGTAAACCATGCGGAGGCGTTTCCCGACCTCGGCCTTGTCAAAATCGGAGGCAGCCATTTCCTGATAGCCGACCGAATAGGAGACGGCGGGCTCCTGGAGCTCCCGGAGCATGGCCTCCGCCGCAGCCTTGAGGGAGGCCGGGTCCTCATACCGCCGATCCGTCCATACCCTTTCAATGATCCCGTATTTATCCGTGATCGCTTTCGGGCTCTGGAGGTAGGGGACGCCGCCGTTTACACTCCCGATCCCGAGTTGGTTCACGCCCTCGCCGTAGCCGAGGGGATAGAGGCGGGTCACGATGTTTTGAGGGTCCTTTTGCCGCTGGTAGCTTGTCATATTGTGCCGCCGCCGGACGTACATTTCCGGCCGGCCGGAGGTGTCCAGGCGCTTTAAGGACAGCCGCCACGGATAAACCGCCGTATTGGTCCGCCATATGTAGGGGCCCGCGAGGGGCGTCGCCACGGAAAAGAGGGCGGAGAGGAGGGACTCTTGCTCCCACCCGTATTCAAATTGGTTTCGATAGTCGCACTCGTCCAGGACCCAATTTTTCACAAGCTGATGGTCCAGGACATACCGGATCACGTCGGTGGTATAGGTCCCGAGGTTCCCGACAACGTGATACCCGAAAAGAATATTGTCTATCAGGGTGGCGAGGACGTGCTCGCACTGATAGGCCACGCTCCCGGACTCGTCTACGGTCAGGGTCTCGGGCATGATCCGGTAAAGCTCCCCGCCGTTGTGGCGGACGTAATAGAAGGGCTTGCAATACTCATTTTTCGGGTCCTTGTAGGGGAGGGAGAAATAGAGATACCAAACGGCGTTGATCCGCTCTTGCTCTGAAATAGCGTGGGCGTTCTCCGCAATCGCAACCCGCCGCCGCTGTTTATCAAAAATTTCTATCATAGGTATCTCTCCGTATAAATGAGCTGTCCCCGGAGCTGGCCACCGGAGGCGCTCTCAATAATCAGCCGGAGGAGGTCCCGGGAGACGTTGATCCAGTCCCCGGACTGTGTATGTCCGAGGACATAGCGAGGGAGACCTTGGTGGTCGTATCCCGATAGAATCACGGGCCCCTCGTGAGCGAGGAGTGCGTCCAGGAGTTCAATATGGGCGGCGGTTGTCAGCATCTCAACCCTATAAATCCGCTTTCTTTTGCGGGTCTCACATAAATACGGCGGGTCTGCATAAATCAAACAATCCGGGTTATTGCAAGCCCTTATCAGCTGTACCGCGTCCGTGTTTTCTATTTGAGCGTTTTTCAATCTCTCCGCCGCCTCGTATATCGTGAATGGAATCCTGCTCCAGATGGCCGCATTATTCGGCCCCGCGGGCTGTTTTGTGTTTTTCCATCCTACGCGATCGGCGAGCTTGCTCCCGAATCCTTGACAGCACCTCACCAAAAAACGGCGGGCGTCCTCGACGCTGTCTCCTGTCAGCTGTATATCTTCACCTGCGGCCCGTTCCTGGATGGAGAGAAACTCCTCCCTCGCAAACGGCGTCAAATTCACCGCCCGAGCCAGCTCGTCCGGGTGTTCCCGGCATACCCGGAAGAAATTGACGACATCCCCGTCGAGGTCGTTTATCGTCTCATACTCCGCCGGGTCCTTATTGAAAAATACCGCCCCGCTCCCAAAGAACGGTTCAAGGTAAAACTTGTGAGGCGGCATTTCCCGGACGATCCGCTCGGCGAGGGTCCATTTTGATCCCGGATATTTTAGAATAGCGTTCACTCCCCGGCCTCCAGGTCACAAGAGCGGGTTTCGCTCCTGGAGACCTTGATCTTGCCCTTGCTGGTAATGGAGAATTTCGCCTTGCACTGGCCCCGGATATTGAGGGACGCCGAGGAGATCGGGCCCCGGGCGATCAGCTCGACCACGTGCTCCAGTAGTTTGATCGCACCGTCCCCGGCGATTGGCTTAAAGCCAAGATCCTCGGCCCCTTCGCCAAAAAGGCGGTTGACGCGGCTTTGTGCGTCCTCGATCTGTTCCGTCGTGCGGCGGGCCGTCCGGGCGCTCGGGCAGGAACAAACCTCCGTCGCCGTCTCGTCCGCCGCCGCCTGGGACGGATGGGGGCCCACCTCCTGGAGCTGGCCGCAATACCTACACGCCCCCGTCGTGACAGCAAAAGCGACGCCGATCTCCGGCTTTCGGTTCTCCACGGCCTCCGGGCAATCGCAAACGCGGGTCGCGGCGGCGTTGGCCGTTTTCTGTGTGGGATAACCACCGCCCTTTGCGCCCTCCAGAGTGACGCCCCGTTCCCGCCCGCAATAGTTACACTTGCCGAGGGTGAAGGAGCCGACCTCCTCGTCCTCCTGGGCGGCGGGCGGGTCTTTCTCCCCGTCCCCTGCGGGAGGCTCCTCCCCGGGCGGATCGTCCTCCGCCGCGTCGATGGCCTCCACGAAAACAATCCCAATAGATATTCTGCTGAATGCGCTCACTGTCAATGTGTTCAGCGTGTTCGGTATCAAAGGTTCTGTCATTGTGTGTTGATTTGTAGACGCCGCTTTTCCCGGCTCTCCCGTTGTGCCGGGTCAATCTTTTTGCCATTCTGCTCTCCTTCCTGTTTCTCGTTTTTTGCTTTTCTGGGAGTGGCCAGGGGCGGCGAAGCCGCCGAATCTGGTTGCTTTGCGCCAGATAATAACCCAGTACGGATTGACGCGCGCATCAATCCTACCTGGGCCAAGGGTTTCACCCTCTGGACACCTGAGCAGGCGCTGCCGCCCTGCACCCGGCCAAAAGGGCGCTGCCCTCTTGACACCCGGCAAAGGGCTTGCCGCCCTCTGCACTCCCGCAGTTTTCGGAAGTCCTCTGACTTCCG
>Ga0224747_10133_pt1 | contig 14224 bp, 15 predicted proteins | sample LIM_F_Water_Pos_FD_182999 | JGI IMG/M metagenome (GOLD analysis project Ga0224747, IMG submission 182999) | Enriched cells from gastrointestinal tract of the lab mouse from Pacific Northwest National Laboratory (PNNL), Richland, Washington... | ecosystem: Host-associated > Mammals > Digestive... | reverse complement strand
TCGACATAGCCCTGATCAACATGAAGGTCGGCGATGCCGATTGCGACCGTGCCTGCGACGAGCTCTACGCCGCGCTGACGGCGGCCGGCAAGGATGTGCTCTACGACGACACCGACCAGCGGCCCGGCGGCAAGTTCGCCACCGCGGACCTGATCGGCCTGCCCTGGCAGGTCATCGTCGGACCGCGTGGTGTTGCGGCTGGTGAGGTCGAGATCAAGAACCGCAAGAGCGGTGAGCGCGAGACAGTGCCGCTGGCGACCGCTCTCCAGCGCCTGGGTGCTGCTGCATGAGCCAGACGGCGGCAGCCAAGCCGGCAGGCGCCGGACCTTTTTCGGGTTTCGAGCGCATGGTGGCGTGGCGCTATCTGCGTTCGCGCCGCAAGGAAACGGTGATCTCGGTCATCGCCTCGATCTCGTTCCTCGGCATCATGCTGGGTGTCGCGACGCTGATCGTCGTGATGGCGGTGATGAATGGCTTCCGCGCCGAGCTGCTGTCGCGAATCCTCGGTATCAACGGTCATCTGATCGTGACGCCAGTCGATCTGCCGCTGGAGGACTATGCCGAGCTTGCCAAGCGCATCAACGGCGTTCCCGGCGTCAAATACGCCATCCCGCTCGTCGAAGGCCAGGTCCTGGCGCAAGGCAATGTCGGCTCGGGTGGAGGCGCACTGGTGCGCGGCATCCGCGGTGAGGACCTTGGCAAGATCACGCTGGTTGCGAACAACATCAAGCAGGGCTCGATCGTCGGTTTCGACACGGCCGGCGGCGTCGCCATCGGCCGTCGCATGGCAGAGAATCTCGGTCTGGTGCTCGGCGATACCATCACGCTGATCTCGCCCGACGGCGACGTCAGCCCGCTGGGCACGACGCCGCGCCTGAAAGGCTATCCGGTGACGGCTATCTTCGAGGTCGGCATGTCGGAGTACGACACCTCGATCGTCTACATGCCGTTCTCCGAAGCGCAGATGTATTTCAATTCGGAAGGCAAGGCGCAGAGCCTCGAGGTCTATCTCGACAATCCTGACAATGTCGAAGCGATCAAGCCCAAGGTGGAAGAGGCGGCGCAGCGGCAGATCTATCTGACCGACTGGCGCCAGCGCAACCAGACCTTCTTCTCGGCGCTGCAGGTCGAGCGCAATGTCATGTTCATGATCCTGACGCTGATCGTGCTGGTGGCGGCGCTGAACATCATCTCCGGCCTCGTCATGCTGGTGAAGGACAAGGGGCACGACATCGCCATATTGCGCACCATGGGGGCGACGCGTGGTGCGGTGCTGCGCATCTTCCTGATGACCGGAGCCGCGATCGGCGTTGTCGGCACCGTCGCCGGCGTGCTGCTGGGCGTTGTCATCTGCCTTAACGTCGAGCGCATCCGCGAGTTCTTCTCGTGGCTGTCTGGCACGGTCCTGTTCAACCCCGAGCTTTATTTCCTCAGCCAGTTGCCGGCCAAGATGGATGCGGGTGAGACGTTCTCGGTCATCGTCATGGCACTTGTCCTCTCCTTCATCGCAACGCTGTTCCCGGCATGGCGGGCGGCGCGGCTCGATCCCGTCGAAGCGCTGAGGTATGAGTGATGGCTGAGCCGGTACTGGAGCTGAAAAGCGTCGAGCGGCACTATGTGCAGGGACCGCGCAAGCTGACCATCCTGAACGGCGCCGACTTCACGCTGCGGCGCGGCGAGATGGTGGCGATGGTTGCGCCGTCGGGTACCGGCAAGTCGACACTTCTGCACACCGCAGGTCTGCTCGAACGGCCCGACGGTGGCGATGTCATCCTCTCCGGCAGGGCTTGTGGGCGGCTATCGGATGACGAACGCACGGCGATCCGCCGCAACGACATCGGCTTCGTCTATCAGTTCCATCACTTGCTGCCGGAATTCTCGGCGCTCGAAAACATCATGATGCCGCAACTGATCCGTGGTCTGTCGAAGCCGGAGGCCGGCAAGCGCGCGGCGCAATTGCTGGATTATATGCAGATCGGTAAACGCGCGCAGCATCGGCCGGCAGAGCTCTCCGGGGGCGAGCAGCAGCGCGTTGCGATCGCACGCGCCGTTGCCAATGCACCGCTGGTGCTTCTCGCCGACGAGCCGACCGGCAATCTGGACCCGGCGACGGCGTCCTATGTCTTCGATGCGCTGGAGGCGTTGGTCAGGCAGTCTGGGTTGGCCGCCATGATCGCCACGCACAACCATGAGCTCGCCGCCCGTATGGATCGGCGCGTGACATTGGCCGAAGGCAAGGTCGTACCATTGTAAGGAAGGAACACGTCGTTTCCATGTGCTCCTACGGCATCGATCCGATCCGCCTGATCAGTCTGCGCCTGGATGCCGCCGCATGAGCCAAGCTGCGGCAGCCAAGCGGGCGGGCGCCGGACCTTTTTCAGGTTTCGAGCGCATGGTGGCGTGGCGCTATCTGCGTTCGCGCCGCAAGGAAACGGTGATCTCGGTCATCGCCTCGATCTCCTTCGTCGGTATCATGCTGGGCGTGGCGACGCTGATCGTGGTGATGGCGGTGATGAACGGGTTCCGGGCAGAGCTGCTGTCGCGCATCCTTGGCACCAACGGACATCTCATCGTCTCGCCGGTCGATCTGCCGCTGGAGGATTATGCCGAGCTTGCCAAGCGCATCAACGGCGTGCCCGGCGTTAAATACGCCATTCCGCTGGTCGAAGGCCAGGTGTTGGCGAAGGGCAATGTCGGCTCAGGCGGCGGGGCATTGGTGCGCGGCATTCGCGGCGAGGATCTCGACAAGGTCACGCTGGTTGCCAACAACATCAAGCAGGGCTCGATCGCCGGTTTCGACACCGCGGGCGGTGTCGCCATCGGCAGCCGAATGGCCGAGAACCTCGGCCTGGCGCTGGGTGACACCATCACGCTGATCTCGCCAGACGGCGATGTCAGCCCGCTTGGCACCACGCCGCGCGTGAAAGGCTATCCGGTGACGGCGATCTTCGAGGTCGGCATGTCACAATACGATGCCTCGATCGTCTACATGCCGTTCTCCGAAGCACAGATGTACTTCAATTCGGAAGGCAAGGCGCAGAGCCTCGAGGTTTATCTCGACAGTCCCGATGATGTCGAAGCGATCAAGCCCAAGGTGGAGGAGGCAGCGCAGCGGCAGGTCTACCTGAGCGACTGGCGCCAGCGCAATGAGACCTTCTTCTCGGCGCTGCAGGTCCAGCGCAACGTCATGTTCATGATCGTGACGATGATCGTGCTGGTGGCGGCGCTGAACATCATCTCCGGTCTGATCATGCTGGTGCAGGACAAGGGGCAGGATATCGCCATCCTGCGCACCATGGGTGCGACGCGTGGCGCTGTCCTGCGCATTTTCCTGATGACAGGTTCCGCGATCGGCGTGGCCGGCACCATTGCCGGCGTGCTGCTCGGCGTTCTGATCTGCTTCAATGTCGAGCGCATCCGCCAGTTCTTCTCCTGGCTGTCTGGCACGGTCCTGTTCAACCCCGAGCTTTATTTCCTCAACCAGTTGCCGGCCAAGATGGAAGCAGGCGAGACGCTCTCCGTCGTCGCCATGGCGCTTGTGCTTTCGTTCCTGGCAACGCTGTTCCCGGCCTGGCGGGCGGCGCGGCTCGATCCCGTCGAGGCGCTGAGGTACGAGTGACGGCCGAGCCTGTCTGCTGGGCGCGTTTCACCACAGGCTCGCCTCCGGCATGGGCCGCCGCGTGACAATGGCCAAGGCAAGCTCGCACCGCTTCGAAGCTGGCTGACACCTCCTTCGCGTCTATCGAACCTTGCGTCCATGACCTTCTGATGAGGAGCGGGCAGGGCGAGCCCTGTGAATTCCCGGCATAAGCGGCCGCTCCTCCAACCCCATCAACCTTTCCTTAACCTTGGCTTCAGGCACCACCCGGAATCGTTCGTTGGTGCTGCTTTGTTCCGTTGACTTTAGAACAAAATTAGAACAAATTACGTACATATTAACAACAGGAGCCAGCCATGACCGACCTGATCCAGGACGTTGCCTCTCTTGTCTGCATGAGCGCTTTCCTCGTCTCGATGGCGATGTGGATCGGCGCGATGTGAGGGAAACGCCACGGCCGGGGGCCGTGGCAAACGCAAAAAGGCCGACGCTACGGTTGGCCGCCAGGACAGACCATAGTCTGACCGGATACAGGTATCCGGACTAATCTTTCAGAAACAGCATCGATGAAGCTTCGGCGCGAGGTGTCGTTCGGATACTTGCGATGATCGCACGCGCCCCTTCTTCCTTATGATTTGCGTGCCGCAATCTCCAAGGAGTGTGGGACAGGGAGGAGGCCAGAACCGGCCCCTCAGCCTGCCTTGCGACGCAACTCGACCTCGGCTGCCTCAGCGGGCCCGAATACGGTTTCGAAACCGGCTTTCAGGGCAATGTCGAGATCAGCCATCGTCACCGGCAAGCCGAGATCGACCAGCGAGGTGACACCATGATCGGTGACACCACAAGGGACGATGCCACCGAAATGCGACAAGTCTGGTTCGACATTGATGGCGATGCCGTGGAACGAGACCCATTTGCGCAGGCGGATGCCGATCGCCGCGATCTTGTCTTCGGCCGGGGCTCCGTCGCGTGATATTGGCCGGTCGGGCCGCACCACCCAGACGCCGACGCGGTCTTCCCGCCGCTCTCCCTTGATGTTGAAGGCGGCGAGAGTTGCGATGATCCACTGTTCGAGTGCAGCCACAAAAGCGCGTACGTCCTCACGCCGGCGCTTGAGATCCAGCATCACATAGGCGACCCGCTGGCCAGGCCCATGATAGGTGTATTCACCGCCTCGACCGGCTTTGAACACCGGAAAGCGATCCGGGTCGATCAGGTCGCCTGACTGCGCGCTGGTGCCGGCAGTGTAGAGCGGGGGATGTTCGACCAGCCAGATCATCTCACCTGCGGTGCCCGCGCGAATCGCTTCGGCGCGCGCTTCCATGACGTCGAGCGCGTGTGTGTAGTCGGTGAGGCCCGACTCGATACGCCACTCCACCGGCGCGGAGCCGGCAAAGGGCAGGAACGTCGTGGCTATCTGGCTGCGTTCGGTCATGGTGCTCACGGAAAGGCTGAGCATCATATGGCGTCAATCCGCGCCGACGTCCAGTTCCGGCGATTGTCCCAGCAGGTTGGCTCCCTTCCATCTCGGTAAAGAGGCGATCCGCGTGGATTCCAAATGAGGCGGCATTCCCCTGGAGCGGCTTCGCCGACGCTACTCAGCTTTCTGGAACGATAGGATAAACCTTTCGTTGGTTCAGGAGATCGCTGCTCAGAGATCTCAAAACCAGGAGGAAGAACCATGACTAAGCTGCTTTGTGCGAGTGCAATGGTGCTTGTGGTTATGACCGGCGCAACTTTGGCCGCCGGGGAAAAGGGAACTTCTGCACTCGATAATCCCGAGAAAATGGCACCTTTCTATACCGACAAGGACATGAAGACGCTGAAATCCGATGCCGACTTCAAAGCGGCCTGGATGGCGTTGACCGATGATGACAGAGCCGGAATGAACAAGGAATGCGGCGACGAGGCGATCGCCAAGGAGCATGACAATTTCTGCAAAATGACCAAGGAGCTCGGTGGAGCCAACTAGGTTTAAACAGGTCTGGACAACGCCTTCAGGCCGTTGTTGCAGAAATGCGGCTCAGCGCCGTGGTCGGCTGGTACACCTCTGATAGAGATGGCCAGTCGATCTCCGTTTCCAACGATCTCACCATAAGCCGGAGGCCGCAGAAGGGCTATATTCTCGGAGAGAGAATGGTGCGGTCGAGAAGCAACCGCAATTTTTTCACTTATTGAAAACACTTCATAAAATAGCTCATGGTGCGGTTCTGTGGCACATCATGGGGCGCATTATATGGCGCAAATAGTGCACTATCATGGTAGTGCGAGGCGCTAACCTCCCTTGGCTTTCAGGTACGGATTGCCACCATATTGCTTGGCATTTCCCGGCGTGCAGATGATACCAGCCTTACGACCGTGACATTTCGTGCAGCGCAGCCAGGGCTCTACGTCGCTGGCCATGAAATAAACTCTCCCGCCGAATTTTTCGCGCAACGCCAGCATGTCCAGTTCGGCGCTGTGGCGGCACTCCCAGTTGTGGCAGTGAGCGCGGATACAGTCACGCTCGAGGTGATCTGTTCATCGGATATCGTCGACGGCAAATGGACCTTCAGGCTCGATGATCAGATCGTGACGGTCCGACTAGACCTTGACGAGATCAAAAAGGTCGTGCCTTTCGACCCGAGTTCCATTTACGACCGAGTTTTCTGATCGCGCCCGATCACCAGCGTTTCGAAGGCAAAGCGTTTCCTTGACCGCAAGACGCAAAAAAACCGCCCCGGCGAACCGGAGCGGCCAAGGTACTTTTGAAGCGCGGGATTATGCCGCTGGCGTGAAGTCGACGAAATACTCCTTGCCGGCCTCAAACTGCTCGATGGCCACCGGGTTTGTCACGTACAGCCTGATCTCGCCGCTGGGTGTGTACTTCGACCAGGTCTTATTCTCTTCGCTGTCACCGTAGACGGGTAGAAGGTGAATTTGCGCCATTCTTTCATTTGGATCACCCGACGCAAGCGGGGTGACAGTGAAGCACTTCATTTTCGCACGGACCGTCATCGGCCTCTTCCTTTCGTTGAATGCCCGGAGCCGCCGGGCGCGGATTCACTGCTTGGCGAACAGCTTCAGGAGCCAGTCGATCGGCTGCTGGAATGCATACCCGATAGACGCACCACCGATACCAACCACGCCGAGAGCACCAATTCCCATCAGCTTCCAGCGCTTCACTTCGTCGGTGACGGGCTTCATCTCGGCCACATCGTCCTTCACCGCTTCGATTTTCTCTGCTGTTGCCGACACATCTGCTTTCACTTCGCCAAGGTCCTCTATGATGCCGTCCATCCGCCGATGCACCGCGGATCGATGGTCCACCGACCGGAGTTCAGCAGCCTGAAAATCGCGGCGAAGCCCGCTAACCTCGGCCTCCATGCGACCGATCATGACAGAGATGTCGTCGAGCTTGGTCATCGCCACATCAGCCCCCGTTAGATCGGATGCTTCAGTTCGGCGCGCCGCTCGGCGCTGGCCCTGGTATGCCGGTCGCATTCATTCGGCCTGTAGAAGCCAGAGGCGCATCCGCCGGCGACGGTATCGTCGATGCGATCCTGATCGCGCTTCGTCTTCCCTTGCGCACCGGGGAGGCTGCTACCGATCGCCAGGCGCAAGGCCGGTACAGACTTGACGCCGGAAGTCGTACACGCCGTCACGAGCGACACAGTCAGCCCGAGACAGACGAGCTTCGCTACCTTTGAAAGCCGCTTCATTATTCTGGTCCTTGATCTCCCGGCGAGCCTCTTCGGCACCGCGGTATTTGACGAACTGGTATCCGCCGATGATGACGCATAGGGCAGCAGTGACGGCGATCCCGACGCCAATGATCTTGGCAAAACCTTCCCTGACACCGAACAGGCTCATGATGAGGGCGAGTGCGGTAGCCATCAGCTCAGGCTCCAGACCAGACCGACCTCAAGCCCACTTCCGGCGAGAATGAGCCCAACCGCCATGGCAGATGGCTGGGCCGCCAAACCAGAATAGATGAGCACCAGACCGGCGAGGTAGAGGAACGTGAGGACAACCATCACGCCGCTTCCCATTCCGAGCGGATCGCCTTCACACGCCGGACGATCCACACGCCGGCCGCTAGGGAAAGCACGCCGGCTGCGATGCCGCCGCCGACCAGAACGGCAACCGTGGTCCAGTCCGCCTCGAGCAGGAATTTCGACACGCCGGCGCTGCTCAGGCCGAGCAGCCCGAAGAGCCAGGTCAACCACGTCGTCTTCTGTTTGACTTCCCGGTCGACGCTGGTTGGAACAGTCGGCTTCTCAACCTCGACTGCCACCTCGACTTTCGGTTGGCCTTGGGCATGGCGCTGCGCAACATCGGCGAGCGCCGCTTTCACCTGTGACAGGGATACGCCGGCGTTCTGGCCAGCGTAGTGCCCCTTGCCATCGAGCCGGGGGATAGATGCCCATTCCTGCGCCAGATTGCCGATGAGCGTGTCGAGCTTCAGCCGTCCTGCGAGCCATTTGTCGATACCGCGCTGGCCAAGCAGGTAGCACGCAAGTTGGTCCTGCATCTCGGCATCAAACTTTTCACGGCCGGTGAGCACCAGCTGCTGCCGCATCGTGCGGAGCGTGGTGCGGATGATCTGGTAACGGCCAAGCGCCGACGACCTCAACTTGTTCTTGCGGTTGTTCAGCATCTTCGTCTGCAGCGCATCGATCTGGTCGAGCGTCATGCTGACGAGATCCTGATCGCCACCGGTGTAGGCGCCATAGCCAAGCGTCTCATTGTAGCCACGGCCTTTGTCGGTGCCTTCGCTCTTCCCGATCAGGTCGAGCATCGGGCGGTAGACCCAGTACTTGTCGCGCGCAGCAGCAGTCGCCGCGCCGTTTGGCACGTTCGTCATGGGGATTTTCCCTTTCAGATGATAAGAGATCGGACTAGGTCGTCACCTTGTCAGGCGAAAACCAAAGGGCTAGTGTTGAGGGATGGATACGATCCAAACTGAACAGGCAATGCTCGATCGATTTGACGCGATCCGTGAGCAAAACTTCAATTTCAGTCCGCTCTCCGGCAATGACTATCTGTTCATTGCATTAGTGTGCATTGCGGCGATATTCGTTCTTTGGAAGCCAAGGAAAAATTAGGCTCCGAAGGTTCTCCACGTTCCCGGTGTACCTGCGGCCGTGCAAATATCTCCTATGATGGTCGATGTTGGCGCCATCCTATAAAGGCGATCACCTGCCATCCAGGTGCCAGCGGAGGGAGCGCCACTTTCAACGGAAACGCCGACCCTTCTCCCTGTAACGTCCGTTTGAAACAACGTCGTTCCACCCCACATCGTGATGCCTGGTGCCGCGCGGTTGTTTCCACCGGTCGCGTTGATATCGTAAGAAGTCGCCGAGCCTATCGAGTAGGCGACACCCGACGCTGCCAGCGAACGAACATAGTTGTCACGGATGACAGGCTTCACTGCAGTTGTACCAACTCGCACCCCAAAAAAGGAGAACTCGCCAACCGCCAAGCCGATCCTATTGTCGATGATCTTTGCGTTTTCAGAGGCCCCAACATAAATGGCGGCTCCAAAGTCGCTGGTAACGCCACCGCGATTGTTTACTGCACACGCATTCCCCTGCACCAGCCAATTCACAGGAGGGGATGGCGTTAGACTTATGAAGATCCCGTTGAATTTGCACGAACGAATTGAGTTGCCAATAATTCGAACTTGTTCGGTCGGGCCTGTTGGTACAATGCCGTTCTCAAACCATTCGAATTTATTGTTGCGCAACTCGACATCGCTGCAATTTGCCAGTCTTGCCGCGTATGGTGCTGCTGGTTCTGGAGCTTGAGCGATACCTCCAACGCCGTAGAAAGTGCTATTCTCCACTACGCATGACAACGCGATTGGCGTCGCTGGTGGCGTCGTCAAGCTTGGATTGAACGATTGGCCATCGATCCATATGCCCGAATTCCTAACGTCGGTTGCCAAGATATTGCGGGCAATAATGTTCCTTCCGATAAGCGGTTTGACTGCCGCAGGCGCATACATGTTGGTAAAATCACCAGCATAGTTGTGGAATCCAAAAAAGCACCTGCCGCCTTTTACGTTCTCAATCAGAACGTTATAGGCCGACGCCAATGAAACTAAGAAGCCAGACGCGCTGATGTCGCCCGCCACGACATTTCGAATGATGACATCGTGGGGATGTCCGGTTCCCGCTGAGGTTCCGCCCCAATGAAGCAGAACAGGGCAGAACATCGGGGACGGGTCGGGAACGGTGATGTTCTCGATAAGGATATTGTGCGACGCAGCAAAAACGCCAATTCCATTTCCATCACCCCAATCACTGTCGATCCACATGTTGCGGACGATGACATTCTTGACCGCCACATTTGAGCTAAAGGTGCCAATGCAGATTGGGCATTGATAGTCGCCAGGCGTCAAACCTGCGGTGCCATAATTCTTGATCGAACCGTTTTCGATCGTGCATCCACTGCCCGAAACAAGGCATCGGACTGATCCAGATATCCTGAAGTTGAGCCTCGCTCCACAAAGATCAAGATGGGTACCGTCACCAAGGCTGATAGTACCGGTTAGATTGTATGTTTTGCCGGGATAGCCCTCTAACCGCTTGCCGGCCGCTAGTTGCGCTGCGGTCTGCCACTTTGCAGTGTCGTCAGCGATGTCATTCCCGATCGCGCCAAACATTTCAGGGCGCAACACCTCTTCGGCGATCTCATACCAAACGACGGTCGCGTTCTGAAGTGTTATGGAGAATTTCCCAGCATGTGATGGCTGAGAGCCTACCTTCTTGTAGAGTGCAGCCCCACCATCACCCGATACCGTATAACCGGCGATAGAGAGAAAATCAGGGGCCACTACGGGAGAGTAGGCAGTCGCCGCCGCTCTTGTTGCAAAGGTATTGGGTACAATGGACGAAACCGCCGCTTGGGCAGCATCCCGGGCAGCTTCCGCGCCAGTCCTAGCAGCCTCAGCAGCCGCCTGAATTGCCGATGCATCGCCGTAGCTGAACAGCCTGTATTTGCCGGCGCCGTCAATTTGCACAAAGGCAGCCATGCCCGGCTGCATGTAACCAGCCGCGATGGCCTGCCCGGTGTTCGTCACCAGCGGGCGCGGTGTCTCGTTGTTGATCGAGAGCGTCATCGCGCCAGTGTTGGCCACCGTGAACGGCACCGTGATCAACTGGGAATAGGCGGCAGTCGAAACAGGAACGCTTGCGGTGGCCTTTACCGCGTTTGCCGTCCCGGAATTGTCGTTCTGTGCGTAGATGACGCTGTAGGGCAGCTCGGCGACCTTGAGCCATGAGCCGGATCCGGATGCGCCCTGCTTCTGGTAGATGCCGTTGTTGGCGGCAGTGGCATCGGCAACCACCCAGGCGATCTGGTTGGCGGCATAGCCGAGCGTCATCGAAGCCTTGGTCTGGAAGACGACGCCGCCGCCTGCCTGTACGGCTGCATAGAGCGCTTCCACATAAGTCCCCCATTCGCGGATTTCAGCCTTCTTCGGCGGATGCGCTCCGGATGAGGGGACACCATCGGTGACAAAATCGCGAAAAATCCACGCGGCTAGCTGAACCACGACAGGCTCCCTGAATTGCTGTGAAGTGATGCTGAAAACGGTTAGGGCGTTGTGGCGGGAGCACTCGGCGACCAGTTGCCGAGACGCCCTTTCTGGCTCACATACCGAAGCTGGAATTCGTAGGCGGTGGTCGCGGCCAGGACGCCGCTGGTTGCAGTCGTTTCTCCGGCTACGACCGGAATATCGGTCCATGCGCTGTCGGCCGTCGCCTTGCCGCGCGCCTGCAGGTGCAGCGTCAGGCTCGGAGGCAGTGAAAATGACAGCCTGGCCTTTGGGCCTGCAATGATGGTGACCGTCGGCGCCGGCGGCGTCGGGATGCCGCTGTCGCCCTCGGATTCATCCGAGACAGGCGCATCACCTTCTTCTTGCGCAGCATCCCAGGTGTACGCGGCCTGGGGCATCGACTGCAGCTGCAGCGTAACACCCTGCAGGATACCGCCTTCGCCGATGTTGAAGCGAAAATCCTGCACCTCGAACACCGCATTGATCCCGAGCGGCGGGAAGTTCACACGCACCAGGCGCTTGCCGAATGCGGCCAGCGCTTTGAGGTTGCATTGGAACTGGCCGACCCACGCCGGATTGGCTCGGTAGGAAGCAAGCTTCATCAGCCGGCGCGTCTGGCTGTGCGACGGCGACATGATGAATTCGAAATCGCTGGCGATTTCGCCGCGCTCGGTCACGTCTGCCGCGTCGACCCACGGATCGGCGTCGGCAGCCTGATAGTCCTGATTGGGGTCGAGGTATTTTGCCCGGATCGTATTGGCGGATGTAAGGATGTCGCGGCCCCGGCCGACTTCGGTGAAGGCGACGATGCTGTCCGCGTCCAGCGTGACTGTCGGCTCCTGCCACCTGCCGATGTCGAGCGTAAGCCCGCCATCCGGCGTCGGAACAAGACGGCCGTCACATGACTGCAGCATGCGGCCAAGGACATCGGCCGGCCGCTCTTCAAGCGTATAAGACCCCCACAAGCGGTAACGGGGTTCGGAGCCTGCCTTTGTCGGGATGGCATCGTTCGCCCAATTGAAGGCTGTGAGCATGGCGGCTTGCGCCAGGGGTGTGGAGACGAGGCTTTCCGGCAGTCTCATGCCGTCGGCGTGTGTGATGTAATCACGGATGAGCGAGGCGGCATTGTCATCCCAGGCAACAACGCTGGTCGACGGGCTCTTGACCTTGGCGCCGCGAATGACCAGCCGATAGTTGGTGTTGACGCCGTTCGGAAAGGTCGAAAGATAATTCTTGTCCTCGACGGAGCGTTGCGTCGCCAGTAGGGAGGCGATGCCATCGCCGCGATGGTTCACGGTCCAGCCTGGGTGAACCGATGTCAAACTGGCGTAATTTATCTCCGGATTGGCGCCGAGACGCGTCTGGATGTTCAGGGCACCGACGGAGGTACCAGGCCTTGACGCCGCATCCCACGGTGCCTTCAGGCACTCTCCAGTGCCAGAAAGGGTAACCTGGACGTCATCGACCCAATATTCCTCGATGCCGTCGATCGGACCTTGGCCTATGGCCAGGACCTTCTGGAAGTCTCCCTGCCATGCTTCCGCGAAGACCCATGGGCCGGACACCTTGACACGACCGTAGTGGCGAACACGCGGTTGCGTCGGTTGCCGCGTCGATTGCTGCACGTCCTCAGGTCTTGGCGCTTTCGGGCGGAAGAAGGAGTTGGCGAGGTAGGAAAGGCCAATGGTGAGGCCGACGGTGACGGCGCCGGTAATCGCGGTGATCGCCAGTGCGGATCCTGCCAGACCGATCGTCAGCGAACTGGAGGTGAGGAGCGAGAACACCAGACCCTCGATGATCCCGGTCTTCCTTGGCGGCACGTGGCGGCGTTCGCCGAAATCCCAGAAATTGTTCAGATTTGGCCGCATAGGCTCCATGCCTTCCAGACGTTCGCACGTGGCACGGCGATGAAGCCGTCTTCGTGACGCGTGACCCAGAGGTTTCCTGCCAGCAACGCCGGCCCACAACGCCCGTCGAACAGGATCAGGCCGATGTCGCCAACGACGGGTTTCAGGGTCTTGCTCAGACCCGCCCTGCGCATCGCGCGGTTCATGACCTGCGGCAGGTGTGGCAGCAGGGCGATAGCGCCGGCATGGTCGCCATAAGTGATCGGGCCAGCCTCGACTGGCGACACGCCGCACCGGATCCTGACCCACCGATCGCACATCATGGTGCAGTCGTTCAGCGCCCACGCGAAAGGCTTCGCGGCCTCGGCGGCGAGGAACTCCTCAACGGTCATCATTGGCCTTCAGTAGTCCGGGTAATTGAAGGTCTTGAACAACAGCGACGGGGTGAACTGGAAGAACCTGTCGCCAGACGCGCGGCTCTGCTGATCGCGATCGGTGTAGCGCCCGTATGGCGGGCGAGAACGGTTGAAGAAGGCATTCTCAGCGGCGAGCGAGATGGACTGGATCGCGCCGGTCGTGTCATCCATTGCCGAGCGCGAAACACGCGGCGGCTGCATGAAACCCCACCAGATGCCTATCGGCGCGCCAACCGGTTGCCAGTTTGAATCGAACAATTGCAGGTAGATCGTCACGGGCTGCTGCTGCACGTCCGGAGTTGCATCCAGCGCCTTCCCGAGCAGATCAGTGGCCTGCTCGGGCAACCCGTTAAGCTGTATCGTAATGGCCGCCGAAGCCGTTCCTGTCGGCACGGCAAGGCCGTCGATCAGCATGGCGCCGTACGCAGGTTTCCAAGTCGATCCACCCGAAACAAGATCGGTGTTGCCGTTCCAGTAAAAAACGGTGTCCGATCTGAATTCCAGCTTGGTCAGGAAGTCCACGCGCACGGTTGTGGCGGACAGCAGCGCGATCTGCTCCGGCGTGAAGAAGTCCATCACAAATCCTCAATGAACTGCACGGTCGGATTGCCGAAGCGCCGCAGCTGGAGCTCGAGGTCCATTCCGGCATCATCCGCCAGCCGGCAGCGCACGACCGGATCATCGAATTCGAGATTGACCCCTGAAGCCACAGCTTCGCGAAGCGGCGGCCGGAAGGTGATCGCACCGGTGTTCGTGTCGAATGTCCGGACCCGGTAAAGCCGCTCTCCCACGCTAAAATGCTGGCCAGGCTCGATACGGC
>Ga0224747_10130_pt1 | contig 14254 bp, 18 predicted proteins | sample LIM_F_Water_Pos_FD_182999 | JGI IMG/M metagenome (GOLD analysis project Ga0224747, IMG submission 182999) | Enriched cells from gastrointestinal tract of the lab mouse from Pacific Northwest National Laboratory (PNNL), Richland, Washington... | ecosystem: Host-associated > Mammals > Digestive... | reverse complement strand
CAATGAACAACCTTCTGACGGCGCAGGGTGCTACCCGGTTCACCATGATCTCTATGCTCACCGGCAGTATCATCAACATCATTTTAGATCCGATTATGATTTACGCCCTGGATTGGGGCATTGAGGGCGCGGCTATCGCCACGGTGATTTCGCTGGGCGTCAACATGGCCCTTTATATTGGGTACATAGCAACAAAGCAAGGGGTTCTACGGCTGTCGCTTCGGAATATCCGTCTTTCACCCCAGCTTTTGGGCGAGATTTTGAAAATCGGTATTCCTGTGCTTCTGTTCCAGCTTCTTGCCAGCGCGTCTATGGGACTTACCAACAGCGCGGCAAAGCCTTATGGGGACTACGCCGTGGCGGCAATGGGGGCTGTGATCCGTATTATGACCGTCGGGACTTACATTGTCTTTGGTTTCTTGAAAGGGTTCCAGCCGTTTGCCGGATATAACTACGGTGCCAAGCAATTTGACCGGCTGAAAAAGGCCATCCGCCTTTGTCTGATTTGGTCTACAACATTCGGCATGATCGCGGCTATCGTACTCTTTGCCTTTGCAGAACCAATCGTATCCATTTTTGGAACCGATGCAGAAATGGTAAATCTGGCAGGCAAGGCCCTCCGGCTGAACGCAGTTCTGTTTATCACCTTTGGTTTTCAGATGGTATATGCAAGCCTTTATCTCTCCATCGGAAAAAGTCTGGTGGGTGGACTGTTGAGTTTGAGCCGACAGGGAATTTTCTTCCTGCCGCTGATCTACATACTGCCTCGGCTGTTCCAGTTGTCTGGGGTCATTTGGGTTCAACCAGCAGCCGACTTGCTGACAACCGCAGTTACCTTCATTTTTGCAATCAAAATCAATCGTGCTTTAACCGTAGAAACATCTGCATATCCACAAGGGGGTGAACCAACCTGACATTAGGTAAATCCTCGGAGGACTATTTAGAGGCCATTTTGATGCTTCACCAGAAAAGGGGGAGCATCAGGTCGGTTGACCTTGCCGGATATATGGGATATTCAAAACCAAGTGTCAGCCATGCGGTAAAGAACCTGCGGACTGGCGGATTTCTGGTCATAGATGAAAACGGCTGTCTTTGTTTGACCGATAAAGGACGAACAGTTGCTGAAAAGATTTATGAACGCCGCCAATTTTTCATGGAGCAGCTAATCGCTGCTGGTGTCGATCAGGAAACAGCAGAGCAAGACGCCCACCAGATAGAACACGCAATCAGCGACCTATCATTTCAAAAGCTGAAAGAAAAAGCACAGCAGACCGATTAGCGCACATCAGTTTTGCTGTTACAGGACTTGCCTGCCCCCAACGGGGAAAGAAAAAAACCGTTGGTCGAGGCAGCTAATTTCCTGCGCCCAATTTACATGATACCAAATCGGACGGCGGTTTTCGGAGATGAAAGCCGCCGTTCGATTGTTTGTGGGACTGGCGGCTGATAGGAGGCAGCCGCCATGAGGTATATAACCATTCGATCATACCAGATAGAAGCTGCACCGTCAAAAAAAGCCAAGCCACCGCCGAGGAATATTCCATCCATGAGTATGAACTGTCCAATCATCTAAATAGCTGTTTCAATTCCAATGCACCTGTCTGCATCTTTCAGACAGGTGCATTTCTGTTGCTTAGTCGCGGCATCGTACTCCGGTGCCGCTCCCCGCCCCCTGTTCAGATTCCGCAAAACCCAAATCTGAACAGGAGGATAACACGATGGAGATCACCATCAAGATCAATGGACGCATGACGGTTGTTGAAGTCAGCGCCGAGGTTGCGGAGGTTATGGACGCAGGACGGCGCAAGGCCGAGAACCTTTCCCATGAACAACGGCGGCATTGGGACGGACGTGAATTTGACGAGTACATAGTCGCTGCCGAGGGCCTTATGCCCTGCCAGTATACCCCGGAGGAATTGGCCTGCCAGCAGGAAACGCTGGACGAGATTTTCAGTGTTTTGGATACCTGCACCCCCACCCAGCGGGAGCGGTTTTTGTTGTTTGCGCTGGATGGCTACACCTATACCGAAATCAGTAGAATGTGTAACTGCTCCAAGGTGGCAGTACATCAGAGCATCAAAGCTGTTCGGGAAAAGTTTTTGAAATTTTTCTCGCAGGAGCATTAACGAAACTCTGATTTGAGGCTTACCCAGGTGAGGGAAGTCCCCTCACATCACCGAGGGGGACAAGCGGGTGCTTGTCCCCCTTTGAACTAAGGAGGTCAGCCCATGCCAATCATCAACCTGCGGAAGTATTACTATCCCACCATCCGAAAGGACGCCTTTGTCGAGGTCAGCGGTGAGGTGGCCGAAGCCCTGGAAGAAGGACTGCGCATTGAGCGGCGGCAGGAGAAAAAGAAGCTGTACCACAAGGTCTTTTCTATGGACACCAACGACTGGACACAGCTTCACATTTCCATCTATGCGCAATCGCCGGAGGATGTGCTTCTCCGGGCAGAAGAACACGCTGAACAGGAGCGTAATCTATCCCGCATGGCCGAAGCCTTTGCCCATCTGACCCCCACCCAGGCCCGCCGCATCCGCGCCCGGTACATGGGTGGAAAGAAGCTGCGGGAGATTGGAGAATTGGAAGGGACAGGTGAATCCGAAGCTGGTCATTCCGTTCGCTCCGGCATCCGACGTATGCGGCGGTATTTCATTCAGCAAAAGTGGCTGAACGCACAAAAGGAGGATTGACGCACAAATGGAAAAATCATTGGAGGCTAAAAAGACTGAGGCGGAGAAGGAAGTCCGCCAGTTGGAAAACCAGCGGAAGATACTTCTGAACCGAATCCGCAAGGAAGAACGCAACGCCCGGAACCATCGCCTGATTGTGCATGGCGCGATTATGGAGGGCGTGTTTCCCTTCACCTCCAGCATGGAGGGCGAAGCAATCAAGGCTTTTTTAATCGCCCTTTCCCGCCTGCCGGGAGCAGCGGAGGCAACGGATTTGGCACAGAAAACCAGTGCCGCAAACTAAAGTCCGTTTCTTACGGCGCACTTATACACCGTTCCGGTGTCGTGCGCCCTGCCGGGGGCTGTTGCGTCCTGCGGACGCGATGGGGAGCTACACTCCCCAAACCCCTTGTGCGCCAGCGGAAACGAAACATCCGCTTTGCGTCTGTTCCGTTTCCGCTGGCCTTTATCTCCCCGCTGTTGACTGCGGAGGAAGGAGGAAAACCACATAGCGATTTTTCACTGTCCCATTCAAATCATCAAGCGGAGTGTAGGCCGTTCGGCTGTCGCTGCTGCCGCCTACCGGAGCGGCGAGAAGCTGACAAATGAGTGGGACGGCAAAACCCACGACTACACGCATAAGCCTGGTGTTGTCCATACAGAAATCATGCTCCCCGCCCACGCCCCGCCAGAGTTTGCAGACCGCTCCACTCTCTGGAACTCGGTGGAGCAAATCGAGAAATCCAGCGACGCTCAGCTTGCCCGTGAAATCGAAGTTGCCCTTCCCGTGGAACTGTCCAGAGTGGAGCAGTTGGCACTTGTTCGGGCTTTCATCAAAGACAATTTTGTAGCAGAGGGGATGTGCGCCGACTTTGCGCTCCATGACAAGGGTGACGGCAATCCCCATGCCCATGTCATGCTGACAATCCGTCCGTTGAAACCGGATGGACGCTGGGGGCCGAAGTGCCGGAAAGTTTATGACCTGGACAGCCAGGGCAACCGCATTCCGGATGGCAAAGGCGGCTGGAAGAATCACCGTGAGGATACCACCGACTGGAACAACCGAGAGAACGCCGAGAAGTGGCGGGCGGCGTGGGCCGCTTACGCGAACCGGGCATTAGAAGCTGCTGGCAGGCCGGAGCGCATCGACCACCGCAGTTACAAGCGGCAGGGCATTGAGAAAATCCCTTCCATTCACATGGGCGTTGCCGCCAGTCAGATGGAACGGCGGGGCATTGCTACGGAGAAGGGAGATATTAACCGCCAGATTGCCGCAGACAACAAACTGCTGAAGGAAATCAAGGCCCGCATCACCCGGATTTATAACTGGACGAAGGAACAGGCTGAGGAGGACCAGCCCCAGGACGGCGGTAGCCTTGTGGCTCGTCTTTATGAAGCCCAGGCCGAGGTCAACAGCAACAAAGCCCGTTCCCGTTCCGGTAAGATTAAGGCTCTACAAGAGAACGCCAAACTGCTGGCGTTTTTGCAGGGCAACGGCATCAATTCCATGCAGGAACTTTATGAAAAAGTCTCTGCTATGAACAAAGATTATTACGATCTCCGTGGGCAGATTGTCAAGGCAGAGCGCCGCCTCGCTGTCCTGGATGAACGGCTGGAAATGTGGGCGCAGTACGAGAAGTACAAGCCCATCCACCAGAAGTTGGACAAGGTGAAACCGGGTAAGCGGGAGAAATACCAGCAGGAGCATAGGGCAGAGTTAGCAGACTTTGACGCTGCCGCTCATTTTCTGAAATCGTTGAAAGAATCTGGTGAGGCGATCACGCCCAAAGCGTGGCGGGCCGAAGCTGCAAAACTGACGGTACAAAAGGACGCAGATTATCAGAAAATGTATGCCATGCGGGATGAAATCAAGGCTGTTGAAAATCTCCGCAAGGCTGCTGACCGTCTGGCTCGTGAGGGACAGCACCAGCAGAAAGAGCAAGAACGATAAATCATCAATTTTACCGAAGGGAGTTTTTGAAAAATGGACCTGAACCCGTGGGAACGCCGCCAGAAGATTTTGGAGGTTTTGTGCCTCCGGCGGCATGATACATACGGAAATTTAGCGCATGAGTTTAACGTCAGCACCGGGACAATTCGCCGCGACATTGTAGTGCTGACCTGCTCCTATCCGATTGAAACCGTCCAGGGCGGTCATGGCGGTGTTCGAGTGGCGGAGTGGTTTCATCTTGACCGCCGTTCGCTGAACTCAGCGGAGATCACTTTTCTCCACAGGCTGGGGGAGCATCTTGACGGCCCCGATCTGGAAATGCTCAACCGCATTATCGCTGCATTTTCGCATTGAGGGAAACCGCTATGAAAGTCAAAATCAGCAATATCAAAATCAATCCCGGACGGCGGGAGACTGAACCAAAGGCCATTGAAGAACTGGCTCGGAGCATCGTCGCCGTGGGTCTGATGAACCCCATCACCCTTGACCAGAACAACACGCTTATTGCTGGCCTGCATCGGTTGGAGGCGGCGAAGCTGATGGGGTGGACGGAAATTGAGTGCAACATTATCGGCATGAGCGGCCTTCAAGCAGAGTTAGCCGAGATTGACGAGAACATTGTTCGCACCAAATTGACCAAGCAGGAGTTGGGCGATCAGCTTCTGCGCCGGAAGGACCTTTATGAAATGCTCCACCCGGAAACGAAAGCTGGGGCGGCGCAGGCGGCGGGAATGAATCGCGCTATCGGCAACAACGTCGCTGCCAAATTGGCACCCACGACAAAATCCTTTGTTGAGGATACTTCCGAGAAAACGGGCATGAGCAAGCGGACGATCAGCCGTCTCCTTCAGATTGCCAACAATATGACCCAGGATGCTAAGCGGATTGTCCAGGCCAGCGATTTGCCCCAAGATACCGCGCTGAAAATTTCCCGCTTACCTGATGACCAGCAGGCAGAAGCGGCCTCGCTTCTGGTTGCTGGGACTGTGCAATCGGTGGAGCAGTACCAGCGGGAGCGGCGAGAACGTATCATGGCAGCACGTCCGCCCCTCCCCGATGAGCCGCCGGAGGACACCCGGACAGAGGTGGAGAAGAGCCGGGAGAAGGTGGAATCGCTCAATGGCCTTGTGCGGGAGTTTTCGCAGTTTGTTGAGCAATTCCTTAACCGGATGAAGATGTACCAAGGCTTTGCGGACGCTTTTGCTGAAATGTCGCAGACACAGATTAGCCAGGTATGGGACAGCGCCGCCGCCGTAGATATGGCAATTATTGATTTCTCCAAGGAAGTGAAAGCACTTCAAGCGGAGAACGAAGATGGAGGAAATGACAATGAAAACTGACTACATCACCGCCAGTACCACCCTGCCGCCCTATCTGGCCTATCCCCGGTTCCTGCTGGGGATGGACCTGCGGCTGATTACAAAAGAAGTCTATGCCATCCTGCTGGACATGACGGTAAACGGCGAGGCCAGCGTGGATAAGCATGGACGGCGGTATCTGACGTTCATCAACCCGGAGATTGCGAAGCTGATTGACCGCACCCCCTCCACCGTGGGCCACGCCCTGGCGGAGTTGGAGCGTGTCGGGCTGGTAAAGCGGCATTGGGTGAGCCGCAGCCCCACCCAGCCTTACCACACCTACGTCAAGTTACCCGCAGGAGAGGATAAACCGTGATTGTCCACATGAACTATCAGCAGTACCGCACCGCCCGAAGGCTGGTACATAGCTGCTGCAATTATGATGGCGGGTGCTGCCTACTTCTGGATAGCGGCGAGGAATGTGTCTGCCCGCAGAGCATCACCTGCTCGCTGGTGTGCCGCTGGTTCCGCGCCGCCGTCCTGCCGCTGGACGCTGCCCTGTGCGCCGCCCTGTTCTGCCGTGACCGCATGAAGCCCTGTGCCATTTGCGGCAGCTACTTTGTGCCAAAATCCAACCGGGCGAAATACTGTTCGGAATGTGCTGAACAGGAGCGGCGGCGTAAGACCCGTGACCGAGTGCGCCGACATAGGGCGGATATGTAACGCTTTAGGCCAGAAAAAGGCGTTGATTTGCAAGGCTTTCCGGGTGCTGGTCAATAGGGGGGCTGATACTTTTCCTATCCAGCACCCCGGAAGGCCCTCAGACGGCCCGCAGCGGCCTTTCAAATCCAGGAGGTGAAGCCCTATCGCAGACTACATGAAAAAAGATAGCAAGTTGCTCCCATACCTGCCCTATCCCCGGTTCCTCCTGGACGTGGATTTAACGCAGACCGCCAAGGTTCTATATGCCGTCCTTTTGGACAGAGCCAACCTCTCCCGCGCCAATGGCTGGATGGACGAGGATGGAAATATCTACATTGTCTTTCCGCTCAACAAGATTGCTGATCTGGTGGACAAAGGCCCCTCAACCGTCAAGAACGCATTGACCGAATTGGAAACGGCGGGGTTGATTGAGCGGCGGCGCTGTGGGAACGGGATGCCAAATCGTATCTATGTGAAGCAGCCAGACAGCCAGGATATTGACCGCCTGATGGACAAAAAACTGGCTGTCAAACGGCCAGAAAATTGGCCTGCTGATAGCCAAAAAGTTGGCCGTCAGATAGCCAGAAAACTGGCCCCTAATAAAATAGGTAGTAGTAACTTGAAGAATAACTTGAGTAGAGTGAGTGAGAGCGCCCAGGTGCGAGGCCGTTATCAGAATGTTTTCCTTTCGGATACGGAGATAACCGAACTGCGAGCGGAGTTGCCCGACCTATGGCAGCAGTATGTGGAGAAGTTGTCCGAGTATATGGCCTCCACAGGCAAGACCTACCAGAACCATGCCGCCACCATTCGCCGCTGGGCAGCGGAGGATAGGCGCAAGGGCAAAAGCATACCAGATTACACTTACGAGGAGGGCGATAGCCTATGAATGATTTTGACAGCATTGTGAAGCGAATGACCGTGACCAAGTTGGAGCCAGGAGACTACACCGGGGCGGATGGGCTTTTGTACTGCGGGAAGTGCCGCACTCCCAAGCAGTTTCGCATGGACAAGCCGCCGTTAGAGGGGCGGCTGCTCCCCTGTCCCTGCCAGTGTGAGCAGGAACGCATTGACCGGGAGACAGCGGAGCAGGAGGCCCGCCGTCACCGACAGATTGTGGCAGATTTGAAGCGCCGGGGCCTCACCGACCCGGCTATGCACGACTGGACGTTTGCCAATGACAACGGCAAATGCCCGCAGATGAAACACGCCCATTTCTATGTCGAGCATTGGGACACCATGCTGGCAGAGAACATCGGCTATCTGCTATGGGGCGGCGTCGGCACAGGCAAAAGCTACTTTGCGGGATGTATTGCAAATGCGCTGATGGAGCGTGAGATCACCGTTCGCATGACCAATTTTGCGTTGATTCTGAACGACCTGACCGTCAGCTTCGAGGGCCGTAATGAGTACATATCCCAGCTTTGCCGCGCCCTGCTGCTTATCATTGACGATTTTGGCATGGAGCGCGGGACGGAGTACGGATTGGAGCAGGTCTATAACGTGATTGACAGCCGCTACCGCAGTAAGAAGCCGCTGATCGTCACCACCAACATTCCCCTCCAAGATTTGCAGCACCCCCAGGATACCGCCCATGCCCGTATCTATGACCGCCTGCTGGAAATGTGCGCCCCTATCCGCTTCTCCGGCGAGAACTTCCGTAAGGCTACGGCGCAGGACAAGTTGGCGCGGCTGAAAAATTTGATGGACTGAAAGGAGTTGCCTATGAAAAAAGCCCAACAGGATAAACCCGCTACACCCAAGGCCAAGGACAAGCCCCGGTTCATTGTGACCCGCGAATATAGCGGCAGTCAAAGCATGAGGGCTGCTTTTGAGCAGGCCATTGAATCTCAGGCTTGCGGTCAGTTTGAATCCTGGCTTGAAAAGAAGGAGCGCGGTAAAAATGCCTGTTGAAAAATTTGCCGAAGCATGGTATCATGACCGTATCGTGTCCCTGTTCATTAAGGAGATCACCAATGAACAGGAAAAATAAATCTGCCCCATCTGTCACCGCTCTGTATTGTCGGTTGTCCATTGAGGACGGGCGGGAAAATGAGAGCATGAGCATCAGCAATCAAAAGGCCCTGTTGCGTGACTTTGCCGAGAAAAACGGCCTGCTGGATTACGAATTTTACGTTGATGACGGCTATACGGGCCGCAATTTCAACCGTCCTTCGTTTCAGCGGATGATTGCCGACATTGAGACTGGCAAGGTTAAGTGCGTTATCACGAAAGACCTCTCTCGCCTGGGCCGGAACTACATCGAAGCTGGCAGCTACATCGAAATCTTCTTCCCTCGCCATAATGTCCGATATATCGCTGTCACCGATTCCCTCGCCATAATGTCCGATATATCGCTGTCACCGATGGTGTGGACAGTCTGAATCGGCAGGAGATGGACATTACCCCCTTCAAAAATATCCTGAACGATATGTATAGCCGGGATATTTCCAAGAAAGTGCTGGCAGGCTGGATGGCCCGCTCCCGGCAGGGGAAATTCCTGGGTGGCCCCACTCCCTATGGCCTTATGCGTGACCCCAACGATCATGGGCATCTGATTATTGACCCGGAAACCGCCCCTACGGTAAAGCTGGTGTTTGATCTGGCGCTGAATGGGTACGGCACGATGAAGATTGCCAAGCACCTGTTAGAGCGTAAAATCCCGATTACACGCATTAAGGAGCCTGTGGAATCCGAAGTCCGCTATTATTCGTGGAGCGGTTCGGTGATTGGAAAAATGCTCCGTAACCCGGTCTACAAGGGCGATCATGTGGTTTGCAAGTGCCACCAAAAGGCCATTCGCTCTAATACGGTGAACTTTATTCCTCGTGATCAGTGGGAGATTATCGAAAATTGCCACGAGGCCATTGTCAGTCGGGAGCAGTGGGATAGGGTACAAAAGCTGATCGACCGCCGCCCGCCCATCATGCAGGGAAATAGCTGCCCCTTTTACAATCTGTTCCACGGCCTTGTCTACTGCGCCACCTGTGGGAAATCTATGCAGGTACGCTATGAGAAAGTCGGCAGAACCGGGAAGAACCGCTTTACTGGAGAAATGCGGGAACCGATAGATAAGGCGTATTACATTTGCCAGACCTATAATCGGCTGGGGAAGAACACCTGCACCAGCCATAAGATTGAAGCCCGTGACCTCTACAATCTTGTGCTGTCGGACATCATGGAGCATGGCAAAATGGCCTTGCAGGATGCAGAGGCGTTCTATGGGCGGCTGACCCATCGGCTGGAGCAGAGGTATTCCATTGACGAAAAAAGTCTGAAAAAGGAACAGGACGCTCTTGCGAAGCGCAACCAGGAAATTGATGAGATGTTCATGAATCTGTACGCTGACAAGGCAAAGGGCATCTTGACTGAGCAGCGGTTCCTCCGCATGACGGAAACTCTGGAACAGGAGCAGGCCGATAACAAAGCTCGGATGCAGGCGATTACAGATGAGTTGCGTATCGCCAGCAGTGCGGATAGCGATGTGCGGCGGTTCATCGGAGAAATCCGCGAATATGCGTCCATCACGGAATTGGACGAGGCAATCTTGAATCGGCTGATTGATAAAATCTTTATTAGTGCGATTGAGGTTATAGATGGCGAAAAGGTTCAGAAAGTCCGTATTGTTTATAACTTTGTGGGTGAAATTTTCCAGTAATATTTTTTGTGAATTGAACTCCTGGTTATAGTTGTAAAATTGAAAACAGTGTTCTAAGGGAAATAGTCAATTCCTAAGGCTATTTCCCTTAGGAATTGTTTAGCCTTTAGAACTTTTTCTTTTTGGAGAGACTAAAAATGGGGAAAGCTACAGTAATTTTAATTTTAGTTTGCAGTTTAAGTTGGGCATTAACATACGCCAATGAAAAATGGAAACGGATAGCAACTATTATAACTTTTCTCAGTATCGGTTCTTTGCTGTTAAGTGTTATCAATTTCTTTATAGGGTATGACCCTCTTGTAATAATTAAGGAAAATATTGTTAATTTTCAATTTTCTAAAGATGATCAGATTTCTACAAACACGCAACCGCCACCATTTGAAGTATTAATACCTACTGAAAGTCACACTACAAATTCCTCTAATAAAACTGTTGATGCTGATAAACCGCAATTTGCATATGAAACAACGACAGTGATACTTAATATAGAACAAAAGGTTTATCGTGACGATGATAATAAAGTCCTGTTTATTTGGGTGCCTATTGCTGGACGAAACGAATACAAACTAAAGATTGAAGTTGATGATCCTTTTTCATCCGCAGAAACGGCTCTTGAATACACATGCACAAGTTCTTGTAAATACGTAGATGTATCTGCGTATGACCGAGATACTGTAATGTTTGCATCCGTTGGAGTTTGGAGTGAAAGTGAAGCCCAGTGGGTGTATACTAATCCTATTAATTTCACATTGTACTGAAGTAATTAGGAAATATATTGTTTGGGGTTATGATTATGAGAACACAAAAGAAAAAATACATATATCTTTTTGTCATACCACTAGCAATTATAATTCTAAGTGCTTGCGGTTCAAAAAAAGAACCACGAGTATATAATCCCCAAAACTATGAATATCAGGATGGAGTTGCATGGGTACAACTTAAAGCTGCAGGATGGATTACCCCCCAATATTTTGGCGTCGTTTGTATTGACGAAAACGGTATAGAGTTATTTTCCATGCCAGAAGTAAACAATGATGAGGTTTCAAATTTTTATAATGGAATTGCATTAGTTAAAGGACAGTACATCATGAATAAAGATGGAGAATTTATTCATGACTTGAAAAGTGAACTAGGAATTCAAAAGGTAGTAATGTTTAGAAATCGGTATTTTGATGGTTTTATTTTTGTACAAAAAATCACTAATGGCGTTGCTATGACAGGGATTTTAGATAGTAACCTCAAATGGGTAATTGAACCAACATCAAAATTAAACGATACCGAGCCAAAAGGTAATTTCCTTTACTACAATTCATCAATTGGATATTATGATGCTCAAGAAAACGAGTTTATTGATGAGAACAATTATAAAATTCGGCATATACAACGATGTTTTCCCGAAAGTGGACTGATTTTTCTCACGAAAAAATATAATGACGTTTTTACATATTCGGCAGGGGTAGTAACAGGAGAAGTAAGATTAGATGAATCGTGCCAAACGGGTTTTTATAACTCAAATTTGCAGATGATCATTGACCTTGGATACTATCCATCTGTTGAACCGCTATCTGATTTTCAAGGTGAAAATTGTTTGCTGCAATTTACAACTGCCCGAAATGCAACGTATGTTGGCCTCATTAATCGAAACGGCGAATTTCTCTTTATTGAATCCGGATATGTAGGACACACTTCGGAGAGAATAGAATTTAGAAATTGCTATTTTGATTGGGAAGGAAATTGTTATAAAGAATTGGGAGAGGAGGATAGGAATTAGAGCATGAACAATGGATGTATTAATAGTAGATATTAACATGCAACTCTAAATCGCACTTGATGTAGGGGAATGGTTGTAGGCAGAGCAACACAATCATTCCCCTACCTTTTTTCTAATTAATTGAATTATTCACTTGACAATGTTGCAGTGAATTGTTGACTCCAGATGAGGTGCGTGGGCTGGACAACCGCTACGCCATCCTGTTCATCCGGGGCGCCAAGCCGGTGATGGATCTGAAGTACGAGCTGACCGATCACCCCGCCATCCGTTACACCGTTGACGGCGGTGGGCCGCCCTACATCCACCATCAGGAAAAACCTGAGCTGAAGTTCCAGGGGGAACCGCTGTTCGCCCCGGAAACCGAAACATCTGATGAAGAAAAGGAGACTGCAACCTATGAAGATCATCCAGAAGTCCCAGACCCCCAAGAAGCCCCTGAACACCCTGGAGCGCCAGAAGAAGATTGAGCGCCGCGCCAAGCGGGCCTACGCCGTCTTTGCCTGCTTGGTGATGTCTATGGCCGTCATGATCGTCCCCGCTTTCGCCGCGGACGATCCCTTGCAGATCGTGGAGAACCTGAGCGAGTTCATTTTCTCCCTGATCCGGGCCATCGGCCTGATCCTGCTTGGCTTCGGCATCCTCCAGCTGGGCCTGTCCCTCAAGAGCCACGACCCCTCCCAGCGCGCCAACGGTATGCTCACCATCGCCGGCGGTATCGTGATCACCTTTACCCGTGAGATCCTCACCCTCATCACTGGCGGATGAGGAGTACAGCGGCGGGAGGGCGCGTCTGCGCCCTCCACCTTTCACGGGAGGTGATTGACCATATTTGAACGATTGATCAGCGGCGATGCTGTGGAACAGCTCCGAACGCTGGATGCGGAGAGTGTCCATACCTGTGTTACTTCGCCGCCCTATTTTGGACTGCGGGACTACGGGATAAAAGGGCAGATCGGGTTGGAACCAACGCCCCAGGAGTATCTGGAACGGCTCATCCAGGTGTTTCGGGAGGTGCGGCGGGTACTGCGGAAGGACGGGACCCTGTGGCTTGTCATAGGCGACAGTTACTGCCGGAAAAACTGTAGAAGCCTCAAAAACAAGGACTTGCTGGGCATTCCCTGGGCACTGGCCATGGCCCTGCGAACGGATGGCTGGTATCTGCGGCAAGATATCGTCTGGCACAAGCCCAACGCCATGCCGGAGGGAGTCCGGGACCGCTGCACCAGAAGCCACGAATATATCTTCCTGTTGTCCAAATCAGAGCGGTACTATTTTGACGCCGACGCCATTCGGGAACCATTCACTACGCCTGCCCGGTCCGGGGAACGCCGGAACTACAGACCGGGATGTGCCTCCAGCTTTGATTTGAGTGCCGGACACCTCTCGCAGAGGGGGAACTTTGCCGGACTCCCCCTCAACCCGCTGGGCCGGAATAAGCGGGATGTCTGGACAGTCCCCAGCAGCAGCTTCCAGTGGGCGCACTTCGCGGTGTTCCCAGAGAAGCTGGCGGAACCCTGCATCCTGGCGGGAAGCCCCCTTGGCGGTACGGTGCTGGACCCCTTTATGGGCAGCGGTACAACCGGCGCTGTGGCGAAACGCATGGGCCGGAGTTTTATCGGGATCGACCTATCCCCGGACTACTGCGCCATGGCCGCGAAACGAATTTCGGACGCAAAGGAGGTGGTGTGAGTGGGAAGCGGAAACTGGATCGTGGACAACCTCAACTCCGCCCTGGGGACCTGGAATGGGAAGCTGGCGGAGATCTGGCAGCTCCTTAGTACCACCCCGGAGGAGTTCAAGGGCGGCGGAGTCTGGACGGTCATCCAAGGTATCAACGGCGCGCTCCAAGCCATCGGCTGCGCCCTGCTGGTGCTGTTCTTTGTGATGGGCATCGTCAAAACCTGCTCGAGTTTTACGGAATTAAAGAAGCCGGAGATGGTATTCAAGTGCTTTATCCGCTTTGTGCTGGCCCAGGCGGCGGTGACCCACGGCATGGAGCTGATGACGGCGCTGTTCAAGGTGGCCCAGGGGATGATCTCCACCATCATGACGGCCTCCGGGCTGTCGGCGCTCACCGACACCACCCTCCCCGCCGAGATGGTAACCATCATCGAGGACGTGGGCTTCTTGGAGAGCATCCCCCTCTGGGCCATTACCCTGCTGGGATCGATGTTCATTTGGGTATTGTCTTTGATTATG